>JAAGOD010005946.1_pt1 | contig 12935 bp, 18 predicted proteins | sample 8389681 | NCBI WGS metagenome assembly JAAGOD01 (sample SAMN13964374, study PRJNA552185) | sponge metagenome | biome: deep-sea hydrothermal vent fields; feature: spots directly above weak diffusing fluid; material: seawater and sediment | host: Tedaniidae sp. KZ-2020 ... | reverse complement strand
CAGGACACACTGCTAAGTGTTCTTCTCATATCTTCAATACAAGATTTGGGTACCAGAATACCTATCACAAAGACATCAATAATAGTGGACTCCCTCTTAAATCTGGCTAGGGCTAGGGTTGGGGCTGAGCCCCCCAAAAGTGTCCATAGAGGCATCCAATCCCTCCATTAAGACATACCAACGAGTCTTTTGGAGCTGGTCTTGATGCGAATTATCTGCATCCTCTGGTTTTGACCAGGACAGCGGTTAAAGACGCCCTCAATGTGAGACCACACCCCCAGGACTGAGCCCACGAGCATGAAGTAGGTCTTTCTCCTGAGCCCCACGTGGCACCCTGTCGCTGCCTGCCTGCACCTCCCCTGCCTGCACAATCATAGTCGCACAACTAAAATAGCTCTCTCTCTCTCTTTCTCTCTCTCGGCCCTACCAGAAGGCGTGGCTGCAAACTGTGAGAGAAGACTCGTACTGGGAGGTCCACCATTTCCTGCCCTCCTCCACGTTCACTTTCTCGTATGTCTTGAGGATCTTGCTGAGCTTCTCCGAGCGGCTGTAACACCCTGTGTTGGGTCTGTACGTCAGAAAATACTTGCCCGCTGAGTCGGCAGATTTGATGAGAATGATCCGCTGCTTGTCATTGCACACCTACACACACACACAAGATCATCTTTAACAAGTGAATTCTTTTGATCTACATCCTGGTACAGAGAGAAGCCATTTGTTTGCAAGCAGAGGTCAGTATTACACAGCACATTCACTGTGCCAGAAATTCTAGGCATAAAAGTGATGTCACAACCAGAACATTCCAAAATTAATATTATGATTTCCATGCTACAAATTGTGCTATCTCGCTACAAAATGAGGACTCTGTTGACTTTGTCAATTAACTATACATGCTGTTGTTAGTCTGGTGTCTGGACTGAAGAAAGTCTACCTAATCCACCTCATTACCGGCAAGCAGCGAGAGTGCCAAATGGTGGCTAGCTGCCATTTTTCCGTCCCCATTTGTCCCCTATTCGTTGGTATGCAGTGGGAGATGTGGGACCCCTCACTGTCCACTAACCTTCAAAAGCAAAGCTAAGATGTACCTGACTCGTTAGCAATTATTTTTCCTGGAAACAGTTTTACTGTGGTACTATATAGGTACTGCCACAACATGTGCTTACCTTCTTCGAGGCATAAAATCCTTCACCAGGATAGGTGTCCGCATTCAGCTTAGCCAGAGCTTGTTCGAAGGACATTCCTCTCTCCACTTCAACCTTGAGCAACAACAAGACTTTGTAAACGAGCACTTACATTGCAGGGAGCCCCCTCTAATCAGGCCCCCCATGTTTCTCTTTCGAGAGTTAGACTATTTAGCCTCTAAGTATACATCCAGTCACTTATTATGTAAGCAACCCTTTACCGTGTGCATCTCAGTGGTGCTAGCAAAGACATTGTAGATGGTGTCTTCTAAAAAGCGTTCCGTTTTGACAATCTGCACATGCTCTCCCGAGCTCCCAAAGTCCAGGATGCCCCCGTCCCAGTGGCCCGTGCGTTTGGCTTTCTGGATCACGGCCGCAAGGGTGTCCGAGAAGTAGGAAAAGAGCTGATTCTGCAGTTTTACGGGCAGGCCTAGGATGCGGTTGAGGAAACGAGACATCGTGGTGGAATCCTTGTCGATGTTGCTCAAACCCATCCTTCCTCCTATGGGTGGCTTCAACAGGCCCACGGCCACCATGCTGTTACAGCACTCTAGGTGGAAAGAATGGGGCAGGCTTAAATTCAACAGAGAGGGAGAGGGGAGGAGGGGAGGGGAGGAGAGGGGGAGGGGGAGGGGGAAGAAAGGAGGGAGGTTTTTCATTCTGCTACCTTCAAAGAAACTGCCCGGGTAGTCGTCCATCTTGACATTGGGTGCCTCCGCCCCCACAATAGACCTCACCGTCTTCTCCAGCGCCTGCCTCCCATACTTGGTGTCCACGTTGAACTTGGAGAGGTCGCGGGACTCCGTGGCCCTCCGATCCCCGTGGGTCAACGCCCCCAGGCTCTGCAGACGCTTGGCGACAATGCTGGCGAAACGCTGCTCACCGGAGAGTGCCGAGATGAGGAACACGTACTCAGGAGCACTTACTTGGTTGCTACGGTGAGTACGACCTGGAATGGGAATGAGACCAGGAATGTGAGATAGATGCTAATTTGGCTAGGAATGGAATAGGGGACGAAGGGCCCAGGGAAAAAGTGAGTACAAAGGGGAGGGGGAAGAATTGGCGAATGTCTCCACTAGGCTCACCAAACTGCTGTATGGCTCTGTCAGCACTCCAGGGCAGCTCCAGAGTGACGTGCACTCTCCTCTTCTGGTTCTTGACCCTGCGGTCAGCCTGCAGGGAGATACCCGAACTGGCTGCCTCAGAGATTATGGCCACGTCCTGGAGGAAGGGAGAGAAGTCATTGCATTCACAGGCTTCTAGACTTTTTGATGAGGAAGGAGGAACTAGAGTGAGCTTTCAGGTTTTAAACTTGCTTTAAAGGATTCTGGGTAGTACACTTGAGTTTGCGTAAGGATTCTGGAAAGCATCCAACCGCACCGAGAGACCTTTGTCTGCTGGACCATGTATTAGTCCGCTGGGAACTATTATTCACCTTGTCTCCATCCATGAACCTCTGCTTCTCCTTGATGTTGAGCAGCTCCGTGGAGACGTCCTGCTCGCTCCGCAGCTGGTACTGCACCCCTCCCCCAGGCAGGCTCACTACGCGGCCACGCCTCCCCGTCATCTCCGCCACTGCCCGGGTCCCACCCAGCCCATCTATCAGCTCGTCCAGAGTGTTGGTGGGGAGGTGGGGGCTGAGAACTTCCAGCTTCTTCAATAGCCCCTCCTTCATCTGCCCACAAGGAAGTTTGGAAAATCCATATCATTGGCAAGCACTTAAATGTTAGAAAACAGAGACCCAGGGAATTAGTCCCAAGGAGGCCAAGCATTTTGCTACTCCAGAGCCACCCTGATGTATGACAATGACAACTGGATTTGCAGGTTAGTTGATGGCCTGCAATCCTCTCTAGCAATAAGGAAGGACAGAAACATTTAGAAGGAGAGGCCCAGACGTATTTAGTTCCCACCACACTATTCTATACTAACAATGAAACACAAGCAGATGTTGACACTTTTTCAAGTGAATAGGTTGTTTATGTTAGTTCAGGTGTCATAGCAACACCTGTTCGCACCCATTAGAGTTAACTTAACACTTGTTTGCACCAACTGAGAAACAGTTTCAATTTTACATTCCCATAGGAAAGAAACCTGTCTATACCAAACTTCATTCTGTACCAAACTCCACTATCACTCACATTTTTCACTATGAAATTACCCCCCATGGGTAGCCCAGTGGGCCCCCCAAAGGCGAACTTTGACCCCATGGCATCCACCAAGTTCTGGCTGTTACTCCCCACCCTCTCCGCCACTGGCGCTGCCCTGCCCCCAAACGGACTGGGCATGGGTAGCTGTGATACACGGCCGAAGCCATCGGAGGGTGCGGGGGAGGGTGTGTGGCTTTCACCAAGCCTCTCTGCAAGGGACTGGGTGAGTCCTATTGGGTCCAGGGTGGAAGGGGTGTGGCGGGGAGTGGAGAGGGGAGGAGAGGACCTGCTTGAAGCAGTATCAGGAGATTGCACTGCGTAGAAATAATGATACGAATAATGAGCTGAGATTGAGACGGTGTCAAGTAATATACGTACCGTCTTCAAACTTTAGCTTCTTTGAATTGAATCCTGTCTTCGTCTTTCCCTTCTTGTTGGAGTGGGGAGGGGGTTTGATGGAAAAGTTACGCCTCCGCTTCTGTGAGGGGGAGGAGGAGTTAGCTTGGGGGCTCCACTGACGTTTCCTTTTCTTGGGCTTCGCCTTCTTCTGGAGCCACGGCTCGCTGAAATCGCTCCCAAACGGATTCACGTCGTTATCCTCGTCGTCCTCGCTCTCACTGGAGGAGGAGCCTGACCCCTCCGACGACCTTTCCGCCTCGTCGCTAGAACTTTCCACAGCAGAATCACTTTTTTCCGGGGAGCCCGACGACTCCTCGCTATTGGAGTCGTTAGGGGTGCCCGTCTCCCAGAGTCTCGCCTGCTTGCTGGGGTCCTTGACACGCCTCTTTCTGCGGCAGCTCCGGGGGAGGGTGGGGTCGTTGTCTATGAGGTTCCAGTCGATGCCAGACATGCCCATCTCCGGTGCTGGAAAGGGGAAGTGTCGACGGATGAGCGTTTCTAGAACACCCCTGCAGTGAGTAGAGGGAGAGAGGGAGAAGAGAGAGATATAGGAGAGAGGGGGGGAAGGGGAGAGGGAGAGAAAGAGATATAGGAGAGAGGGGGGAGGGGAGAGGGAGAGAGAGAGATATAGGAGAGAGGGGGGAGGGGAGAGGGAGAGAAAGAGAAAGGAGAGATTAAAGAGAAGAGAGGGAGGGAGAGAAGAACAAGTTTCAATACCACAGTCTCTCAACTAGTCCTCCCTACTTTGTGGTTGAAATGAATCCCTCCAGTTCCCCATTGCTCCTCTCCAGCTGCTCCAGTGTGCGTGCCTCTCCCGTGGACTGCAGACCAATCACGACACACTTCCCCTCCCCCAGGGCTCTCTTGGCAAGCCTGATGGTCTCCGGCACCTTGGCAGCGATGCACATGTACTTGAAGAACCTCTGGTGTGACGCCCAAAACTGCCCCCACATGGTCTTCAGCTTCTGCTTGTCGTAATCCAGGAGATCAGCCGCCTCCTGGAACAATCGCCTAGTCTCCGCCCACTAAATCAAATAGTACGGTGATTTCATCATGGGAGGGAGGCATTCTAAATAATGCTCACCAGCTTTACAGATGCATCATAAACCTCCACAAACTTGTCCGTCAGCTCCACTTCATTGGTGGAGAAGGTCACACCACCGAAACTCAACTGCCTGGCCATGTACATGCCCCTCAGCTTCATGTCTATGGCAACAATCTCCATGGCTCCCACACCCCTGAAGGTGGAAGTAAAAGTAATGACACCTTACCAAGTATTAAAGTGCTGAGTCAGCAAAACTAAAAGGATGCCCTATTAATTAGGCCCAGGTTCATAATTTAACAGTGCACACCTTCTCTCCACAGCTTTAATGAAGTCCTGGAAGCCTCCAAACTGCGTTCCCTTCCCCCAGATCCCCAGCCTGGACATGTAGGCCATGTTCTTGGGCTCCGAGGCCCCAGTAGCGCTGCAGTAGACGATACGAGCCTTGGGCAGCCGCTTCTGGAGCTGCAGGACTGTCATGCCCGTCTTACTGGGTTTCCCAGCGCCCGTGGGGACAAGGTTCTTGGCCTTGTGGCACTCGTCAAACACAATCTATTGTCACAATGAAGGGGGGTACAGTATGGGGAGAGAGGAGAGGAGAGGTGGGAGGTGGGGGGTATAGGGTGGGGCAGAAGAGAAAGGAAAGAAAGAGAGGAGGGTATAAAGGGTGGGGTGGAAAGGAGAGGTGGGAGGTGGAGGGTATAGGGGAGAGGAGAGGTGGGAGGTAGAGGGTATAAGGTTAAGGGAAACAGGAGCATCTTGTTGAAGCCATAACATATGAAGACTCAAAACAGCTGTTCAGTGGCTATCTTGGCCCCTTTGACCCACCACCATAAAAGTCAGTGATCTATCTAAGAATAGGTTTCCCAAGGAAACCGTGTCACACACACCACTACAGTGGCCAGAGGAGGACCATAATCAAATCTTTGCCAACCATCACCAAAGGAAGTCATTAGCACAGTTGATAGGGCTGATTCAGCCAGTACATAGCTGATTAGGGTCAATACATTAGCTGACAGGGACAGGGCTGATAGAGACAGAATTCTTCCTATAAGTGGTTCAGAAAGGAAACACAAGGATTGTGACCTAATTAAGGCATTTCCCCCCAGTAATGTGATTAATGTACGGTCAGGATACGACTCCCTCAAACTGTGAGCCAAGCCAGTGGACCAGCTGGTCAAATCTTGTCTTGTACTTGCCGCCCACGGTGCTTTCCCCAATGAGAGAGGAGTAGGTGGCAAAGATCACACCTTTCCGGACACGCCCATTCCTCTTCCCGCTGATCTTGCCGTAGTGGAACTATGGGAGAGGGGACAAAAATGGAGGGAGTATAGTGGAGTAAGTATCCTCAGCCTCACATAAGTGCATTACACAGGTTTTGAGTGTGAAGACTACCTTATTTAGGGAATAGATATCGATCTTTTTAGCTCCGATATCTTTCAAATCTCTGTGGAGGAAAAAAAATAGAACATTGGAGTAAAGGTAAAACTATAAGTTTGTTAGGAAAGGGGAAGAAAAAAAATTGCCGAAACCCGGGATCGAACCAGGGACCTTTAGATCTTCAGTCTAACGCTCTCCCAGCTGAGCTATTTCGGCCCACACAGGCCAATGTGGCCTAACACTGGTAGTGATTCTCGTGGTGTTAGTGAGCTCACCTCAAAGCGTCCAATCTGAGGTCATTGGAAACACTCAGCCTACAAAACAAAGCCATCATGACCCCATGACCCTACCTGAACTGGAACACGTGTAGCATACCAAATAGACTTCTTCCTTCCCTCCAAATAGTTCTGGAAGATGATTCCTGCTATGATTCTCCCTTTCCCCACACCAGCTCCGTCTCCTAAACACACACCAACATTGAAGCCTTGTTTTGGAAAGTTCAACAGTCAGACATACCCACTAGGAAGCCTGCTCTGGTCCCGTCAGGCAGTATGTTCATGTGCTGCTGGGAGGCGTATATCACAGACTCCAGCTGCAGAGCCGACAGCTTGCCCATCTGGATGGCATCCTGGGGGAGTCTCAGGTCAAAGTACACGTCAGGAGGCTCCACGCTGGAGAGGGAGCTGGAGGGGAATTACATACACACACAGACACATACATAATGGACAGCTACAGTAGAATGAGGACCAGTGGTGAAATTAAACACTATTGCAAGTGTCCTGGATATGTATAGAGAGAGGTTTTCCCCCTTGATGGGGGGGGGTCCACTGCACTGGGGTCACACAGAAGGTGGGCATGGGGACTGACCTTGACTCCACCACAGCATCAGGGTGAGGCTGACCTATCTTCACTGCAGAGGAGAAAGAACACCAGTAATGACAGACAGCAGCATTAGCCGCACGGCCATGCTAGCTCGCTCACCCTTGGATGGTGTGTAGTTGGCATAGGTGTCTGCTCCAGTAAAATCATCATCTTCATCTTCTGAGTCCACTGGATCCTAGCAAGAGAGAGCATGGAGAGAAAGAATTCACATTACTATACAGCTTGAAGGGAATATGAAATTCCCCATAGTCCCAACAGTCAACACCAGCTCAGCTTTTCCCCAACATGGAATTCCCATACAGAACTAGCTAGTCCTGCCTGACAACATGGAATCTGCAGGCTAGTTTCAAGGTAAAGGGACATGGGCCCTGCATACTGCAGTGTAGGGTAAAGCTATTCATGACTGGCTGGGGGAGAGTTTCTATTACTTGAAGTACTATTCATGGGAGCTTTCAATTTTGTGTCCTGTGACCTTTCAGAGTAGTAGACTCAGCATTCTTTCATTATCATGTCTTAATTAAACGCAACACCAGTTGTGGGGGACAGGAGTCATTCCCTAGGGCTTTCCTGCTTTCCTACTGGCAGTTGTTATTGACATCAGAATCTACTCAGGCTCCATACTGTGTCAGGATAGCATACTCAGTGGTTAGTTCCTCCACTGATTAGCTCCATACTGTGTCAGGATAGTAAGTGGAGTTCCTCAATGATTAGAGCTCAGGATAGCATATTTAGTGGCTAGTTTCTCCAACACACCCTACAAATGAGGCCACCCCCTTAATCAGAACTGTCTACTTTCAGTCAGCATGATGTTTGCAATGATTTAATGCAGTGTAATGATGTGTCAGCACTGTGCATCTAGCAACTATACAGGTCATGTGACAAGCAGTTATGCAGCTTTTTCCTGAGCATTCAGCTGACATGTATACATGTCATGTGACTAATTAAATGTAGTGAGAGATGCCAGCAAGAAATTTATTCTCTACAAGTATGGTGTCTGTCAGTCAACAATTAGTTCCCAGCCCCACCCAACTGAATAGGCTTCCCCCTGACATTTGATGCCAGGCCACCTCCCTTGCATTAAGGTCTAAGCAGCCCACCCCTTCCATTAGCCACTCTTCATATAATATAGAACCCATACCAGCGGGTTTTAATCCAACCCAAGGACACCCCCTCACTGTTACCTAATATCCACATAGAACCAACATCTCCTCCTCTACAGCCACTCCTAGGATATACAACCTCCTTTTCAAACACCCCCTAAAAAAACACCTTACATGGCCACATATCACCCCCTTATAGCTGTCATCGGTAATCAACTCTGTACATGGCTTACCTGTCCAACTGGTTCTGTGGACCCAGGTGGTGTCTGTCTGATCAGGCTGTTGCCCATGGTCCTATTGGGGAATCTGCCAGGCTGCTGCTGAGAGAGGTTGCTGCCACGTCCCCTCGCTCTCTGCAGTTGCTGCGGCAACATGCCCCTCCCACTGCCACTCTCTCCAACCTGTTGGTGCTGTCTGATGTTGAAACCTGTCAGGGACCCCGAGGAGCTGGGAAGCGAGGCAGTGGTGACCAGATTCGACATGGAGGGACCAGAGCCATATGGTGGTGGTGGCAACGATGGTCTTCCATACTGATTGTGAACATGATTATGATTTTGCGAGGAGTACGGCATGTTGTTTTGGCTCGACAAGCTACTGTCCATCAGGTAGCTGTCTTCTCTCAGAAAGTCGATGATTTCATCGGTCATTAACTCCGGTAGCTGTGAGGAAGGAGATGACTGGTTGCCAGTCGGCTGTTGGTAAGTGTTGTACTGTGTCTGAATGGGGTAAGGGGACTGGGACGAGCTTGGTGTCGCAAAGGAGTAGCCAGACTGTGGCACCGACATATTCGGAGGGTTGTTAATGCTGCTGCTATACATGCTGATATCAGGCTGGTCCTCACTAACATCGATCGCCAACAAGTCTTCCAGTTCGATGTCCAGCTCACCTCCAAAGCCCGCACTGCTCTCACCAGGGCCATACACATCTTGCTGTGGTGTTGGGGGAGGCTGCAGTGCCACTGGGGAGGGGTTAGCTTGCTGTGGAGTCACCGGAGTGAATGTTTGATGCTGAGGTGGAGGCACGATGCCATTTTCCAGCTTCTTTAACTTGGGCATCATAACCCCACCACCAGTATAGCCTGAATTAGTAGCTGTTCCTCCTCCACTCACCAACTGTGGCATGGTAACTGCAGGGTACAAGTCCTTTTGTGCTGGCACTTGAAGTTGATTCTGATTTCCTAACACTGAAAATGCTTCTTGGTCACCTCTCAAGGAAGGCAGCTGGGCTGGGTTATCCTCCATTTTAGAAATGAGGTTGTCTGTGAGTGTCTGGACATCACATGAGAAGAGGTGCTCCTCTGGTAAGTCAAAGACAGCGTTCTCGCTCTCTGTTTTAACAGGTGCTGAAAGTCCAGTCTGGAAAAGAGCCTGAGACAGTATATCCGCACTTTCCGAGCTGGTAACTACCCCTTGGCTGGCAACAGACATGGTTGAAGTTGGGGGACGGTGAGCTTCAATTAGAATTCTCCCTAAAATAGTCTGAACTATGCCACGACGAGTCTCAGCCTTGCCTTGTGTCGCATTTTCCTACTTAGCTCAGGCAAATGTGATGTTTGAAAGTCTACACAAACCACAAAAAACCCTAACACTTTGTCCCTCCTCTCCTTTTCACAGAGAATTTCTGCAAGCTGTTATTATGACGTCACCTCATTTTGCACGTGCTAAATACACGCGCAGTGTGCAAAGCAGGCGTGGCTCTGGAAACTTCTATATGACAGTGTAACTAGTCAGCCTCTTTGTCCCTTTTCTTTTTAGCTCTTCTTTTGCTGCCAGCTATCATTTCCTTCCTCTTTTCAGAGTGCTGCAGGTCGTATTTGCTGACTGTCTTCACCTGTTCCCTGGCCAGCGGCTTCTTGGACAGTTTCTTGCGAGTATTTCTAAAGTTTAACACAATCCCATTGCACTTAGGATACCCCAAGCACCATAACATTCACTTACTTTGAAGGTTTTTTCAGTTTTCGCATCCACTCTGGCACATCACAACCGGAATTTTGCATTACGTTGGCAATGCTGAGATAAACGAATCAAAAGTGTGGTTGAAGGTGGAACTAAAAAGTTCAGATAGCATACAATACCTTCGTAAGTTTATGGCATCATCTTCAGTGAAAAACGTGAGTGCCTTTCCTTCTCTTCCTGCCCTCCCAGTTCTGCCTGAAAAATGAAACAAAAGGTTTGCTCCACCAGATTTAGCGAACGGCTTTCTTGGTCGTACCAATTCTGTGGATGTAGCTGACTGCCGTAGGAGGGAAATCATAGTTGAGCACCAAATTCACTCCCTTGAAGTCAATCCCCCTCCCCATGACATCTGTACAGATCAGAATCCATACCTAGCATATAGGAATAGTGAGCAACATGACGTCATTCTCTGGTACGGCTTACCTTTCCAGAACGGAAGCACTTCACTATGTTGTCTCGCTGAGCCTGTGTCCTCTCCGAATGTATGACGTCAACATTCAGTCCGTCGTAGATGAGTTCATGGAAGAGATCCTTCGCTCTTTCGATGCTTTGGACGAACACCAGCATAGGAGGTGTGAAACCCTGTCAATGAGACATCGTTACCTCTCTAATCCACCCACACCTTGGCACTGTCTGCCTCATTTCGGACTACATAGCGGTACCTGGCCTCCCTTGGAACCACTCAAAAGTCCTGATTAGAGGGGGGAGATTCCCGGTTAGAGGGGGGAGATTCCCGGTTAGAGGGGCTCACTTTGTGGATAATATCACGAATTGCTATCAACTTCCCACTCTCTTGTCCAACAAAAAGCAATTCCTGCTTCACCATTTCAGTAGCGGAGTTTCTAATACAAAAACTTACTAATAACGACATCTTTGAAAAAAAATTTTTTCTCACGGAAGACCAATGATGATACGAACAGGATTGTCCAGGAAGGCGTGGCAGAATTCCTCTACTCCAGACGCCAGAGTGGCACTGAAAAGGGCGTGTCTCACATCCGGGTTGTCACATGACCTGTAGATCTGAGCAACCTGCTCCTTGAATCCGCTGGCTCCATCTTCAAACAGCTTGTCGGCTTCATCCAGCACCAGCCACTCCACGCTGCACAAAAGTGTCGGTAAAATGGCATATAGACATGTAACCTATAGCTACAGCATCTGGCCACCCTTGGAACCAGTCAAAATGTCCTGACAAGAGGGGTCACATCATTTTAGGAATATGGACAGGGGGTGGCCTCATTTCAGGGGTCCAGGTCAGAGGGAGTTCACTGTAGTATAAATTAATACCTGTGCAATTGAATGGGAGGTGGTTCTTGAGAAAGCATGTGCACTAGGCGATTTGGAGTGGTCACCAATATATCTGCAGGAGGAAAGCAATGAGTAGTGATTACATTCCAACCCAGTGCTTAGATGCTGACCAAATCGCTGCAAGCTCTGACTGCCAAACGTATTGGCATTGGCATTGGCCTTTGTAAGGACATGAACTCTGAACCCTGACCCAGCACTGAGACGGACAAATTCCCGATACGTCTGCTGGGCCAACTCCCTCGTTGGCGAGACAACTACTGCTCGAAATCCAACCTTTTTCGGTACCTACCAAAAAAACATGGAGGACACATGAACACAAGTTCACTCCAAGAGTATGAATTGGTACCTTCAAGTTGGCAAGTATTGGCAGAATGAAAGCCGCAGTTTTTCCTGATCCAGTCGGTGCACATGCCAAGACTTCACGACCCTGTACAATGCAACAGAGTCTACACAATGTACAACCTCTCCCCTTCCTTCACTCCCCACCCCTCTCTCCTCTGTATTATATACCTGCAGGAGCAGAGGTATGGCTTGCATCTGGATGGGGGTGGGAGAGCTATAACCAACAGCGACAACATTCTTAGCAACATATGAGGGCAGAGTGTAGCTGGCAAACAGCTGCTCAAAACTCTCCACTGCGTCTGGAATATCCGGTCCACTCACGTAGATACGATTCAAGTTACGAAATGCATTAACCTGTTCCAAATACGTATATAACACTCCCATCCCTCTACCCTGGCCATCCACATAAATCATACTCTCTGTCTCCGTAGCAACTCCTTGGTTTCCTTGCTGGTTTTCTTCCGTTTCTTCTTTGCAGGAGGAGTCCGCTCGCTCATCAAGCTTGCAGGCGTGTGACCAGTAAAGAGTGTCATTGCCACACCTGCATTCTCCCTCTCCCCCTCCTCTTCGTGCTGACCAGCATCATCATCTTTAGTGTTGCCTGACAGAGATTCATCATCATTGGAGGAATGTTCTGAGTCAGATTCTGCCTCTCTTCGCTTGTGCTTCCCAAGGCGTACTGTGCTGGTATCAGAGCTGCCACAACTGGTGTGCTGAGAGTCACCGAAGAAGTCCAGAGCACTGGTCAGCAATGCCTTACTCTCCCCATCACTCGGTGAAGCCTAGGAAATAAAAAATAAAATGGCACTCTCTGTATGTAAGCACATATACCATTGCCCTAACCTTTGCTCTAAAGGGTAAGGTGGTTTCTTTGAATCTAATCCCCCTTGACAGCTTCTGGAATAGGTCACAGGTGTCCACCATCTCCTCTTCTCGTCTGGTAATGGTCGTTAACAGGCCACGTGTGCCTTAACCTTTAGACTCTCAACACCTCATTTTGCAATTGCTTAAGTGGCCTGACCATATTCATCTACAATGGGATGTGTTTACTCCATATTGAGTATTCATTGCATACCACAATCATAGGCAGGATGGAAGTGTAAAGGACTATAGACACTCGTGAATATATTTTTAAAAATATAAAAAGCTGAGCAAATGAAGATGTGTAAAAAAAAACTTGTAACTTTGTGTGCACATGATGT
>JAAGOD010068528.1_pt1 | contig 12945 bp, 15 predicted proteins | sample 8389681 | NCBI WGS metagenome assembly JAAGOD01 (sample SAMN13964374, study PRJNA552185) | sponge metagenome | biome: deep-sea hydrothermal vent fields; feature: spots directly above weak diffusing fluid; material: seawater and sediment | host: Tedaniidae sp. KZ-2020 ... | reverse complement strand
CCATGGTGCTTCCAGAGTTGTGTCTGATATAGTGATCACTAGTTGTCCATGGTGCTTCCAGAGTTGTGTCTGATTGGAGAGAGTGAAAGGAAGGAGCCTGAACCTCTCGTTCCCTTGTGGCACGAGGGTTGGAAACCTGGGCCCATCACGTGCCCCATCCCCAAGCTCCACGAGCCCATACCCACCCCCCCTTTGCCCAGCAGTGCTACAAGGTAAGGGCTGGGAGTGCGCACCCTGTATCCTTGGTCTTACAACATTCAGTGGCTTTGTTGCAGTTTTGCAGCGGCATTGGACTACCCTTGCGACAGGGAAGGTAACAACCTTGCCCTCCACTGCGTGGCACTGCAGTCCTACATTCAGCAAGTGAGAGAGATGATCGCTTCTTTACCAGATGACCCCATCATGGTAAGTCAGCACCACCTCCGGATGAAGATAATGAGTTTGTACTCCTGAAGGACCCCAATGCTGCTGAACACCTCCCCAAGAGACCTACCAGGCTCCAGCAAGCCCCAGCCAAGCTTCCTACCCATGATCCACTTAGAGCAACTGTGTAAGCTATCTCTAGAGTGGTTCATGTTCTTGTTTGAGTGTGTGAAGTTCAGTACTGCTTGTAGCAATGTTCCTCACTTGCGTCTCAATCAGCCCCTCCTCGGCAAGTTGCAGAAGAAGAGTGTGGCTGCCATGTGTTCCTTTGCTGGCTACGAAAGTGAGTCTGTGGTGCTTCAGTTCTACCTACTACCTCCAGTTTCTAAACCTAACGTTAACTTGCTGTCATTTCAGGTTCATCGCCTGAAGCTCTTGGGATACTCTCTGACTTGCTCGGGAGCTTCTTGTCCAACTTTACCAAGTTCTTGAAGATGAATACAAACCATAGCTCTGTGGAGAGGGGCTGCCTGGGCTTCCACGACGCCCTGGAGCGCTCCCTCCAGCAGGTGGGGATGGGAGGGAAGGATGGGCTCTGTCAGTATTGGCAGACGGCAGTGCTGGGGCACGCCAGGAGGCTGGAAGCAGAGGCTGATGAATACAGGAACACCTACTTGAGACTGACTGTAAGTATTGAGGTAAATTCTTTGCTGTAGACTTGGGAATATTGTTGTTGTTGTTGAAAAGGTGCCAGAGGAGAAGCTGCAAGGAAGGTATGCATGCACTTAGAGTAAACTTATCTGCTAGACTACTGCTTTGTATTCTCTGTTTGTAGCTTATCCATTGAGTCTTCAATGTCTGTCTCGAGCCCTTTCACCAACTCCAGAATATTCTCTGCTTGGCCTCAGGTAGTGTAGCTATTCGGAGAAGTCAGTATCGAACTATAGACGTGAGCAATGATGCAGGAAACGGATCATCCCTCCAGTGAAGAGGAGATGCCATTGGATGTGATCATGCAACAGTCCAAGACAAGTGGTGTAAGTGGAGTACGATATTTTTCTTCACTGTTAGTACGTTTTCTCCCTGCAGCTTGGCAGTCCTGACATTCCTCCTAGTAAGAAGCACCGATTGTGCATGCAGAATGCCGAGTGACTGCTGTTTTATTCCCATGCACATAGTGTCAGTCCCAACATTGGCAGACTCAGAAATCATCTTGCTGGAATCCGAGGGATTCATACCCCTCGACAGTGACGAAGAGCCCCCAAAGAAAAGGTGACGAGGCTGACGGTAATAAATATACACATTCACTTACACAAACACACACACACAGGAGGCGAACAGTTTCCACCGAAAAGGTCTAAATTGTGGGACGTTGGACAGCAAACTCCTTGCTCATATCCAGTTGGACAAATGCCCTGGGGGTAAATACATGACAGTTCTGAAACTCTGTACATTCATCTTGGCATGCTATCACTCACGCTGGTTTTAAAAAAAATGCATTTTAACTGGAATTTGTGTAGCTCACAAACCTGTCATAAGCCATGTTGGGGCCAGTTTCGCTGTCAGCCCTGGCATTGGCCACAAACAGCGTCTGGTTGCGGTGGTCGTAGACTGCCACGTGGAGGTCTCCTGTCTGCACAATGGGCACTATATGGGATATGGTCGCCTGGGCTGTGATGTTGCCATGGAGACTGTTCAGCTGCTGTCCCAACACTTGACTGTACCCTGGGCACAGCCAGTCCATGCCTAGGAGGTAGTCACATGGTCACATGCAATAGCATTATTCATATCACATGCTGGCTGGCTATACAAGGCTGTGGCAATACTAAACATACCCCAGTAGACCACGTCTCGTATCTTTGGGTGCCAGTCCTCGGCCGGTCGGAGGTTGTCATACGTGAAGAAATCTGCCGTTGATGCGGAATATTCAACTCCACGAAATTCATTTATCTGTGTATTAGAATAGGGATGGTACTTTAACGCATAATTATAGGCTAAATCTTTAACCTTTCCATCGCCAACTCCAAGAATGAGGTTACAAGTTCGCTTGGCATCAGAGATTCTCTTCATGGCTGACTGGAGGCTGTTGTCAAACTGTAGTATGTCTCTTAGAATGTACTGAAACCAAGGAAAACCAACTGAAGTCAGTGGCTAGCTCCATTGCTCTCTTTTTCTGGCTCACTGTGAAAGGTATTCCAAATCTTGACTCCTTGCCGAAGGTTTCATCAGGGAAAGACACGCCAATTTCCGATATTGATATCTGCTGCGACGACACTCCTTTTTAGCATTAGAGAGAATTTAAAGTAATGCCTTATCTAGTGAACACTGCTTGATATACCAGTTATGGAGCCAATCCAGCCAGTCCAGCCGATATTAGCAAAGGCATATCCGTTATCAGAGTTTGGATGGTACACGGTGATTTGAGGGTAGTTTTTGAATGGTCCTGCATTGTGATAAACTGCATCTCAAGCAGTGGAGCTACTAACATTGTGCATAGCAGACCATCCACATTCCAGTCCAGAGCCCTGAGCTGTAGGAGATGCCTGTCAGGAGTGGCTGTGGCATTTGCACCAAACATGGAGCACTGACCTTTCCTGCAGGTGCAATATCAAAGCTGTTGTTTAGCTAGGGACGTGGACTAGCTTGGAAACTTGCGTTACTTCTCCTATCATGTGGACGCGTCTGATTCTCTTTTCGCTGCTTCCTGATGCATCAGCCAATCCTTTGATTTCCTCCTCAAAGTATTTTCCTGTGAAGCTTCTGGTGACTTCGTACTCGAGATCAAGAGCTGCGTCTAATCTATTTACACAGGGATAAAGCAATGAGCTCTCTCTCTCAACAATGCTACAGGTGAAAAAACTGACCCCATGTTCGCTACATCTTCCAGAAACCAGCCAGGAAAGTTAAAAACACTTTTAGTGCCATTGATCGCCTCAATCTGATACCACCAGAGAAAAAATACGATTTCAAACCCAGCTGCACTATCTAACCAACTACTGACCACTTGCTCCTCTAGATATTTCCACACATCATCCATCATGTTCTTCGCCTTTTCCTTCAGCAGCTCACCATGAGCATAGCCCATCTCGTACGGTGAACCTGTGCATTACAGAACCACACCCAGCAAGTCAGCAAGCTTGCTCGCACACTCTACGTGCAGTAGGAACTTGCCCCAGACATGGAGCAGAGCTATGCTGTCGTCACCACTGCCCACAGTGTAGAGCTTTCCGTTCTTCCCAGTCTTGACCAGCACTGGGGGATCCGTCTGGATGGGGTTAATGTTAGGCTTGGCATTGGGATCAGGCTGCAGGAAGCGAGAGCATGTTAACAGCCTGGCCCTAATTGCAAAGCTAGCTATCTATCTAGCTAGCTATAGGCAGCCAGCACTTACCTTTCCATGACACTCAGCTGCTAGATTGCAGGTCACCAGGACTGCTAGGAGTACAAGGGTTTGCAGTAGAAGCTTTGCCATCATCTGCTCTGCTAATTTATAGCTCCAAATGTGGGGCGTGTGATGTGACAAAACCACAAAACGAGCCACGCCCCACGTTATCTCACCATCCAGCCACACCCCTCTCTTTGCAAAGTCTAGGAACGCCCCTAAAAAGGAGTTGTAGCTAGGTAAGTACATATATTTCTCAGCCACTGAATGAAGCTAGATAGATAGCTAGCATTTGCTATAATTTATCTGCAGGGAAAAACATGGCAGCAAGAAAAGAAATCGAAAAAGCAGTCAAATTCAAGGAGTTTCAGCGCTCTGTGGAGAAGCTTCTCACTCCAGTTGACAAAGACTACCTGTTCTATGCACTGAAGGAATACAACACATACAAGAGTGTCGCAAAGCTCATGCTTGCTCTCAATTCCTGCTTGGACTCGCCAGAAAAACTAGATCTTCTCCCGTACATCAGGGACCTCATCCCAAAGCACGACAAGAAGCGTTTTGACAGTTTGGCTCCTTACAACAGAATGGCCCACCCTCTGCAGTTAGAGCCCCCTGCAGGCATTAAAACCGTGGGAGGGGAATCCAGAGACATAAGCACGACCGAGAATTTGAATCGGGTGATCCACCTTCAGAGAGACAAGGAGTCTGCCCTTGGGTTCAGCATTCGGGGAGGGCAGGAACACGACCTTTGCATCTATGTCTCGCACGTGGAATCGCTCTCACAGGCAGAGAAAGCGGGGCTCCAAGTCGGTGATAAATTAATCCGCGTGAATGGTATCGACTTTGAGAGAGTGTCGCACAGCTCGGCTGTGCTGGTCCTCACATCACACGATTATCTGAAAATTGAGGTAAAAAACACGGGAAAAGTCCCTGGACAGTTCCTCAGTCAAAACTCCTTTGTTTGGTAAGTGCTACATAATTAAGGTCAATGGCACTAAACAAATTACTGTCTGGCATTGCAGGGTGGATGCTTATGGAAAGTCAGTAGAGGAACTGGATGAAAAACCAAGAAAGATAAGAGTAAGATATCTGACCAGAGGCAGGTCTTTGCATCAGTCTATCTTTTACTATCTCTGTCGTCCATGTAGCATTCGATTTCAAGGGACGAGAGGTCCCCAGATCGTCTCCTCTCCTCGTCAGAAAAGCAGAAGATTGTGCTGCACAGCAGCAAGAAACGGCCCCTTGGATTCAGCATCAGAGGGGGCAGCGAATACAACCTGGGCATTTACATATCAGTGTATGTAACAGCATTTCTTATTGAGGTACAGTAATATAATCATGTTTTTGGTAATTGCAGGGTTGATCCAGGCTCCCTCTCGGAAGAGGCCGGGTTAAGGGTTGGCGATCAGATCCTAGATGTTAATGGGCATAGCTTTCACTCCATCCTTCACTTCGAAGCCGTTCACATTCTGAAGTCCTACGCCACTCTCATCATGACCATCAAAGTACAGTAATAGTAGCGATCTAGTAGCTCATGAGTATAGGTTATCTTTTCTGTCCAGTCATTGGGGCGAATTCCAGTTCTTAAAACAAACGGGCAAAATGAAGGTAACAAGCTGTTGTTGTTGTTGTTGTTGTTGTTGTTGCTGCTGTTGTTGCTGCGGCTGTTGCTGCTATTACTGCTTTCTTCCCGTTGCAAAATTTATCACTATTATGCACTATAGAACCTTTGGAGCAGAGTCCTATTGTGAGACGGAGGTCGAATGAGATGTTTAAGACCAGCTCCGTCCAAGTCAGGAGATCCAAGAGACCCTCTAGTGCAACCATTGCGGAGGAGGAGGAGCCAGAAGAACCAGACCACACCCATGACACACAGCAGCACACCACCAGGCCCAGGTCAGGCTCATCCAATCTCAAACGCTCCGAGAGTGACAGGCAGCAGAGATCCTCGTCCCTCCCACATCACTCCGCTGGTTTCGATAGCATAGACTCACCTCAAAAATCAAGATCAAACTCTTTTGGTAATAAACTTAGTTCTATGTAGCTATGCAATAAGTTCCCAACAAAGGCCAATATCTCTACAAAGGACTCGTACAAGAAGACTGGCTCCCTTTGACAATAAAACAAAGGACATCTCTCTAATTATGTACTTGCATCATTCTTTGTTGTAGGCTCAGGCAGTCTCAACTTCTCCCAAAGGCCTCCCATCATGAAGAAGCAGATGGCTCTCTCCCCCTTGGCTATACACGAGACTAGAGCTTCCACTACTTCCAGCCCCAGCCCCCTCTCCAGCCCCAGCCCTGACTTGCCTGCAGGGCCCATGAAGGTCAAGCCAAAGTTCTTTGAGAGGGGGCTGGGGACTCAGGTGATGCTTGCCAATGTGTCCAGTCAAGCCAAGCAGCTGCTCTTTGACAAGGCAAGACGGCAGTTGAGTGAGGAGGATGCAGAGATTCTCAAAGAGGATTTAGTTCAGGTTTGTCAGAATTGTAATGACGAGAATCGAATAATAGTTCAGCCATTTCATTCTATAGTATGAAGATACTGGAAATATTGACCAATTCGTAAATTGTCTTATTTCAATATTCAACACTCCTGAAAAGATGGAACTTATGAGAGATGTCAGGTACATATTCCTATACGCAAGTAGCTAACCAGCTACAAAACACCACAATCAATATGATTGCAGATCCGTGATCAAGCCGACAGATATTGTCCGATTTGACGAGATGATATCTCCTCATGAGTTGAAAACACTCCGTGAACGCATTTCAGAATCTGGTTCCGATGATGATGACTGGGTTGATATTGACATAGACACCATTGAAGGTAACAAATACCTAGCTAATATAGTCTATGGATTAAAACTACTGTGCAATAGACTCTAATGCTGGAATTGTGCTGACAGGAATACAGCGTAAGTTGGAGATAGATAGCTACACACTCCTATAAAAAATCTCAACAATTTCAGACCGAAATGGGCACGTCAGACCGTTTTCTGGAGATAGAGAGAAAAGAGTGTCTCTGACATTTCGGGAAGATAACAGAAGTAATGGATCTTTCCTTCCCATCAATAAACAGACAGCGTCATCAAGGTATGTACCTCTATACGGACGGCAGCAAACAGAATGACCAGTGATGCAACAATCATAGTGCACCGGAGCTCCATGAAGTCCAAAAGAGAGAAACCAACTTCTCGTGGTCTAAACCAGAGGACAGCAACAAGGAAACTTCACACAACCTGAAGGAGAGCAACGGCAGCCATGCAAAACCTTTTCAAATACGAAACAGCCCACAGCTGGTCGCTAAACCACGAGGCAACCCCGTCATTATAGACATTGACAAAGAAGCACCTTATATAGGTTAGCTTAGTAGGGTAAATTATAAGTAAGTTAAATAGTGTTCTAATTTCGTATGTAGGATTGGCAATTCGAACCACGCATGATAACTGTGTGCTGGTGAAAGATGTTAGACCAGGAGGAGCTATAGACAGAGACGGATTTATTCAGGTATTCAGTTACTTTGCAACACTGTCGATACTGATAATCATAGGCTTACTAGCTGATCATGAATAATTGTGCTTGTTTCCTGCAGCCTGGGTTTGAGATCATTCAAGTGGACAACATTCGCATCAGAGGCAAGTCATACCATGATGCAGCACGTGAAATAGCGGACGCTTTTAAGAGCAGGGAGCCAACTGTACAGTTCATTGTAATACCAAACTATGCATAACAAGACAACACAGCATCTATAGCTACAGCTACCGATCACAGCCATTAGTACAATTCTAAAACAAAGAAAGTTCAATATACACACTCAGGAATTTTAATGGGACCACACAGTGTTTTATTTAGCTTTCTTTTTCTCAGCCTTAAAGGTGAGGAGATACTCAGAGTAAGCTTGAGCATCCGTTAAAGCAACAAAAATAGTGGGATTGTCTTTATTCTCGACAAGAGTATCGTAAACTTCATTAGTACCCTCCTCCAATTCAGGTGCCGCATTCATTCCCTTTTTTCCCACCGTGTACTCACCAACAATGACCTGGCACACAAACATGGACTGCTGGCCATCTTTATCTTTATTGGGAACTGAGTAGTTGGTCTGAGCAGAATAGCTAGAGTTGAGTGCAAAGTACACACCTTTTCCATAGTAAGCAGCTGTAAAACAAAACAACAGTCAACATGTGGACATAAAAATGGGGTGTAATATGAGCACATATTTTTACCCAGGGGTGTACTACTTTTACCATAATGGGTAAAAATAAACAAATACACCCCTGGGTGCTAAAATTTTTTCCACCAGGTGGGAACACCGAGAACATTGCTAATTGTAACATACCATTGGAAGTAGCAGCATAATTTCTGTTGAAGCCTTGAACAGCAATAGGCTCTATGGATTTTTCACCACACCCATGAAAGAGTCGCCGAACATCAATCTTCTTCTTGTAATGCTTTCTACTAATAGCTTCTAAAAATGCCATGTGCTTACGATACTCGCTTAGATTCTGGACTCGCTTGAGACTGATAATAGTCACAGTGGAGCTATCAGTAGTCTCGTAGAATCGATCCAATACTTCTTTGTACTCTGTAGAGTCTTCGGGCACATCAAACATGTGCATGGTTACTTCTTTGCCGTTGGCATCTTTGGGTTGAGGGGCCCATGTGTCAGGAAATTTCACTAGAAAAGAGAAACTAGCATAAATAAGTCACCACAACATTATGTGAGCATGCTTACAAGAAGGGTTAATAAGCTCTCTTGTCACTTTTCTCACTACCCCATCCACTTTACTTCTTTCTTCCATTCTGGCAAGATCTATGATGACTTCAATGTTATCAATATCCATATCTAGAGCCGAAAGTTGCTTTGCCCTGGCTCTCTCCAGCTTGAAGCTGTCATCATCACTATAGGGCTCAACTACATCTTGACCATCTTCTGTTTGCCATTTATAAATTTTCAGCTCACTTTCACTCTTTTCAATTTCATTGATTATATCCATAATTTGAATTTTAGCTTCTTTAACATGGCTCATTTCTCCAGATATCTCAATCTTTCCCATCTCTGTTAACACATTAACTTGTACTTGCTGGTTAATCCCGATAACCTTGATGTCTTCAATATCAGCATCAATAAGATTCGAAATTACTTTCTTCGGTTTCTCGATCTTATCCTCAATGCATTTCTTTTTAATGGACTCTTTTAATGCCTTGGCAATATCATCACACTTCTTATCAGAATCCGCAAATATTTTGAACGAAAGCAGCGAGTTGGTGTCGACTTCCTGCTGTCCATGGGGCTGGTGTATGGGAGTGACGTCATGACTGTCTTGTAGCTCAACTGATCGTTTACCATGCCCACTCTTGGAACTAAGCTTTGCTCGAACTGTGCTAATAATCTTCTCTGGAACCGACAAATCAATCTGGAAAAACTTGACAAAGAAATCGAAGAACTGTTTGTGGAGTTCTCGGTCGAATATCACAACCCTGATGACTTCTACAGACTTTGGGCCTTGGCGACCAAAGTCCCTGAAGGCAGTGAGCATGGGTTCTGCTACTTCATGAACAGAATAGCCACCTTGACCAAACCCAAAGGCTGGAAAGGAAATTGATTTCATGTTGAAATTTTCAGCCTTGTCCAAGCATTGCTTTACAATTTCTTTGACAATAGAGCAGTGATCGAGGTTATCACTTCTGGCTTCACCACGTGAAGGTAAGTGAGCATGGATAATCTTCTTGCATTGCAGGCTTCCAAATGTCTTAGTCACAACTACCTGACCTTGATCCAACTTGAGCCCACTCTGGACCAGTTGGTCACAAGCCTGCTGAAGCACTGGGCCCGCCTTCTTGAGAAGTGCCATTGACACAGCACTGTTGTTCAGCTTCATGTCTTGAGAGGTTGTGTTAACGATAATTTCAGTTTCTTCCTCAGAGATATCGGCAATTTCAATGCTAAGCCGTGTGCTTCCACCTTGACCTTTGCCTTGACCTTTGCTCTTCTTCTCTGGGCTCTGTGATAGTCACAAGGAGCATAGACACTATAATAATGAGCTCACATATTAAACCTACTTTCTTCGTCGATGATGCACTGTTCATCTTCTGTGCATACACCTTGCTGAATTCCAGATATGCACTCTGGTCAAACACAACAAAATGAAAGGTCATGTTGGAATTGGGGTTGCGCCCATGAAAAGCAATAATTTCTTCAAAGAGGATCTTAGCAGAAACATCAGCAGGGTAGTTAAGGTTGCCCACACCTAGTGAAGGAATTGCCAGTGACTGAACACCTTCAGCTCTCGCTGTGCGGAGAATAGCTTGCACAGTTCCCCTGAATTTCTAAATAAATGAAGAGATATAGCTACCATAAATCTGTTAGGACATGAACTGAGTGAGCCTACCCGTGTAGCATGGAACTCCTGTTTGAAATCAGGGAGGGCAATGTGATAAACATAATTTGCCTTCACATTATTAACTTTAGTGACAGCTACCACCTCTGGCTTTAGTGGTGAATGTGTTGAACATTCTTTCTGTAATTCCTCTCCACAGGCCTTCAAGAGGAGGTTGGAGAGTGTTCCGGTCTTCAAATCAAGAGTAGAATTTGTTGAATTAATATACACATCAGCCTACATAAACATTACACGATTAATGATTAACATACCGAAATGATTAAATTTACCTGCTCTTTAAGCAAATCTCCCTTTGTAAGTGTGATATAAGAACTGATGGGGTCATGAATGGACCTTGTACGTGATATTTTACCCACAGTGGCCGAAGGCTGCACTTGGAAAGATATGCGACAATTGCTCTGGCGAAATTGCTGTTCAAACTTAGCAGCCTGAGCTACTTCATTAACATACACAGCCACCATCAAATCACTTGAAATATCGGGGTTAGTGCTGAGCAGAGAAATGATATGTTCAGCATAAATTTCAGCTGGATATTTGAGTGGACTGGAACAGATAGAGGTGAAGAGAACTGTGGTACAGCGCTTTATTATGTGAAGAGTTTTACCAAGAGATGTTTCCAAGTACCTTGTGACATTCCCATCCCAAGGTGGAATCATGCAGTGGCATAGCTTACTACACTGTAGCTGGCCAGAGTCAGAAGTAAATATCTCACCTGGACTTTCGTGTAAGAAGTGAGAAATTTTCTTCCTGAAATCCTGTTGAAGGCTCACTCCACCAGTGGCTAACAACAGCTTCAGGTTTTCTTCTTGATGAGTGGGAGTAGGAGGGATAAAGTTAATGATGGCATCAACCTTGTTATGCTTTGTGAAGTCTCCACCATACACTGAAATACGAACCTCATTTGGACAAGTTGCACTGCACAGTTTAGGGGGAGCCACTGGTAAAGCAGTTGGATTCAACGCAGATTCATCTTTTTTCACACTGACATCAATGGAGGCTTTAAACCTACTTTCAAGAGCCCGAATTGTATCTTCCATATTATCTATCATTACCAAGACAGCTGGAATGTTATTAAGAGTTTCTTCTCTTTCACAAACCTTTTTCTGTAGTGCCTCTAGCTCACCTTTAATCTTATCAACTAATGGAGGGTCACCATTAACAATAATAACAGCATTGGTGTGCACTTCAGTGACTCCAGGTTTAGGCCATTCCACTTCTACATTTGTTCCTCGGAAATTTTTCTTGATAGCTTCGAGATCATCCCAATAGTTCTGACTAATAACTGTCCATTTCGGTCCATCAATGAGAATATGCTCTATAATACTTGCCTGTCGAGACAAATAAGCTCGAACTGCCTGAATAGCACCATCGGCAACAATTTGTTCACCAGTAGCTTTTACTGATTGATTACTATCATCAACAGTAATTAAAACAAACACATCATTTTGTAATTTATCAACAAACTCCTTCCACTTCATATCTTTACAAAACCTGAATTTATGCAAACTTTCAATTTTCGTTTCTTTAGGGTCTATTAACTTTTTGATTGACACTTTAATAGCTTTCATTTTCTCCTTCAAAGTAAATGGAGTACTCACCAAATAGAGCATATAGCGTGGTGGATCGTTAACAAGGTCATATACAGCTTGCGTACCAATAATCTCTTCAATTCTTTTGGCTCCTCGTGTAGTTGCTAGTAACGTAAAAGCTTCTAATTCAAGAGGTATGGTTTTCTCCTGGACCTTTTCTATTCCAGCATTGACTACTTCCCAAAATAATTCTCTTGCTTCCTGGTTGGCTTTAACTGTTATAGTTTCCTGGCTGTAATCAAAAATAATCTTCTGAACAGGAATTCTTGTATTCTGTAGTTGGTGAGTGCAAAACTTCTTGAGGTACTTGATATGTCTTCTGTCAAACTTCCTTTGCTCAGGTTTAATTTCATATAATTGATTTATCCTCCCATTGATTGTGTCCATCACATCATCCACTACACCAGCCTCTCCCGTAAATGTCACTACATTGCCAGCCACTTGGACTTTCAATTTCGGACTTTCCACTGATTCAGCATACTCGATTAAATCCGCAGAACCATAGTTGGGGAGAGTTTGGGAGTCTTTCTTGAAGTGAAGACGGAAATTACCCACAGCTTTCTCCACGTGCTGATCCCAGTCAGCCATTTTCTCTGAACCAGCAAGAGGGTCGATTTTCAACTGCCGAGTACCTGACTGGTCACTGGACATAGTAGCATGTGCATTCCAAACTCCCAAATCACCATTCAACTGTCGTAAATGATCTGGTTGCCAAAAATCCTTGAAGTCGTCATTTACTTCAATGTTCATAGAATTCCAAGTGTAGCTTTCCTCAACTGGTTTTGGAGGGAGCTCTACATCTTGGGAAGGAGCAGTGATGAGTCCATTATCTGTGTCTTTCCCAGCTTCATCCATAAAGTCATAATACTCAGTCAAGGTTAAATGACAGCCACCAATTTCATGGCACTGAGAATTAGCCATAACCCACTCAACACCTAAAGCAATGACATTTATTTACAGTAGTTCATTGATACATACTGAACTTACTCTGTGAACTTACTCTGAGAATCAGTGAAATGGACATGAGCTTTATCAGGTGGTAAAATCTTCACTTCTTGAACTGCTCCTTTCACAAAGTTTTCAAAATGCATTTTTAACAAATGTTGATTTAGGAACGATTCATTGTTGGTGGTAACAAGAATAATTGAGGTTGGATCCAGTAAATAAAAACACAATTGACAAGTTTCTAGCGGCTTGGCAAAGCTCCTGTTTTT
>JAAGOD010056519.1_pt1 | contig 12957 bp, 13 predicted proteins | sample 8389681 | NCBI WGS metagenome assembly JAAGOD01 (sample SAMN13964374, study PRJNA552185) | sponge metagenome | biome: deep-sea hydrothermal vent fields; feature: spots directly above weak diffusing fluid; material: seawater and sediment | host: Tedaniidae sp. KZ-2020 ... | reverse complement strand
GTGAAAGACAAATAAACACGAGATGTACAGCACGGAGAAAAGTTCATCAGCAGATTGTAGAAGAATTTCAGTAGAAAAGTTTTAGTTAGCAGGCCATACAATTCGAACATTTCATGTTGAAACGTTTAACTAGCAGGCTGTAGGATTTATGTATTCGCTAGCAAACTGTAGAATTTGATCATTTCAAGTTTAAAAAGTTTTCGTCAGACCGAGGCTGTAGAATTTGATCATACCAAGTTGCCAAGATAAGATTACAGTGAACTCCCTCTAATCCGGCCACCCTTGGGACTAGTCAAAGTGTCTTGATGATTAGAGGGGTGGCCTCATTTCAGGGGTAGATTTGCACTAGGAAGGCATTTTGAAGTGGCCTGAATACAGGGGTGGCCTCATTTCAGGGGTCCAGATTAGAGGGAGTTCACTGTATTGAGAGCTGACTTTACACAGATAGAAACTCACAGAATCAGGTTTGGCAGCCGTGGATGCAGTGGTGCGCTCTATCACCTGTCCCGTGAAAGCCTGCACGAAAGAAGCATACCACAATCTCTAGCGATCAAGACTCCGGGGGGAAAGGATCAAAGCGTGATCGCCACATTAGAGGGAGTCCACCTTAGCAGCAGCTTCCGTACCGAAGGTGTTCTTTGCGATCTCGGAAAACTCTTCTCGTCATTCTTTCGATCCTCTTCTTCCTTCGCTCTATCCTCCGCCTCACCCCCTGGCGACAGGGATCGCTGATAGCTCACCAGCTGGGGGTTCCACCTCACCCCCTTCCGCTCCCCACCTTCACCTTGCCCTTCCCCCTTCCCCTCCCTCCCCACTCCGCGTCCGAAGATATCCCCAGGCGAGATGAACAGAGGCTTCTCCACAGGTTCAGTCTTCTCACAGTAAGGCACTGCACTGGACACCTGAAGGAAGAATCGTTATCATTATTGTAGAAGCACCAGTCATAGAGAGGTGGTCTCTAGATACAAGGTGGTCTTTAAAGGCAGGTTTCACTTCAGTAGCAAAGATTGGAAAGTGCCCCGAGACTGACCACGAATTCCACAGGATTGACTTACGACATCAGATGATTGCTCCGTGCGTACAGAATGCTTCACTGTGATCCGGAAGGGTACACTTTGGTCTCTCTTTCCTCCACCTTCCTTCTCCCTGCCCCCTCCCCCCTCTCTGCCTCCACCACTGCCGAAGGGTTCGTGCTGGTCTTCGTCTTCTGGTAGCCACATTCTGCTCTGAGCCTTTGCGACGGTGTCATCCTCTCCCCCCTCCTCCGCATTGCTTCCCTCCCTGTCTAGCCACGCCTCCTTCCCCTCCCCCTCCCCCTCCAGCTCATCCAACCGTGCCCACAACTGCTCATCCGTCATCACCTCTGTGCTGACCTCCTCCTGTCCAGTTCTCCCCGATTCAGACTCTCCTGGCAAGTCCGCTGGCCCACCACCATGAGGCTGTTGGGGCTCGCTGCGGGAGGAAGGGAGTGTCTTGCTCTGTGCCTTAGGGAAGGCGGGCCTCGGGGGAGGTATGGAGGGATCCTTCGGCTGCCTAGCCCTCCAAACTAATGGAACACATAATCCACAGCACAATGAGAGGCACAATGGACTCCATCTAATCTGGCCACCCGCCTTGGGACCAGTCGGTGTGTCCTGATTAGAGGGGGTGGCCTCATTTCAGGGGTGGAATGTATACATGCACACAGAAACATACCACAGCGAGCACACAGAAACATACTACAGCCCCATACATGCACACACAGAAACATACTACAGCCCCATACATGCGCACACAAAAACATACTACAACAGAGCACACAGAAATATACTACAGCCCCATACACACGCACACAGAAACACACCTCGCCTTCCCAGCTCCTGAGAAGGTTCATAGTCCTCCTTGATCTCCACAACACCCTCATGCTCCTAGGTTCAAAGTTCGATGCATGGAGCTTAAACGACGTTCACAATATAATCTACTGAGCATGCTCAGAATGGACTGCTACCATTCAGTAAAAAATTAGAGTGTTTGAGAGTTTAGCAATCACTGGATGCACTCAGTTAAACTTTCTTCATCATAAGTAGCAACCATTATTTCTGAGGGGTGGCTAATAAAGGGAAGGAGGGGTCCTTTATAAGGGAACCGAACTCTCACCTTCTGCGAAGTCCGTATTTCTTCAGTGAAGGCCATTCGTGCTTCCCAGTCCTGAAACTGCTTCTTCTCCTCCTCCAACATCTTCATTACATCTGGACGGCAACAAAAAGAATGGTGGGCATTATTTGGAACAGTGGGCATTATATGGAATGAGGGCCTACATTTCTTCCTCCTCTCTGCTACCTCCAGTGCTTGCTTGACAGAGCGCTTGGCAAACCAGTTGTCACCTAGTAACACCATGATCTCATTGCTATGGTATAGCTTTCCTGGCATGAAGGCGAATCTCCCAAAGGGAACCTGAATGGCCGGCCACAGAGAAATCAAGGCTGGTCTGCCATTTAAAGGTGAATACGTAATATTAAGCTAGCTAGCCCACTCACCATGATGTCGTGGGTTAACTGGTCCGGCAGGGTGTAGAGCCTGGCCTGAAGGGCCTCATAGTCGCTTCTGAACTGTTCCCTGCGCGTGACAACACAGGCAAGTTTGAAACTATCTTGGTCACAAGCAGGGTTGAATTTGTCTTCACCATTTTTGAGTCCTTTCCCTGCTCACTTTTAAACTCTGAGCAGATAGAGACAAGATAAAATGCACACTGAACTTCAGCAGCTAAACTACTCACCTTAGCATGCTCTTCTTGGAGCCTAGAGTAACCTTTTTCAACCTTCTCCTCAGACATGCTCACTCTCTCAGTGTGCTTGATTTGGAATCACCACCCACGTGGACTTTTTCGTCTGCACATGCGCACTACCAGAAGAAAAGATGGCAATGGCAATGCTAGCAAGAAGTTTGCTGGAATTAGGCTGCCCCAAGAGCCTTGAGAGCTTCTTCAGGCCTTCTCTGCTGCCGTGGAGCCACTGTCTGACACGGTCCTACCCCACCAGCGTGGCCACGGCTGCCTCCTCCCCGCCACCCCTGGAACAGACTGTCCTGCACCAGAGCCGACCCACTGAGGAAGAAGCTACATCATCATCTTCCTCCTCAGCCATAGCAAAGGACCCAGGGGTGATTAAGAGGAAGTGGACTAAGATGTCCAGGAGGACGGGGTTGATTGCTGTCAAGCTGGGGATGACGCAACTCTGGAACACGGAAGGAAGGCCCATCGCAGTGACCATCTTGCAGGTCAGACCACGCCCACCCCTCGGCTCAAACCACTCCCCTCGTTCTTGCTCTAGCTCCCCTTTATCGTTTATTATTATTACCCTTGACAACCGCATTTCTAAAATCTCGTTTCAGCTGAGATACTGTAGACCTCTGAATAAAGGACACATTCCATTGTCCCTTATAGCGAGGTTATCCTGAGGGTCCATTATCGGAGGTTCTACTGTAGTGTGAAGTACATGCGTGCGTACATGCATGTACCTCCCATGGGACGTGTGTACATGTGGCTTATGCCCCTCCTCCGTGTGGCGTATGCCCCATGGCCGTTTTTTGTTCAGGTGATCGACAACCAGGTGGTGCTGGTGAGGACGAGGAGGAAGGAGGGCTACTACGCACTCCAGATAGGCGCCATCGACCATCCAAAGCTCAAGAATGTGTGTTGGTTTGCTAGCTACGACCTTTTGTGGACTTCCTCTACTCTGGACCCCTGAAATGAGGCCACCCCCTCTAATCAGGACGCTCTGACTGGTCCCAAGGGTGGCCGGACTAGAGGGAGTCCACTGTAGACTGAGTGTGTCTTACGCAGGTCCTGAAGCCAGTGCTGGGGCAGTTTGAGAAGGCCGGCGTGCCTCCGAAGAGGCAGCTGATGGAGTTTCGTGTGACTCGCAATGCCCTCCTTCCTGTGGGCACCAAACTGCGTGCCTCTCACTTCGTACCCGGACAGTATGTGGACGTCTGCTCTAAGAGGTAGGAGTAATTTAGTGGAACCTTTCTATAGTGGACTCCCTCTCTAATCTGGCCACCTCTCTAATCAGGACACACTCCGCCAGTCCCCCAAGTAGTGTTTACTTCTCCTTCCCTTCCACGCCCCCCCCCCCTCCTCTCCTCTCCCCCTCCCCAGCATCGGCAAGGGATTCCAGGGCGTGATGAAGCGCCACAACATGAAAGGTCAGCCTGCGTCCCACGGCACCACCAAGACCCACCGCAAGATGGGGGCCACGGGGGGTGGGCAGGACCCGGGAAGAATCATGCCGGGAAAACGAATGCCGGGACGCATGGGAGGGAAAAGAGTCACCACGAAATGTCTAAAGGTATAAGCAGTGAAGAGTGTTGCCAGCTTTTCCAACTGTTGCCAAGGGTTGAAATTTGAATGCACGGTCGGTCGTAAGAGGGAACATTCTTCTCTATGCATTTTTCTTCTTCTTGGGCCAAGGTGGCTTTGATCCTTGTGTTCCTCCCAAATAATTGTAAATCTTTGTAGATTTGTGATTATCTGTGTGGATCATTGGTTCTGACCAAATTCTCTTTACCGAGTTTATTGAATTTGGCTGTAGCAGTGAATTCTCATGTGCAGAATGAGCAGCTAGTGTCTCTGATCCGACACCTTGTACAGGGGGTTAAAGCGTACTAGCATACAGAGTGTCGTATTGGGTCCATACAGAGCATAATTTCAAGTGTCCAAACTAGAAGGAATGTGCGGGTGTGCTAACTTAATGATGTTGTTGACAACTCCTCGCTGGCCGTGTGATCCAACAGGTCTATCGGGTCAACAACAAGTTTGATGTCGTTTACGTGAGAGGGCCTGTACCGGGACACAAGAACACCTGCGTGCGGATCACAGACGCCAAGATGAAGCCGAACTTCACCCAGGCACCCTTTCCCACCTTCTTCCCCGACCCCCGTGCCCCCCCGCCACCCGAGGAGGTCTACGCGGAGGAGATCCACGTGCCTCACGAGGACTCCCTCATCTTCCCAGACAAGAGAAAGAAGAAAGACTGACGTGTGACATTTTTTAACTCGTTGACACTTACAAGCAAGAGTAAAGGTGGAGTTTATAATTTAACACACTAGCTTTCGAGTTGATCACTTTTCTGTCCAAGCAAGTAGTTTGCCTTAATCAGCTCAGCCTAAGATGTTCAGTACAAGCAGTTTTCTAGCTAAGATGATATCCTAAAGAACGTTTGTCAGTACAATTTTTCATGTACAATGTTTCATGTCCTGGAATTATTTTTTTTTGAAGGTCTTCTGTTACCTTAGAAATTTGGAAACAATATTCTTTGATCCCTATAAAACACAAGGGCTCTTGGCCTTTCTCCCTTCGCCAGGCATGTGAAATGCATGTGGGCGGGCACGAGATTTGGAAGTGTGACACTAATCTGCACAGCTGACGCTAATCTGTGCAGCTGGCATCATGGCAACTTTGCTGGTTGCCATGGCGGCTGGCATGTCCCTCTTTCTGCCATGCCCACATCAACAACACCTGAACCCTTTCATCTAGAGCCGCTTAGCTGCATGCTGACTTTCTGGGGGGGCCCCGCCCATGCCCCAATTAACCAATGCTACGTGCTGTGCTGGTTGACGAGGTCACTCTCTGAAGTTTCATCAGTGTCTCTCCACACATGTGAACTTGGCAATTAGTGGTTGCCACGGCGTCCGGTGATTAGTCGCTGCTGATGAGGTTATATAAGTGTGTCTGGAGTCAAGTGGCTTTGGCAAAACTAGTTGTTTCTATGCTGTAGAATGTGAAGAGGGGTGTGATGGTTGGTGGAAACTGTCTAGACTCTTTGAAACAGTGGCACCTCCGAATAACACACACACACTTGGGACCCAGCATTTTGTCCTTTGTAGAGAGGTCCTCTTTCAGAGGTTATTTCTATAGAGTTTATGTACAAGAGTACTTTTGGTTTGTCCTTTATTGGGAGGCTCTTTCAGAGTGTCAGGTTTCACTGTATTTCACTTAAAGCTAGCCATTATTTCAGCTTGAAGCAACTTCATTCTGATAGCTAGTGGCAGCCATTTAAAAAGTCAAAATTCCAGAGCTAATTCCTTGCGTGAAAAGAGGTTTGTTTCTTGATCCATGGTTTACAAAAGTGAGGCCTTACACTCTAATCAACTCTGTGTCGATCGCAGGAGTGGCTGTGTAATTATGTCAGCGAATAATTGGGCTAGTGGGATGAATATTGTTTGTGAGAGGATTAATTAACCTCGTTGATGATTCGCTAATTGACGGATTGTGTTGGAATGCAGGAACCAGTGGGCACGCAAGGTGAAATAGCTGGTCTTGTTAAGGAATTAACCTTCCCAGATGCATGGAAACACACCCCTGCTGTGATTCTGATTAGTCTACCTCTCCACTTTCTCATCTCCCACCACCCCCTCCTCCAGTCTGCTCCCTCCTCCAGAAGGGGGACGCATATCTATGGTCCTGCCTACAGTAATTATATATTTAACGGTGCCCATTGCCAGTCCAGCATTCAAATATTTGGCCAAATATTATTAATTGGCCAAATATTTGGCGTAGGAGTTATAGCTAGATAACATGAGATTAGCATACCTAGTAATAACCACACCTTGGGGTTTGGTGGAGATTCTGCCAATGCTGGTGTGATGAATGGACTCTGTAAACAAAATAAGTAGCAATTAATAGACCTATTACAGTAGGACCTCAGTATAACAGCCAGTCCCACTATAACGAACTTTCAGTTAACTGAACACATAACAAGGCCATGAATATCGTTATAGAAATACTGTTACCCAAGAAAATGTCAAGGCTGGTCTTGAGGTTTTGGGGTTTTGGTGAAGCAAGCTCAAGAAAACAGTTCCAAAGATTATTTTCACTAGCAGATTGAAGTATTGTGCTGTAATCCTCTGCACTGAAGGAGAAAGGCAAGATTTTTGAGGTCGATTCCATGAGTATTATTATTCTTTTTCGAGCTTTAATCATCATAATTTTCTCGATTCTTCCACAGCAAGATTCCTTGGGTGTGTTCCAATGACTACATTATCACAAGTTACTCTCCTTGCCAACAATGATTGCAACATTTTGCTTTTATCCTTTCCTGCCGAAAGAGGAATCAAAATTCCACTCCTTACTTGCAGAAAGACACCACTTCTGCACTGGGGAGGGAGGGAGGGAGGGGTTAAACGAATCATATCTCATGCAAGCACCTTTTTAATCTTATCACATTCTTGTCTGCCAAGAATCCACAAATCGAATCAGTACCAGGGTACCAGGTGTTCTGTGAGAGATGACTGTTACACAATCCACCAAGTCAAGGTGCACCAGTCACTCATGCAACAACTTCAGCAAAAAATTTATTTGTAATTCGATCTCCCAAAATTAATCCACCACATAATAGATCAATAAATAGCACGCTCAACAACATTTGATCTGTCTGGGTAAAACCTCTCACTTCCTGCAAATGGCACTACCCTCTATAAATAGCAAAGCAGCCAAGTGGCAAAGGCTTCATAGCTGGTGGCCTGGGATACTCATTTGAGGAGAGAGCTGAATTGTGGAGTCTGGAGTCTGTGCATAGGGAACAATCCAAGAGTCTTGTGACAGAGCAGCATAAGAGAGAGTGTGGAATTCAAAGAAACATCACTGCCAGCCAGAATTCTAAAAAAAACTTTTCTTGTGAATTGTGGACAGGATTTTGGAGATGTCTGCTTGGTGTCATCTCTGCATCTTGCTTTGCTGCAGTTTGCTGCTAGCACAAGGCACACAGACATGTGGAGGAAGGGGAGAAGGTGAGTGAGCTAGCTAGGAAAGAGAGAGCTAATAGTATTAGCTGCAAGAACCGCACTGTGGAGTTCCAGCAAATGGCTCTTAGATTCATAGCTAGAAGCTTATATTACAGGATAGCTATACAATACTTAACGCTATTTATTCTGATTTCTTTTTCAATTTAGTATCTTGCGATGCTCAGCAGAATTCAAATCAAGCAGCTCAAGCAGCAGGTATTTTATCAGTGATACTAAAAGTTGTTGTAGAGTTTGATGCATGCCGAGTGTCCAGTTTGCATGCAGGGCCCCAGAGTTGCGATTGTTTATAATAATAGTTATGATATCTGCACACAAAGCTTATTCAATTAGCATCCTTCTCATTAATGCACCCATGGAGAGGCTATTGCCACAAGAATTGCAGCTATTTCCCACGCCCCAAGGTCCTTCAATGCATGCATGTTGCAATTGGCTGCAGGTATTGGTAAAAGAGCTGAGAATCCCAGTAACCCAATCCATAACCTCAATTCTCCTGATCTCATTTCCTATGGCTTAGAAAAGTGTGAAATGAAATTTTAACTGCAATAGTTATATAATGTAGCCACATGTGGTTCAGGACACAAAATGTAGCTAGCATGCTGTCTCAACTTCCTTCAAGTACTATCATGATGACCTATAAGTTTCGTGTTTTTTGATTGAAGGTTCTACAATCTTTCCTCCGGCTCTTGTTTCTGGTTGAAGTTCTCAGCTATCTACAACCACGACCAATGTTAAGACAAGACGAGGGTCACGTTTTGACCTCTGTACTTCCATTCTGTTGCTCAGTATTCATCACAATCCCATGCACCTTTTCACACAAAAGTGAGCTAGTCAGTCTGTAAAATGAAGCAACTGGAACTAAGGGGTGTAAATGAGCGATTCACTGTTCATGTTCCCCCTCCAAAAAAATATTGATAAATCTGTTTTATTGCTCTTGCAGAATAGGTAAAACTTGTTGCTAGACGTTGCTCTATAGAACTTGAAATGTTACCTTGGCTTGAAAAAAATTGTTACCTAAAAGCTTGTGTTCTCAACCACCACAAGAGAGAAGTGGCCAGGTATTATTACTCGAGAAGTTTGTATTTATTCCATTCTTGCTTTTGCTGTTTCAATAGCTCACACAATAGGTGTTAATAGCAGAGATCAAATTTTTTCTGTCATTATTATGGCTCCTTCTTCACTTGAGCAAGTATACTTAGAGCTTGCTGCTTATACAAAGCCTCAATTGTGCACTCAATGCTGTATCAATTGCTGAATCAAGTATCTGCTCACTGAATTGCTGTATATAGCTGAATGGGCAGAAGAACTCCAGAATTCTAGGTTTTCGCTATTTAGCTGTCTCATTGACCCCCTTCCATGCCAGCCTTTGTAGAGGGCTGTGGAAAAATAGCTCCGGGCCTTTCAGGAGCTCGATCTGTCTCCATGGAGCAGGCTATTCACTCTGAATGGCCAGGGCATTCAGCACTGTAGTAAGTCAGCCATTGCAGCTTTGGCTGCACTGCAAGGTCACAACAGCATTGAGAGTGAGAACTATACAAGCCCTTTGCTGACAAAAATTAATTTTGATGTAACAAAATATGCACTTAGTGTATGTAACAAGCACAATACATTATCACTGCATACTGGAATGTCATCTACATGGCAGTATGCACCTCTGACCCAAAAACTAGAGCAATAATTAATATAATTTTGTGAGGTTGTGAGGTCTACTCCATGGAAGTCAAAGTACAAGAGGGGAGATAGTTAGACACACAAACACAATCACACCTAGATCACATGATGCATCATTACATCACAGGTGTAGTAGACAGCTCTCGGGGCATGATAAGGTGAAGCTAGTAAGGTGCAGGGGATGTGGCACAAGGTCAAAATGATGAAAACGAACGCTGAAAAAGAAAGAAAAAAAATGCTGCAGACCACCACAATTCTACCTGTAGGGGATGCCATGAGATCCCATCATGTCATATTTAAACCCTTCTGATCTCACCCTTTTCTCTCTCCCATAAGCCAAGATACCCTCTGCTTTCCCTCGAGACATTCCATTATATTCCTGTTCTTGTTCGTTCAGATCAGATTCTCCCCACGAACGTTCGAGACTACCTCTACAGACAGTCCCAGCAGGTCACAGGCACAGCGGCAGTCGACATGGCCCTGGTGGTCTCCGTAACACAGGACACCCTTGACTACCATCGCTGGCTGCAGATTGCCATCCCGTACATCGAGTCGCACCTCCGGGCGCTGGGGATCGGCATTGAACCAGGCTCACTCAACAGATACTGCTTGATACGGTTTGGAGGACGAGGGAGCTACCTCAGCACGAGGTTCATCAAGATCGACAACCAGATCTTCTTCCCCGCTGAATCATTCTTCGAAGCAAGGAGACAACTCAGGCACATCGGAGCCACAGCTGACGGCTACCAAGCTATTGATTTCGCCCTGAGGCACATTCCATTCCGGAACGAATCAAGCGTCACCAAGATGGTTATTTTTGTTGGTAACTCGGAGAGAACACCCCTGAGCACCCACTCCCACATCACCATGGACACGATAGAGTCCCTCCTGCGAAACAGCTCCGTCCTATTCAACGCGATCCTACGCGCTGACATGAGCGTGCTCACAACAGTGGTCGTTGCCGGAGCAACATCCACCCTGACCAATCGCGTGCTGGGACTAGCCTCCCACGAGAGAGGCTTCCTTGTCGGAGGAAACTACTCCTACAGCGCCATCACCGGGAAATCAGTGGTCACCAGCAACAAGAGAAACTTAGTGAGAGACTTTGCAAACTTGACGCTGGCCAGCGGAGGACTGCTCTGGTCCCTCAACATGCTCCTGCGGGAGAATGTGACCATCATAGAGTCCTTCGTGGGAGCCATGCTGAGCGAGCAGGACTTGCATGCCATCCAGGAGAAGGAGGTGTGTGAGAGGTGTTGGTGCAAGGAGGGGGAGGGGCAGCAGGGGTGTGAGGAGGGAGAGATGGAGTGCGAGGTGCCAACGGATCAGAGCCTCTGCTCCTGTCTGGTGGCCCGGTCACCTTCAGAAGTAAGTGTAGATCAGTAATCTTGCAGTAGATCAGTATACTTGCAGTATTCAAGCCATAAATCCGTATACTTGCAGTATTCAGGCTATAAATCAGTATACTTGCAGTATTCAGGCTATAATTAGTTGGTCTAAATAAATACTGCGGTATTCGAACCATAGAATCAGAATCTGTATACTTGTGCTATTCAAGCTATTGGTCAAATGCTCAATGCTGCAATTTCTGTTTTCATCTTTAGTGTGGCATTTTAATTGAGCCCTCTCCAGTAAGTGTTGAAATACAATCCACATCTACCATGAGAGTCCCTCGCCAGACACCAAGTGAGTCATTCTTCCTTTCCCTTAGCTAACCTCCTCTCCTCTCTCTCATACCTCAGCCCAATGAAAGCCAATTTCTCTAACACAATTACTTATGATAATAGAAGCTGCACTTTCACATGTGTAAATGCACACACCCTTGCTTCCTTAGCACCAGTCTGCAGCACAATCGTATGCACACTCCCTGTCGCCACCAGACAACCTCTGCCCTCCATAAATCTTGCATAACATATAGATATAGTCATAACCATCAGCCTCCATAGCTTAAATTGCCATAACCTCCAGACCAGCTCTTACATATTTTTAGCTTTTGGGTACATCCCCATAATACCCATCTATAGAGTCCAGTTTGGAGATCATTGACCCTCCCTGTCTCGTGGAGAGGCACGCCTCTCAGCTCCTCTAATCGAATTAGGCTATGTTTAGCTGGGGGACTTATTACAAGTGCTCAACAATCTCACGAAACAATTCTGTGAATGCCTGATGATGATGCAGGTCATTAGTCTCAGACACTGGCACATGTTTATTATACCTACCTACCATCTGCATCACTTCCCTACCAGCTAGCCAGCTAGGGCTTTCCATTTGGGTCTTGTATATAGCACCCTCTTATTATTTTTTTCCTCCTCTCTGCACAATTATACAAGAGAGTACTTGCTAACTTATGAGGTGTTGCTGTCTGAGAATAGCTCCAAGAGGCACAATTAGCTGCCTAGCACTTCAGGAAGAGCTGCCTGAGGCTCCTGCTGTTTCCCTGGAGAGTTTAGGAGCAAGAGATTCCATAGTGCTACAGTGCATAGAGCTATAGACCTGGAAGTGTTTGTGCATATACATTGTGGATGCATAAGGCACAGATTCCTTGCTTGACCTGCAGCCAACAGCACATGGCTAGAACCACGTAGAGCTGCAAAGTGCAGAGTGCAGTGTACTCTTGTAGACTAGCCGTGAACATTTTCAGTGTTAGGGGGATTGGAGTTTACATCCAAATATGACCTGTGGTGCTGTGCTCAGCAATCGCTGCTCTGTTCACAGTACAAGGAAGCACTGGTGATTGAGCAGATAGGAAAGGACCAGCTTATTTGGGTACAATGGGGATATGGACACATCACAGCTCTGCAAATGTAGCTCTAGCTGTTGCCTATTTAACTAACTCCCAATTCTGTATGCATGAGGTTTAGATAATAAGCACTAAGGCAGCAGCTAGTTAATAAGTTACACCTAGCTATTCATGCTGATGGCCTTTAGCCTCATCCCCAGGCCTTCCTCTCCCACAAAGCAGGAGGCCTGGGGGCGAGGCTACTGGTCCCATATACCTCACGTTTCCCTTCCATTTTAGTTGTCATTGAGGTGAGCGGCAGTGTCTCCTTGAGGCCTGGAGGGGACGTCAACGTTAACTTTCGCAGCAACAAGAACAGGGCTACCTATGACTGCATCCACTTGGACAACACCACACTCACCCCTCCCGTGGAGAGATGTAAGGAAGGACCAGCATGAGTAGCACACGGTGTACGTAGATTAAATGGCCGCTCACCTCAAAAGTATGCTGATTACCTGTGTAGAGGCGTCTTGGATGTAAATGTCAGGGTCTGTCTTTGCACGGTATTAGAAAGGTAATAGTATCTGCGGAAACATAAAGAAGTATGAAAGAGCAATTGATCATTGATATATAGAGAGATGGTCTGTTATATTAGAGAGGGCTTGAGTGTAGTGAGTTTTGTGAGTAAATCTACTGGATGTGCTCCTTGTGCAGTAACAGTTATTAATGCTCCAGGACAAGACTAGGGTCTTCCAGAACATTTACACCCTGTCCAATCTCCTGAGAGAATC
>JAAGOD010063278.1_pt1 | contig 12999 bp, 11 predicted proteins | sample 8389681 | NCBI WGS metagenome assembly JAAGOD01 (sample SAMN13964374, study PRJNA552185) | sponge metagenome | biome: deep-sea hydrothermal vent fields; feature: spots directly above weak diffusing fluid; material: seawater and sediment | host: Tedaniidae sp. KZ-2020 ... | reverse complement strand
CATCCTCTTCCTGTTCAATAGCACATGCAGGGTGTGGCCGGATTAGAATTTGCCTGTGGCTGTAGTAGAAGCAGATTTCATGGAAGAGTATGCAGAGGAGGATTTCTGCTAGGGCTCTCCAGAGGGTGGGGATTGTGCTGGGGTGGAACTGCATCCTCTGCTGGGCTAGTGTCCACCACATGACCTGCAGCGTACACACCACTATCACAGTCATGTTGAAGGTGGCCACGACCGTCGCCCACAAGTACTTCCTCAGATCCACCTATATTATAATGATCAGCACGAGAGCTAGCACATTTTTTGCTGAAAGGACTCACAGGAACATTTCTAGCTTTCTGTATTTTGTATTGCTTGAGGATGCTGGGCACTCCAAAGAGATCCAGGAGTCCAAAGACAATGTTCAAGCAGACAAACACACTAAAGTTCACAACCCATGAACCTGCAATCAAGGAGTGATGTCTTATAGGTAGCTAGCTCTAGCTGGTGTTAGCTAGATAGCTAGTTAACTAACAAGTTACCAACCAATGATGTAGAGTTTCCAGTGATCTTCTCCAGCATATTCATACACCATCTCCCATAGTTTCTCCACAGCTGAGACCATTGTGTACCTAGCAGGCCTAATGGCTAGATAGCTGCTGGTGGTCTGATGATACTATTGGTATTTGCTGAGGTCACCTATTTGGCATTGTCTAATTGTATTCATGCACACAATGTAATCCACCAATTAGTGGCATGGCCATCAGGGTATAAAAATAATAATTATTTCAGTGTTGTCTATAAAAATAAGAGGGAGCTAGATCGGTGCCAGTGCAAAGGTCAGTGGCGGTGGTGGGCTGGAGTGGGCGTGGTGTGAGCAGACGGCAGACTCTGTGTTGATGAGCGTGAGCCAGTCCTGGAGTGTGCAGTCACCTTCGTCACCGGGTGCACCCACGATGTCATCTGAGTCTCGTGGCTGTTACGCAGATTCAGCAAAGTATTTGCATAATATCGTAAAGGGACACGCAATCTTACTTGATGTAGTATTTTTGACCTTCTTCTGTGTAGGCCTCTTGCCAACCATATGGAAGTGCTGTGTTTTGAGAACAACATCATAAAACAACTGTGAAGTTCGCATAGCTTCACTGAGTCATTATAATTATTCCCCACCCTTCCCTCTCAAACTATTGTGAAGATTCTCAGCAGCCAGTGTCTCACTAATCATCAAAATCCTAGATACATCTCTCTTCTCATTCAAAACTATTGCATAGATTCTCACCTTTTGTCTCCATCATCTTCCTCACAGCCGCCATGGTTTCCTGAGCCTCCTGGGCTAGAGTGGTGGCCGTGAATTTAGCATGTTTGGAGAGGTACTGAGGAGGCCTGGGATTGCCAGTGACCACGTTGCCTCGCTGGGCATTAGACCCTTTGCCATGAGGATGATAGCTGAATAGAAAGCAATAACTTGTTGGATGTATATATGTATGGACTGAATAACAAAACTCACAGCACGCGATCCACTTCTGGAGATTTCACCAACACCTCATGGCAGTTCTGTTTTTGGTGGCAATAAAATGCTTTTAGAGTATGCAGCTATGCTTTGATCTCTTACCTCCACAAACTGCATGAGTCTCTCAACTGCCACCTGGTAGCGCCGAGATGCACCCTTCTCTTTGCTCAGCTCATTGTCAAGGACAGCGAGTTTCCTTCGCAACTCTTCTAGTGTCTGAATGAAGAAGCAACATAATTAGTGCTAAGTTTCTCAAATGGGCCACTACTGTAATACCATTGGGGGATGATGGTCTCGAAGCACGGAGAGCTCTGCAGTCATTTTTAGCATTTCCTGTTGTGTGGCATGCAGTTACATCATTAAAATTCAATCAGTGATAGCATTTATTATTTCTCCTCACGTCTTCAAGGTGATTTGACTTGCCCCTTTCTGCTCTGTGAGCGTCCTCGGTCATTTTGATCCTCTTCAGCAAAACTTCTTCATCTTCTTCAGATATAGTGGATTTATTGTGCAAAGGCCTTTGGAGCCCCTCCTCCTTTCGTTTCAGCTCTCTCTGAAGTCGAAAGAAAAAAGTCAAAGTTGTCAGGTTTTTGTTGTGGGAGTGATTATGGTACCTTAAGATGAGCAGTGAGCTGCTTTTCCTTCTGCAAGTCATGTCTAGCTGATTCGCTGAGCATCTTCTCCTTGTCCCTGTGGTAGCCCAGTTCATGGAGTTCACGCCTCATCCTCCCCAGGTCCTCGTTGGAGTGGATGGAGTTGGAGGAGATGGCAAGGGGCAGGACAGGCTGTGAGCTGGCTGGCTTCATCAGAGGCTCCTTGAGACTTGGATCCCAAATGTGCTCATAACTGGAAGACTGGAAGAGAGGAATTCGTGAAATAATGATTCAGGCAGTGTAGTTATCTTGTTCATAATTTTATCATCTCACCTTCCTTGGCATAGGGGGGATGTCCATTTCTTCCTTTTGAGTGAGTGCCAACATAATATTTGTTTCGAAGTGGGAGCCCTCCAGCTTGAAAGCAAACATCTCTTGAGCCAGCTTCACAAACTCAATGAATATAACACGCCCACTTTCATCTGTGTCTAGAGATGCTTGCATCTCCTTCTGCTGTTGTGGTGTGATGGTGTATCCCATGTACTTCAGGGCCTGGCATGGTAGGGAGAAGAGAGAGTGAATAGTGATGTCATTGCTCGTGATCATTGATGCTTACCCACTCCAGCTTTGAGAGTTTGCAACGTGCACTTGGGTCCATGGAGAGACGGTTGTGCATGGAGTCTTGTTTTGTCTTGGGCCTCTCTGCGTAGAGAAGTTCTCGCATACTTCACCAGTGCAAACTACTTTGGGCTCATCAAACCTTTTCTCTTGCCCGAATCTTTCTTTGCCAGGTACCTGAGAGGTGTGATTTTTCTGGATGGAGAAGCTCCTTCACTAGTCATGGATTCATCTAGCAAAGATAGAAAGATAATAAAAGTGTCTCCTGTCTTTGCAGTATCTTACCGGCACTTTTTGGAGGGTTGGTCTTGGAAACATCTGACGCCAAGAGCGTGTCTGAGTTGAAGATGGAAAGATCAGTGGTTCTCTGTGGTGATGGGAGGAACGTCGGTGGACCACTGTCCAGCTTCCCTTCAGGCTTCCTCTCCACAGTGATGTTGTAGGTAGTTGTGCTTTTCCTGTAATGCAACAGTGCATGTCATATTATTTTCAGCCCCTCAGAATTGGAGTTATATCAATTCGAAGAACTGACTTTGTCTTAAGCTGTGATAAGATGGGGAGAGCCTTTTCTCGCTTCAAATTCCTGAAGTCTTTTTCATTGATTGAGACAATTCGGTCTCCTTTCTTCAACTTCCCGTCCTTGCAAGGAAAAAAAAAGTGATCATGAATAATTCTATAGCTATGTAGCATTCCCAGTGTGTGTGTGGGTTGCCAAAGACCCACCCCTTTCAACCAGCTAATGGTATTCATTGCTGGAGTGCCCATGGGTGGCCGTTCAGCAAAGCATAATATGAATACACTTTCCCTCCCTGGCAAACCAACTCACTTTATAAGCATCCATTCCACTCAGTATCTTGTCAATGACGATGTAGGGGCCATCAGGCCTGCCCTCCCCACCTCCAATGATGATTCCCAGACCAGACACCTTTGGGATGACAAACGTGAGTGTCTCAAAGAGCAGGGAGGAGGAGAGGGAGGCTGAGAGTGGAGGAGACATGGCCTTTCCCTCAGGCGAACTCCTACCTCTGCGTGTTAACAAGGAGAGAGTAGGCCAGTTGGCGCACACACCAAATGTTCGAACAATGGCTTTACCTTAAGACTACATCAGCCACACCGGAACCAGCTGACGCCATTGCAATCTCAGCTTGCTTTGGCTTCCATTTTATCTGCATAGGATCTGTTAAAAATGCAAGCTCACTGTAACTGGACGAAACTTGTGCTTTGTTTCTAGCTTGCTAGTACCTTCCATCTCTAAGCTGGGTGGAGGAGAGGTGGGGATGGGCGGGGGTATCTCTCCCCTCCTTCCCTCCGCACCACTGGCTGCTGAGGCCTCCTCCAACACCACATCGCTCAGAGCTAAGGACTTCTGGCTCTGCTCCCGAGCGTGCCTCTGCAGGTTCTTGTTCAGCACAACTGCGTCAATGAGTTCATCATCGTTCTCAAGCTCATCCCCGTGACTGCTAATGTCGGTCGTGGAGATTTGTGTCAGTGTGCTGGAAGTGGACTGCCTCTTGGCCTCATTCGAGTCCTTCCCGTCATGGTCTCCATTTTGCCCTGCTCCTACATCGACAACAGGCTGGGCACTCCTTGGAGTGGAGGTAGCCACAGGACCTAAGAAAAAAAAGTGGAGGGTATGTTTTGCATCAAGACTTATGATAATACCAGTCACTAGCTATGAAATGGACATTCAAACTATTATGGCATGGGAAAGTAAAACTCTTGGGACTCTCTTTGCTTTGTTTTCAACATTTGTCTTCATGCTGCTATTGTCCATATTTTTTCAGTCCAAACAATGGTGGAATTTGAAACGACAACCAAAATAATGCCAAAATTGGGAGAGTAAATCACAAGCAAAGGGTTTCAACTGGTGTACTGTGCTGTGAGTGTTTGAGACTTACCTTGAGTGGTTTGCAGGAGGAGGGAGGTGGAGAGACGCTTGAAATCCTTCTGGGATTCGGCATCGCGAGAGACAATGAGAGTGATTTGATTGGTCATTGCACAGGCCTTGAGGGTCTCAACAGCTCTGGACCAAGAATGTATAATATATACATGGCAGTGACAGACTAGTACTCCAGATAGTACATGCAATCATGCTATATAGAGCATCTGTAGTGTACTCATTTACTTCTCATTTGATACTCCAACCAGACTTGTCCCACTGACTTCCAAAAGCTGGTCACCTCTCTGAAGATTGCCTGTGATAAAATGCACAGTGTTGTCTGGTGCTAGCTAGATACCAAGACTGGAATCTTGTCCTATTACCATCTTTATGTGCCAAACTATCTGGGATAATCTCCTTGATGAAGATTCCAAAGTAGGACTCCCCATCTGACTCTTGCACAGCTCTCCCCCCTACAATGCGAATGCCCAGCCCCTTTTTTGTGCCACTGATCACAATCTCCTTTCTGATCCCCTCAGGCTCTGCAGTATAGGGAAAAGTAGATCAGCCCCACCCCCAAAATAAAACAACAACAACAACAACAATAAGTGACTGAAAACTAAACCTACCATTCATTCTCTAGGCTGGTTCTTGTCACTAGTGCCCTTCTGAACTTAATCTCTGCTGAAGGCTAGCACAGAACGCATCAGGAGCTAGCGCTGAGAGGTTTGCGGTCACAGCCCCACCCCCCCAAAAAACAGATTATGAGCATGCGCAAACAATAAATTAAAACTTGACTATGGTTACAAACTGTTTGGTTCATTATCACTTCTGATTTATGTGTGCAGAATTCCTGAGTCCCTCCTCTGGTGGTTTGTTGCAACTGGACAACCTGCCCCTGGATGACATAGCCCCAGTCGACTTTGATCTGGGCCTAGTGGGTGCAGTTCGAGCCAGGTGGATCTTCGGGAGGAAGAGGAGACAAATGCACGCCACAGCCACAGCTATCAGTGAGGTCACCAGGAACAAGTAGGAAATAATCATATTGGTGACCCCTTCCAGGCTGGCAGTGATGAAAGAGAGAGGGATGCAGAGAGACAGGATCCCGGTGCTGCAAAAAATGAAAACATTCACCGACTTTGTGTCCCGAAAGACGTCGATGCGAACTTTCCTTGTCCTAATTGCAAGCACCACTGCAATGGCCATGTAGATGACAATGTAGCCGAATGTCAGCGCGAGGAATACGGGACGATGTTTCGCACTGCAGCTCAAGGTCACAGTGTAGTGAGGTGGGTTGGCACTTGGCAAGAAACGGATGTCCTCCCCTGCAGCGAAGTCTCCAACTGCAAGCCAGATAATTAGCAAGAAGACGGTGATTATGGCTGTAATGCCAATATATACTGCCAAATATTTGTCGGACCAGGTCTCCCCAACTGGATCAAAATTGAAAAATATCCTGGACACACGTAAAAGCCGTATGCAGAGTGTTGCAAAAATCAGCTGCATGCCAAGCACAAAGAACACTTGCTCGCTAGCACACAGAACAGCGTACGCCTGTCTGCTGCCAATGATATTCCTGATGGCCGCACCCACAACGGACGCATAGAGGAGAAGACACGAGAAGACGATAATGTAGCTGAGAAACGGACTCATGGCTTTGACGTCTGGTGCCTCTCGGTAGTAAATGAACAGAACAAGCACTATGATTGTGATGACAAGGAACGCTGCACTCACTACTAAGGTGCTCACCGGCAGTGCTAGTGGTATCCTGACAATCATCCTTTCAAATGTGTACGAAAAATTCGAAAGTTCCGCGGAAACATTGAAAGTTACAGATCCATTAAAGTGTGCAAGAAATAACAATGCTCCATTGATCACTTGGTAGATGTTCACTCTAGTATCAGCAATGAGTTCATGCGTGGAATTATTAAAGGCAATCTCCCCTCCGGCACCCATGAAGCTTGCTGACTGAACGTATGAATTGAGAATGTTAGTTGCAGGACAACCTATCTCCCCGATTTTCCCTAAGCAATCTATATTTTCAGCTTCAGGAAGAGTTTTATTCAAAGCATAAGCAAATGCAAGGACAGAATCATGCAGTGCATTCGCACTGAGGATCTGTGGTTCTGTGTTGCAGATAGGTCTCGTAGATTCCGCCAAGCTTTCATTATACATCTTGAAATACTCACCGTATGTGTACTCTGCATAGTCAATTTGCCTGGCTGGATCACTACTCACATCATGGTAGAGTAGCAAAATCCCTTCAACGGCTCTCTGCATCATCTGCAGAGAGCACTCAGTCGTGTTGTGCAGCAATTCTTCAAGGGAATGGTCGTAAAATATCCACAAGTAATTTGGCCATGAAACGTTATCCTGATAGGACTGGCAAAGGAGTTCCCTTGCTTCAGGAACTGTGACGGAAGTGTAGATCACTCTCACTCCACTATTCTTTACTGCTTGCACGAAGGTTGTGATTCCAGATCCAGTTTCTGAGTTGACGCTGATCCCCAGCTCCTGGTACTCGCCTATTCCAATTCTCATCCGAAAGTCCCTTACAAGGTTGTCATGCTCAACACTAATACTGAAGATATCAGTGTGCCGGATTACTGAAATATTCCTCCAAGATTTGCTCTTCATCAGAGCTAGCACGGCCCTGTTGAAAACTGCAGTAGAGGGTGCGATTTGATAAAGGAGTCCAACACTGTCCTTCCTTGAGGCACCAACGATGCTGGGAGAGGTCGTAGAGGAAGATATTTGCAGTTTATTGAACATAGGCAAGGAGGCAAGTGGGGAGAGACTGAGGAGAGATGACGGGCACACTAAACCGATAATTCCCACAATGTTGTAATCCTCGTTGGTGGTGTTACTCGCAAGGCTGGCCAGGGAAGTAGCTATCGATGGATCCGAACATCGATTTATGCTTGCATTAATAATCTCAAGTTTGATGGAGGAGTTTTTAAAAAACTCTGGATTTGCATTGATTCTCTGAGCAGCAATCTTTGCAGTTGGGATCAGCTGTTCTCCTAAGTCTAAGCAGTTGGTTGCTTCTCCGTTCTCATGTCCCAGTGGCACCAGTGTAAGAAGATGCAGGGTGGTAGTGGTAGCATTGCTGGTGCACAAAATGCCAGCAATCTGCAAGCACAAGATGAAAACTGCAGAAGCCTTGGAAGTCGCTCCCATCCTTGCAATTTTGTTGCAACAGCTAGGCTATCCCAGATCTCTGAGGCTGGCTATCCTTCCTCTCTTTATACCAAACCATTCTCTAGCTCACACCACAAATTACTTCCGCAGGAAATAGAATATAATTTCCGCTATCGACATAATTATTTTTGCCACTACTTTTTTATGTACACATTCATTATTATTATAGGGTGTTTGTTATAAGGACAATTACCTCCTCCCAGGTGGCATAGATGGCCTGGAAAAAACACATAGAAAGTGAACCTCAGACAGAGAGTGGGATGAGACAGTATTCAACAAAATTGTGGCCTATAGATGCACACTTATTTTTAGACTTTCGGTCTTGATTCTAATCTCTTCCTAAATCTCTCCATCTTCTCCAGCCGTCGTTGTTTCTTCTTGGTGAGAGTCCGCTGGATGACTACTGGTACCATCACCACCGTCTCGTCATCCACACGCACACCCACTGAATGTTCGGAGTCAAAATCCGTGATGGGCTCGTCCAGCTCCACACAGTCTAGTGGGACACGAAGCTGAAGGGTGTCGTGGAATGCCATAGATATATGCTGCTCAAATATTGCTGAGTTGTCATTTGGGTCATGTCCAACGTAGAGAGTTTTATCGCTTAGAAAGTCCACTATCACGTCAGAGTTCACAATTTTTGCCGTTGTCTCCTCCACTTCAAATGCATTCAGTTTGGTGATGTTCTCTGGAGTAGCATACACAGCCATTTTTCTTGGGAGGAGGTAGTTCCTCCCGTAGCCACGCTTCACTTTGACCATTTGGCCCTTCACACCAAGATTCTGTACATCCTCAGTCAGGATGATGCCCAATCGAGGGTTTCTGTTTGGTTTTTGCTGCCAGAGTTTGGATTCTTGCTTGGTTCCATACCTCCTGGTAAGTTCAGCTGCTTGTAAGCCTCCTCTCACGCCCAGCAGAGAGCTTCTCCAACCCAACTCCATCAGTCTCCTGCAGGCAGCCATGCTGGGTTCAAAGGGTCATCACCAGCTGATCATGTGACCAGTGGTTAGTCATGTGACTAATCTCGTGACCGTCCCGGTATTTTTGAAAATTAAAGATGGCGACCTTCTAAACATGGGTAGGTGAAGTTACCCCACTTTCACGCGCTCAGAAGCGTTTTCAAGAGGTTTTAGCCGTTCGCAGTAGCCATTCACGGTAGGGTGAGCCACAGGAATAAAAGCCAGAGCCATCTTACCTAATGCTGGAGCTGTGCGCACCACAACAACTGAGAGTGAGACAGTGCTATGACGTCAAGTCACCCAGCCCCTCATAAACCAGCTGAGGTGGGTTTTGAGATGTGAGATTGACTAGACCAAAAGCGAGGAGAAAGGACCTTTAGCTAACATGAATGAACCCACCAAAAGTCCCAGTATATGTAGTTTGGGGTCCAGAAGGAGAGAGGACTGGGGGAAGGAGGTAACTTCTTGTAATAGTCTTTGAGTTACGTGGTGTCCAGTGCTGAAGTTAGTTTTACTTAAGTCGTTCTATCCCTTGGAGTCATCCTATGATGGTCTCCCCCCAAACTTTACATCTAAGCTGAGTGTATAATGTGAAGAACTTTTCTACCATTTTTTGATTCTCTTTCTGTTATAGCTATTCAGGGCAGACTTGATCAGTGCTATGAAGCTTCCTGATTCAATGCCTTTGGAGTCTGGCTCCTTTCTCACTATCAAAGAACCATGGAGAACAGAGTGGGAAATAGGAGTACAAGTGAGTTCAAAGGTCACAATGGTGTTGGGGGTGTGGTTTGTATGGAAGAATAATGGGCTATTGACAAGGATGTGCTTCTGTTGTTCCATTGCTGGTTATGGTAGTTGACTCTTTCCAGTGTCAACATGCAGGCTATGTACTGGCATGTTTTTGTACATGCGTACATCCACACTCCCTGAGCTAATACGCTTGGGAGAGCACTAGTCTCTTCATGCTCTCCCAAGCCTCTTCATGCTCAGAAGGCCAGGTTAGCAAGAAGTCAATGATTTCAGACACGCTGTGCTTATAATAACATCTGACAGGTCATGCGTGTTTGTTGCATCTTCTCCATAATCCAATATTTCCCCATGGAGCTAATCTAAAGTAGCAGTGGTTTAGCAAATCTAAAGTAGCAGTGGTTTAGCAAGTCATTTGGCATAATATTAATCCCTCATTTCTGTCTTCTGGCATCATCTGACAGCTCATTATAATGTTCATATGATACTTGATACACCCCATGGAGCAATGTGGGGAACCCCTTTGGAGCTCATATACTCATGTGTGTAATGTCCCGTGTAGGTTTGTGTGAGTCCTGACCATATCCTCCAGGCCAGCACCAGGTAAGACAGCATGTTAGCATTCAAGATAGGGGGGACACTTAAGATCAACATCTGGAAATGAACGGTACCCAATATTGATGATAATTATTTTTCAGGACCATCAAAGACCCTCCAGTTCCTCCTGATGAGTTTGAAAGGTAACTGCTCCACTAGTCGACACTGAACTTACATTATTGTCTGCCCACAGTTCTCAGAGGTATATTCATGAGGACGACGACAGCAATGAATATGTGATGTATGACTTGGATGAACTGGATCTCAACTGGCTGGAGTCCGTCAATACAAAGAGAAAGTTCAGAGGTACTCAAATGCTCACCTATATATTATAATACACTGGAACTACCTCCACGAGGACATCAGTGTCCTAAAGTCAACTTTGCTACATTTTGATCTCTGAGATAGGACAATCTCCTTACAAAAAGGACAACAACCGTAGTCCAGGGCTCCACTGTAGTAAATTCTTCTTGTGTGTGTACATGTGTATGTGTGTGTACACAGCTCTTGCAGGTCCTAAAGGCTTGGAAGAGGCTACACTACAGGAGGGTCTCCTCACCTTGGAGATCAAGGTAAGTGGACGATGGTGTGCATGGTGGGGATGGTGTGTGTGTGTCACGTGGTTTGTGTGTGCCCTCCTCAGTGCCAACAGAGTATGGCCAGGGCAGTGGCCAACGAGGAAACGCTGGGGATCGAATATGATGAGCAGACCACATGTGATGTCTGCAGAGATGTAAGTGAATTATTGTGACCCAGCCTATGATGATGATGAGGATAATTAACTCTGCTTCTCTTTCAGCACGAAAGTGAAGATACCAATGACATGATTTTCTGTGATTCTTGCAATGTCTGTGTCCACCAGGTAAGGCAATGTGATGTACTCCCACAGTGACTGTTTTTGAAGACTTCTGTCTAATGCACTGAAACCTTTCTCAATCGTCTCAATGTTATGTACAGACATTGATCACAATAGTCCCCCCTTTGCAGGCGTGCTACGGTGTTCCCACTATCCCGCAAGGGGAGTGGCTATGCAAGGTCTGCTCGGCCAAGGAGAATAACGCAGAGTGTGTCCTGTGTCCAGTAAAGGGGGGAGCACTGAAGAGAGTCAGGCCTGGCAACTTGAGCTGGGCTCACCTCTGCTGTGCTCTGTGGATCCCCGAGGTCAGGGTGGGCAATGCTGACAAAATGGAGCCCATTACCAACATTGATGCTATCCCAGTAAGTGCCAACAAGCTTCAAGTAGTGTAATAGAATCCTGCTGTTTCCACAGTTGGTTAGGTAGCTAGGAGCAAATAAGTGCTAAAAACATTTCAAAACATCAACAATTTTCACCTACCAGTGTTAATTGCTTTTAATTACTGGTAATTTGTCCCCTCCCCTATTCTGTTATTAGCTGAGCAGGAGGAATCTGATGTGCTGTATTTGCAAGCGAAGGCTGGGAGCCTGCATCCAGTGCTCTGTAAGCTACACCCTCAAACCACCTTCATAGCTAGGGAGGTGATCCTGTAATTAACCATCTGCAGCACCCCCTGTGTGTGACAGCCTACCACGTGACCTGTGGGTTTCAGCAGGGTCTGGACATGAAGACTAGACTGGACATGGCAACCAGTGCAGTCATACATGAGGTAATAGAGATTCTCATACCTCTAATCTGGAATCAGTAGTCCTCTAGAGTGTCCTCAGAGAAGTTATTGGGTGGAAGTGTTTTTGCATTCCAACTGGCAGAGAGGTTGTTGGTGTTGTTCATTCCAGCAGTGTTGTCCTGGGCAGCTGTGTGTGTAGTCCTGATGCCTTTCCATTCTGAAAGCTGTGTACAGGGTTTTGCAGAATCTTTGCAACAGGACCTGCCATATTGTTGCTTATCCCAAAGGGGTGTACTCTGAGAGAAGCTCCAGTTAGGAGGCTGAGATGAGCATCAGGCTTCAGCCAAGAGACAGCGCCCTGTCCTGCTCTAGCTTTAGGCTATTTTAGTGGTCAAGGCTATTGTACTCTAATCTTCCATATAAGGACCGGTCTGAGCTCTGTAAGGTCTGTTGCAAAGATTCTGCAAAATCCTGTAGTGGCATTAGCCGGTGAAGATTGTAGCCCTTTTTTTTCACTAGCTGAAGGTTTGGATAGTGAAATGGTGGTAGTGGTAAAATGGTGTGCTTGTGAAATGAGTTTATTTTTCAACTTCCCACTTTGCAGGTAGTACCTTTTGAAGGTAGTACCTTTTTATTGTCTTTGGACTAACTTTGCATTAGGCTGTTGACCCAGAGAGCCACTCAAGTTCAATTCTCTTCTCCCTCCCCCTCCCTCCCCCTCCCTCCATAGTCTTACTGCCCCAAGCACACGGCCATGAGGAAGTCCCCCAGCAAGCACGGCTACATCAGCTCCTCCTCACCCCTCAAGAACCACATGAGCCGACCCTCTCAGCTGGTCCTGCTGCAGGAGTCCTTCTACAACTACGCCTCAGCTGATGACCTCACCTCCAAGCTCCATCTCCCGCACAAACTCAGCACCCTCATCTACAACTACTGGAAACTAAAGAGAAAGGTGGGGTGATTTTAATTAGAATAACACCCTGTGGGGGTATTTAATTATGTAGTTTAGCTCTTAATTAAGGTGCTAAATCCATAAAGGGTGCTTAATTATGTAGTTGTGCTTGTAACTAGGGTGCTAAATCCATGTGCTTGTAACTAGGGTGCTAAATCCATATCACCCTCATCAGGGTGGGGGTGCTAATTTGAAATTATGCATACTAACAACCCACCTCATAAACAACTAAACTAACAAGGTGGGGTGCTAAATTGGAGTTTACATCAACTTGAGAGGAGAACAACCGGCAATAAATGATTTAGAGCCCTGCAACTGACCAATCAGGTTGCTTGATTTCACCTAGCTATAGTCTTATACCCTGCTCTGCTGTGGTATGCAGTT
>JAAGOD010005824.1_pt1 | contig 13067 bp, 11 predicted proteins | sample 8389681 | NCBI WGS metagenome assembly JAAGOD01 (sample SAMN13964374, study PRJNA552185) | sponge metagenome | biome: deep-sea hydrothermal vent fields; feature: spots directly above weak diffusing fluid; material: seawater and sediment | host: Tedaniidae sp. KZ-2020 ... | reverse complement strand
TTCAAATCCAACAAAGTTGTCCACAAACCAGCCAAACACTGTGAAATAATATGACATTATCCAGACTCTAGGATTGAGTTGAGGATGTACCTGCACACTCATAACACTGTCCATCAGCTGAGAAACTTAGTCCAAGACTGTCCACGCAGCACTCCCTCTCAGTCATCAACACAGGGGGTGGACTTCCACAAGTTGCTTCCATATAGCACTCCACAAATTCTAAGCAGAATATTGGATGCAATTAGTAGTAGCAAAACTGGAAAAAGGGTCAGGCCTCCTTCATTAAACCCCCTCCCACATTGCTGCACCCTATGTTTTTACTATGTCATCTCCTATTCTTCTTGAAGTGGTGATACCACAAAAAGGTTCTGTGTGTAATTGCTGAGAATTTTGAACTTCAAGGAAAAAGAGGGTGTCCATCCTGAAGTTGGGATGTGGTTTCCATGGATTCTGCCATACCACCACAACCAGAACCATGATTATACATTTGTCAGTAGTGACTCTATCATGCGGTCCTAAAGTACATCTGTCAGTGATACCGAGAACCTTGATCTTGTTGCGGTTGGGTGCAGCTTTGATGCTACTTTTATAGGTTTTTCACTAGTGTTACATTGCCTGTTTGGTGAACTGCCTGTGGTCAAGTCAGAATCACAACTTCATACGAAGCTGGATATTCCCACCATACCACCAAGCTGATTCCATAATGCATAAGTAGTGAATGTCATGATTATAGAAACTTCAATCACACTCTATAGTTCTCTGTGAGATACCATATACTGCAAGTATCATGAGTAAGTTCACGTACTACTAATCCTGGAGTAGTATGGAGCTGCGCCATTTTTAGTGAGCCTGTTACATGTGAGTAAAAGCTAGACCAGTGTTGTCTGTGAGTTACACTACCAGTAATACATTAATATCTGTCTGTGGTTAAGTGACTGCACAGTGTAAGTGATACCTGGTATAGGGACAGTGTCTGTTTGACTCCTTCCATCAATTTGAGCTGTTATTGTGATGGATGTACTCCCATTTAATCCTGCTGGGTTAAGTTCCACTGGAAGTCCACCTGTTCAAGGTACGGTAACATGCACAGTGACATGCATGCACAGAGGAAGGAAGAAGAGCTAACTTACAAGCTCTTTCCAGTTCTTGTCCGATTTTACAGCTGTAGCTGGTTGCTGAGCCACCTCGTACAACACAGTCAACAGTAATCCTCCCAGCATCACTAGTTAGCATGCACTCCAGTGACTGACCTGCATTTAATTATCACACTGCTAGCTGGATAGCTAATGACGTTGCAGAGATTTATTCTACAGCAAAGACTTAACTAACCTGAGGTTAGCAGCAATTGGAGACTTAACACAGCGGAAAGAAGTAGGAGGCACTCTCTTGTTCTCACCATCTTGCACCATGTAGCTTGCTATGCTAGCTAGGAACACTGCAAGCAACTGCATGCACCAGCTGGCCAATTATATACCCATAGATGATGTTTACATAGTGATGATGTTTACACAAGACATCTGGCTTACAACCCACATAAATGTGACCATTATCAGTATATGGGGGGCCACAGAGCAGGTGACTAATTGACCACGTGTTTATAAACTGTATTAAACCACTAGCAAGAACACTAAGAAGGACTTCAGTCAGCAGCTGGCATTCTGCAAGCAATGACTCTGCTACACTTTATCAACTGCTTGGCAGCAGCATATTCTCCTTACTTCATTGCTTACCGTTTCTCTGGGCTGTGAGTTGAGCTAGCTAGTTCAAATTGCATGGATGTGGATGGGGGGCATTAAATGGAATTTCAAGAGGACCTCTCTTCCTTCCAGGTCTGAGTACAGTGCTCTTTGGAAATGTATTCGTGCTGGAGCAGCTTATATAGTAACGCAAATAGTAAAGGTGTGTTTGTATCCAGTTTGCTTCATGCTTAGTTCATGTGTCTGTATATAGATGTTGGTGCTAGCAACCGTCTTTCCAATTGGAGCAACAGAGGATGACAAAAGGATATTTTTTGTAGTAAGTAGTGCGGCAGTAGATAGAGTGGTTGGCTTGGTGTGATGCTGAGCATATGGTGTGTGTAGGAGAGTCTGAAGTGCACAGTTGATCTGCTGGACATGTTGGGTCTGTACCTTGTATTGACGAGATTACTGGGAAGATCTGAAATGAAAGTTATGATCACTTCCGTTGGTAAATCAAAGATCCAGTACATTTCATTATGGCTATTCGCAGTTCATGTTACTAGGCTGGGGGACGGCTGAAGTTGTGGGAACGAAGGTGATTCCACTGTGGGTGGGTGCTAGAGGAGTGGAGTTTTCCTGGGTCAATTTACAGACTGCGCTGGATGCTAATATCAACTTAGTGAGCTTCACAAGCCATTGAGCTAGCCGTGTCCTTTAACTTTGCTCTCTAATGTTCAGCTCTTCCTGATGATTGTCTGCATGCTCCTGTGGCTGTGGAATAGGAAAGATCTCAACCAAACCCTGTTTTCCTTTGTTGGTTTTCTGCTAGCACTGCTTTACTACCGCTCTGTCCCGCTGAAAATACTCCAATTCTACAGCGGATTTGACCTGTGGACACTCTTGCTGGTCAAATTTGGACTGGTTTGTGTTGTGGGCATTCCCACGCTGCAGATGTACACGTCTATGTCACCACCTAAATTCTAATATAATCACACCATCTTCACACACATACTATCACTAATTTTTCACACAATGGGATTCTTCACACAATGAACTTAGTCAGAACCACCTTCGCTATCACTGTGGTTTTTCAGCCATGCTGAAAGTGGTTTGATCAGAAAAGGTGCGGAGCTCCACTTCTTCACTGGACGAGGCTCGCCTTCGATTTCAAAGATGAAACTTCCACACTTGATGATGGGGAAGACGTGCCCTTCAGACGGCCAGATGCATTGCGAACCCCAGTCTAAGTCACACTTGGAACAGTAGATTTTGTGTGTCTTGTTGACAGTGTTGGTGATCAGAGGGCGTGGGTTCGGGTGAGGTCGTACCACCAGCTTCTCTTTGAAGTCGGGGTCAGGGACCACATAGTGGAAATTGGGCTCATCTCCAATAGTGTATATATTGGATCCACAACAGGCAAATACTTTGCACTTTTTGCAGAGCAAGTTGACAGCTTCACTTTTGTGGCTTAGCGTTCGCTTTGTTTTCATAACAGCCTTGTGTTTTTTTTGGTTGACAATATCTTCTTGGATTTTAGCGATTTGTGGCTGCAAATGCACACCGGTAGGAAACCAATCATTTTCAAAGATTTCGTTCATCAGCATGACAAGTTCTTTGTTTTTCAGCTCCTGATATTTCTTCCTTGAGTCGCTGGAGAGGATGGTAAATCCCTGGCTATTTTGAGCTCTTGCTCGTCCTTCCGTCTGAACTTTGGCTATTTCATTCGATACGTGTTGAAAACGGATAACGAAATTGCATTCAGGTACATCCAGTCCCTCCTCTGCCACGGACGTAGCAATAAGAAAGTTGGTTTCTCCACTGTGGAAGCGGCTCATAACTTCTTGCTGCTCAACCATGGTCATGCCTGCTCCCGTAGCACTGGTGTGTCCCGTAATGACATCTGGTTTGATCAATGTGTGTAGTGTAGGATGCTCGGACACCCAAACACGCATTGCCGAAGCATGCTTCTTTGTGCGTACAAACAATATTCCTCGAGAACTTGGCAAGTTGCTAAATCGATTGGACAAAATCTCTCTCATGCCTTCCAAAAGAGGGTTATTTCTGGGTGATAGTTGTTTCAACCTGCGCAGTAGGATGTTCATTCTTTGTTTCATGGTCCTTTCGTGATCTGTGGCTTGGGAATCATCTGTAGGTAATCCAACATGCTTTTCCATGACTTGACTGGCATCTTTCTGCTGCAGGTCCATGTAAACATTTAAAGCATCAGAGTAGCAACGGAGAAGCTTCAGAGTGCTGATGGCATCACGGTTGCCCGTATCAGTACTGAATTCAAACTGTTGCTTCACCTGCTGGATTCTTGTTTCGTACTCCTGCGACCACCTATTGAAGGTGTTCTTCACCTTTGGGACAAATCCTTCTAACCAACTCATTTCCTCAGCAACTTGAAGAATGAAAGGGTCACCAGAGGCCTCACGAGGCTGCAAGATTTTACAGCTGATCTCGGAATTCTTAGTGCTTTCCTGCAGTTCCTCCAAATTCCTAGTAACGGATTTGAAACCACTGGTAGCGTTCATCAGAGCAGCTAGATTCAGCAAGTGGTCAATCGTTTTCTTCTTGTTGAGTTCAGGATTGTCTCCTGCACCAGGTGAGGCCGTCATTCCAATAATCTGCGGGAGCTTGCCTTCTTTCTTCTCTCGATAATCTAAGTAGCACTCCATGAGCCGTGCGTAAGGATGGCCCTTTCGAGCATGGTGGCATTCATCAAACACCATAAGACTCAGCTGGTGAAACTGGACCATGTTCCTTCTCATTTCATCCAGCAGCTTTCCAGCTGTGCAGACAGAGATGTGGTTGTTCTCTCTGATGGAGTCGGCCACTGTGTTGGAAGTGTCTCCAGTGTAGGCGTCCACCCTGGCCTGAGGAATCAACTCATCCAACTCCTTCTTCTGCTGGTCGGCAAGAGGTTTGGTGTTGACAACAAACACAACATGGCAACAGGGAGAATTCTGATACTTTTTGAGGTGATCAGAAATCACCATAGCTGCCACCAAGGTCTTACCACTTCCAGTTGGTGCCACGATCATGTAGTTCTCTCCATTGATGCCCGGCTGTGCTAGCTCTTTCTGGTACTTGCGAATTTCATGCCCACCTTTCATCTTCAAGGGGAAGTCACTCGTTACTTTGATGTCCGGCTCGGGTAATTCATCCAGCATGGAGCTGCTGTCTGCAGCAGGCATCTCAGGGTCTGGGCAAGCATTAGCATTGAATACATCAGCAGTCAGCAAGTTTGGGTCTTTAAGGGGCATGGTAAGTGGTGGTGCCGATGCAGATGCAATAGGCACAGTCAGCGGTGGCGCAGGAGCATTAGCGTGCAAAGGAGGGGCAGGAACAGTAGGTCGTATTGGCGAGTCTGGGTTGATGTTTGATGCAGCAGGACATGATGGCACATCAGTGTCTGATGGAGCAGTAGGCACAGTAGGTGGTATGTCTGATGCAGTAGGTACAGGGTCCATAGCTGTGCAAGCCACGATATTTCAAAATATGAACACAAAAAAGACATAAAAGGTTATGTGTAAGCAGACCAGCAAAACGTACCAAAGTGTTTCTCAACTTTCTTTACTGCGTCATTTAATCCAAGGTCTTTCAGAACGTTTAAGAGATGCCTCCAGGTAGCTGGCTTCACAGATGCATCCTTCTCCTTGGAGGCACGCAACCACTTCTTGAGCACTTCCAAAAAGCATTTTTCATTGTCTGCATACTTTTCGGCCAGTGTGTCGAGATATTCACCATCGTCATCATCAGCCAGTCCAACTGCCATCCCAACATCCTCCCACCCTGAACACACAGCACCGTCAGTCACAACCACAGTCCTCAGTTCACTCAACTTCAGCTGACAATCTGTAGCAATAGACATTATCAACAACATTCCTACGATTAGCTTACAAACACACCAAGGTTCTGGTCCTCCATGGCTTTGCTGAATTGCAGAATGCTTCTCAGGAGCAGAGAATGAATGTAGGATGACTTTCTTCTTGGAAAGTGTCAGGTTTTATAGAGACTGTGTCAGCATTCTCAAAAACAATGAATCTGCAGATTGTGTAAACACGAGTCCCAGGGTTTTCCCCCAAATTGGGGAGGTAAATTCCCTGGGGCTGGTCCACACCACAATTCAGGTAAACAGTGTATGTAGTGTATCTATGATTCAGTGCACTGGCTGCAATTGGAACTGCGATTGGAACTGTAGTAGCTCGAATAAAACTGGCTGTGCTGAGGTTGTGAAGTTAGTAGAAAGCAATCGGCATCATGTCAGCTCCCAATGCATTCCTGGAAAGAGTCCCTACCATGAGGGAGCTGTATAGCTATGTAGTCAAGAGGGTCTGCCACAAGTGGGAGGAGCTAGGAGTATGTCTGGAGCTGGACAGGGATGGTGCAAAGCTAGCAGCCATCAGGAAGAGCTTTATCCAGCTTGGTGTGGAGACCTGCTGCTCCCATCTGTTCATGAAGTGGCTGAAGGAAGGGAGGAAGGAGGTGGTCAACTGGAAAACCATCTTCACTTGCCTGGAAGACATCGGATGCAATGGGGTGGTCAAGGAAATAAAGGCCAAACTCGATGGTAAGTGCGTTTTTTCTATTGATCTCATTTGGTATGAACATAATGTGAACACTTACAGAAAACGAGGGCGTTCCAGATTTGTCGTCGGTGGCTACAACTCCTATAGCCCTGCCTCCCAACCTGCTTGCCTCTCCAGAGCAGCCCAAGAAATACCACCTCAAACCAGCCATTGAGCAAGAGCTTCGAGGCTACCAGTGGGAGCTTGCCTTGCCAGGATTGGGTGGACTAAACTACATCGTCTGTGCTCCCACGGGCAGCGGGAAAACACGTGTCGCTGGTTTAGTCATCTCTGAGCACCTGAAACGACAGAAAGGCACTGGAAAAGTACTTTTCCTGGTAAATAAGGTGCCTCTTGTCGAACAGCAGCTCTCTGCTCTCCAACAAATGATTCAAGGCATGAAGACCAAGGCTATCTCTGGGGATGGGCCACAGTACAAAAAGGCTATGCTGAGATCAAGCTTGAGAGAAGACAGCTCCAGCTCTTCAGACGAAGAAAGCAGTGGCACAAGGTTTGATCCGCAGAATGACATTATCGTGTGCACAGCTGGCTGTCTCGTCAATGAATTGGAGAATGGAAACCTTACATTATCAGCTGTTTCGCTAATGGTCATTGACGAATGCCATAACACTCGCAAGAATTCCGATTACGCCAAGATCATGGAGACATACATCAGAGCTTCAAGAAACTCTGAAAAGGTGCCTCAAGTGATGGGGCTGACTGCTACGCCTGGCGCCGGAGATGCCACCACGCCCACCCTATCCACCGTCCTGGATCACATGATCTCACTCTGTGCAGCCATGAACGCAATTGGAGGCATCCAGGTGGTGAAGAAGTATAAGCAGGAGCTGGAAGAGAGCCGGCCATCAGCAATTCACGCCAGAGCTGTGCTAGAAGGAAGAAATGATGACGAACCATTTATTACCATCACTGTAAAAGTTATGAGTGTATTTGAAACGCTCTACCACAAGATTTTCCGCCCTCCAATCAACAGCAAGTGGAGTCAGGAGTACAGGGGGTGGGTGGACGGGGAGATTCACAAGGCCCAGGACGTGGAGAGGCATAGAGACGTGATGAGCATCCTGAAAACACTCAAGATTCTTGCTTCCATGCTAAGAGTGTACCAAAACCTGTGTTTTGAAGATGCCATGAGTGAGTTGGACGAATTGCTGTATCCATCTGCTCCAAAGGCCACACAAATCGAACGGATGCTGTCAGAGATGATAACTCAACTTAAAGTCAAGTTGAACTCCCTCGAGAAAGTAGAAAATCCCTTGCTGTTGCTACTGGAGGCCACCTTGGAAAAGAAGTTCAGTTCTTCCTCAGAATCTAAGGCTATTGTCTTTGTCGAAAAGAGGAGTGAAGCTGCAAGTGTTCAGCGTTGGATAGCGTCCAGACCCAAGCTTAGAGCCATTCACTCTGATGTTGTCACAGGGCAAACTGGAGAAAGTGGGAGGAAAATGACCAAAGCCGAGCAGAACATCTCCTTGGAGGGGTTCAGGGGGAAGGAGTGTAACCTGCTGGTGTCCACATCAGTCCTGGAGGAGGGCCTGGACATTCCTGCATGCAACCTCATCATCACCTACCAGAAAGTTACCAGCGAAATAGCACAGGTTCAGAGTAAGGGACGTGCTAGAGCCCGTCAAAGTCAGAGCTTGACCATTGTCACCAGCGACTCAGGCAAACAGTTCCAGGAAATGCTAAACGAGGATAAGATTTTCTTGGTTGAACAAGCATCGGAAATGTTACCTGCTGGAGAAAGTCTTCGTATCAAGATGGAAGAGAAGCAGACCGACATTTTGAAGCGAAGTGATCAGAGGAAAGAACAAGCAGCAATCAGAAAGCAACTCTTCTCTCCAGAAGAGATTGACATTCACTGCAAAAACTGCTCAGCCTTCCTCTGCAATGGATCGGACGTTCACACCATCCCAACCACACTTCATCACGTCATATCCAATGATGAGTTTCTCTATCGAGTGTTGATTAAGGAGCATCCTCGTGCATCCTTAAATTCCAATGGACTTTCCAGAATAAATAAAGTTTTCTGCAAGAACTGTGAGGTCCAGAGCTTGGGTGTAATAGGCAGGTGGTGGAAGGACCAAGTCCAGTACCCAGTCATCAAGTGTGAATACATTCAATTCAAAGCAAACAATGAAGTAATTCAGTGCAAAAAATGGAAGAATTGCCCTTTTGAAATAACACCACTACTTTAATACCTTTTTTGTGTTGGTAGGTAGTATAATAATTACAGTTTGTAGCACTGTGGTTTTTAGCAATTATGCAATAATATTTTTTACAGTTTGTCTGCAAGTTGTAGTAACTTTTCCCTTTCACTGGCCACAGAGTCAGTCTCCTTGCCAGCAGTCCCATTGGCATCTTCAGCTGAGTGTGCATGCTCGTCTCCAATATTCTCAGCTTGCTCCTTCAGTGTCTGTTTCACTGACGCCAGGGAATCACGATGCTGATTCAGCAGAATCTTGATGCGATCTGAGATGGAAGTGTTGGGACAAGTGCACAACTCAGCAATGATGTAATCCACCATCTGCAGGATGAAAAGCCCGGAATCCAGCTTCCTCATGTACAGTTCTGTCACTCCCTCCTCCCCTCCAATGTCTACATGCTTCACTTGCTGATTAGCCTCCTTGACTTTTCGCTGGTACTTAAAATGGAGCTCCATCAGTCGCTCAACCTTCTCGTGATCATTCTCCACAAACTTGGCCACCAGCCTCTCGTGCTGAGCACCCTGAAGGTTCTTGAAGAGGGAGACGAGGATGGAGCAGATGTGTTCTTCGTGCTCCACTTCACTTCCACCGGCTTTCAGGATTTTCTTAGGTGTCTTCATGAAGGCTGGGAACAGACTACGCAGCCCATATACCTCTATAAACTTGACACAGTTATCCACCCCCTCTTTGTTGATCATGGCGTGGTTTAGCACCTTCAGCGCACTCTTGCGACTCATCTTCTTCTCCTTCAGCATGAGGATCATCAGCTGAAGACCCTCCCCTAGCAAGAAGTGCTCTTTATTTGGAGTGTACATGAGTGCCGAGCAGAGGGAGTCAAACAGGTTCTCCATCATTTCAATTTCGTCGGCACTGTTTGGGTCGCGGCGTTTGTAGTAGGCCAAGGACTGGAGAAGGATGTCAATCCCATCTTTCTCTCCTAGCAGTTTCTGGTTGAGCTCATTGCCCTGCAGCAAGATGACCAGGATCTCGGCAGCATACAGCTTGTTGTTGTCGTACTGCCTCACACGAACCCTCTTCAGGAGCCAAACCAGCAGCCCCTGCTCCCCGGCTGCACTGCACACCTCAGCATTCTTAACCTCACACATGTTCTCAACAATAGCCAGCATGTTATGAACGCCATCAAAATCCTCCTTTGTCTTCTCATCAAGCCTCTCCAGATTCTGCACCAGCAAAGCTATCACCTAAAAAAGAAGTCAAATCCATGGAAGTGCTGCTACAAAGGCATTTTCTTACCCCCTCTGCTAGCAGTGTGTCCACCAGTCCCTCCACTTCCTCCTCACTCTCTGTCATAGCCCCCTCGTCCGTCAGCTCTTGCAGCAGATCTATCACAGCAATGGAGATGTCAGAGTTGTCGTGGCTGAGGAGGCCCAGAATGGTCTGGAGGACATTTGTCTCCACTAGAATGGGGTAGTACTCAGGAACCGTGGCTATCACGTGTAGTTTCTGAATCTCGTCGTTCAACTCGAGCTCAGACTCCATAAACTTCTCTGGCATGTCAGGGAATTTGACTCGCATCTCCTGGTTCTTCAACACTTTCTTCTCAAAGCTGAGAAGCATTCTTTTGACGGCTCCTGCATCTAGTTCTTCCCCTGGGAGTGAGTAGTCAGCTCGGTACCATGCGGTAAAGGGTCATCTACACTAGTCTCACCTGTATCCTCCTCTTTGTCATCCATGCTCTGCAGGAGCCTCAGTTTCTCCTCATCAGATATGCCATTGATGTCCAGTGCAGTGGCGCCGCCTTGAGGGTCTGAAGCTGATGAGGACAGGGGGGTGGGGATCCCCCTCACATCAACCCCCACAGAGGAAGACTTGCTCAGAGACTCAGTGCCCAACTTCGTTCTGGGTACCTTGGAAGGAGGACCAGCCTCTCCTCTGTCTTCTCTCCTTTCTATGCTTCTCTTGTTCGGTTTGTAAGACAGCAACTCATTCAGATCCATGATGTTCCCAAAGTGAAGAAAGGTCGGAGGTCAAGCTCTTGCGACCTTTGAACTGTGAATAAGTGGGGGTGGTAATATTGAAAGTACACTATCATCATGCAATCAAAAAAGGTTATCTAGTCTAGAGTGAGGAGTACAAACTTTTTTCTTTATACGTCGTCGATCTCATGCTCTGACTGCGTGAAACAGGTTCATTCCTGCTTTGCACGACCAGTCGACGCGTGGTTGGAATGAGGAATTGCACCAGTGAAAATACGGCTGGCAAGAGAGTGCGCGTTGGGTCAGAAATGGCATGAGCAAGCCACAGACCAAAATTCGGCTCCAGTTCCTTGTTGACCCTGCGTATTTCCTCAATGCGGTTAGCAGTGACGATGCAGCACACAATATTGAAGATGATGGGGTAGATCACAACGAAAATCAAATCCTTCATGGGATCGCTCCTCACAATGTTCTTGCACCAGATGACCACGGCAACAATTGAAATGACCGATGTCACCAGCATTATCACCATCAGTGGACCATAGTAGAAAGCAAATATGTAGCCCACTCCATCCGCCTCCCAGCAATTGTTGGTTGTGGTCAGTTTGATCCAGCACCAATGCCCAGATGCTCCGTAATAATCTGTGGTGAAGGGAATCCAGTTGAAGGTGAATGGGACGAGGAAACAAAGACAAATAGCAACAGCCTCTACGACCGACACATCGGAAGAGAAGAAGTTGATCTTGTCGCTGGGCTGGATCATGAGCCAGCAGAGAAACCCCACTATCCATATGATTACAAAGTTGCTCATCCAAACAGCCACATTGTCCAAGAATCCAAAAGCAGCACACGCTGGCTCCCAGCCCTTGGTCACTCGGATTGGGTAGTCCCAGTGGTTTAGAGGGATGATTTCCAGGATCTGCACCACCACTCCCACCAGACTGGCTACCAACAGACACAGGATCAGTCTGAAGACAAACCTCCTGAAACTCTTGAAATAGATGAGAATTGCAATGGCAGCAACATTGGCAATGAAGGACAGACATAGCACCACCAGCTTTGTTGCAAATATTGCTTTGTCTTGGCTTGCCGTGAGGTAAGAGCAGTTAGAGACGTTGTCATCCATTATCTTTGTGGGGTTGAAGTACTTGTACTACTACGCATGCGCGGAATTGATCTTATTATGACGTCATCCTATGCTAAAATCCCCTTACAGATTTCCATTACGCTATAAAATAAGTGAATTCTTGATGAGAGTTATTAATACCTAATACTCTTTTGAGCAGACTTACCATGGCAAAGACTCTATTCTTATCTAAATTTATTATAATCTTGCTACTAACTCTCTGCTGCAGAACAGGTTAGAATTCATGCTTTAGCTAGCTAATACTAGATATTTTGTAGGAGGCAGGCTAGCTAAAGCGATTATTTGCTGTTCTGTAGGATCACTGCTGACTGTTAGCCCAACAGAACAAGATCAGTATTCCAAAACCACAGTGAGCATCACCTGTCACTTCACCAGAGCACAGTGTCCGGGACCTGGTGACCCAAGGTGGAGTGGCCCAGCTGTGGACTCAAACCGTGCCATGGCCATGATCACCCAGACAGGAGTGTCAGTATTGACAATAAGAGATGTTCAGGATCAGGACGAAGGAGAATATCACTGCAACTGTGGGGAAAATGAAAGCATAGTGGCAAATCTCCACGTTCTTCGTAAGTTTTCTACATTTTTTATGACATTAATTTTTACGAATTTTTTATATCTTTGTTCAACAGACCTTCCATCCTTTCACAGTGTTTCATTGAACCAGCAGTTCTACAATGGCAGAAGAGCTATTATTCAATGTCCTGCTGATCACGGGGACCCTGAAAGGGAAATGATGTGGTATAAAAACAGCTTCAGAATATCAGAATCTGAACGACTGACAATTCGTCGTCAGACCCTGACCATTGATATAATTGAATATTCTGATGGAGGAATATATAGGTGTGCTTTCACTACACCACTTGGTCTCCACTCACAAGACATTAATGTCACTGTCACCGAACCACCACCAAGAGTGATCACATTTGGCTTACCAAATCGCACGCGTGTCAGTTTTGGACAGCCCTTGGAGTTGGAGTGTGTGACGACGCCTCGTGCTGAAGAAGTACACTGGGTTGTTCAAAGAAATAGTCACGATGAGGAGAGATTTAACAATCGCACCATTCGCCTGGAGGGTGATGAGCTTGGTGGAACCTACACCTGTTTTGCTATGGCAGGAACTACACATGACCGCCATTCTGTGTATGTGCGACAAATCAATATTCCACCACGTTTAATAAAGGGAGGGCCTGACCTTTCATTTACAACTGTTGAGGGAGACACCCATGAAATGCATACGACACTTCAATTCGCACTGGATGAGGACAATCTCCACTTTCAGTGGAAGAAAAATATGGTAGCTGTGAGCAGGTTTGAGTCTCGACTAGCTCACTCAGTGAGTCGGACGAGCCTGAGGGTGAATATAAGCAATGCAGTGATTGGCGATGAAGGGACCTACACAGTGAATATCTCCAACCCATATGGGTGGGACACACTGACTGTTGAGCTAAAAGTTGATCCACTGACAAGAACCAATCTCCAACTCCAGTTTGGAGATATTTCTTGTGACTTAT
>JAAGOD010038201.1_pt1 | contig 13091 bp, 21 predicted proteins | sample 8389681 | NCBI WGS metagenome assembly JAAGOD01 (sample SAMN13964374, study PRJNA552185) | sponge metagenome | biome: deep-sea hydrothermal vent fields; feature: spots directly above weak diffusing fluid; material: seawater and sediment | host: Tedaniidae sp. KZ-2020 ... | reverse complement strand
TTGTCTCCATTGGGACATATTCCAGTAGTTTCGTCATAAATAGAGCAGTACACATCGGGGCTGTAGTTAAACATGCCGTCTCGCCTCTTCACGGGCCTCCGTCTCCGCTGGTTCATGAAATGCCAGTGGAAACATGTGAAGGGTCTGTGCTGGTTGCATTTGTGCTGGAGGAAGGCCTTACACTGTTCTACTCGAAACTCCTTGAGGTACCTGGAAGTTTGTGAAAGTTTACAGTATGGGACTAACTAGCACTGGTAGTAGGCTACTACTGACCAGATGCCTACAGGTGTCAGGCCTAGTATAAGGTTCCAACTGACACCAGAGTGAGTGACACCTGACAGCAGTAAAACAGTTCCTACATTACAGTAGAAAACATTTCCAGGAGGGAGATAAACAGTGTGCTCTTTCCACAAAGCTGAGCAGAGAGAGGCAACTGAGGCAACTGCGTTAATGACTGATAACGCAGTCCTATTCAGTACTAACATGGGCTTATCAGCTGACTGAAGTTGACTGTATGGTCATTAAACCCACCCAAAAATGTCATTAAAGAGTAATTTCAAAGGCCCAGAGATTGCACCCGTATCACTTACTCCCCTCCCCTCGCCAGTTAGCTCACTAGGTGCAACAGAGGCGGGTTTCTTACCTGCTGAAGCTGCTACAGCTTAACCAGCTAGTTTAACCAGCCACAGCTACCCTAACACCCAAAACAAAATGTACTTTTGACTACTTGAGGCTTACGTGTAGTGAAAAGGCTTTTCTGACACAGGACTACTGGCTGGGGGGTTGGAAACCATTCCCTGAACATTCCTCTGAAAGCTAGACTCGAAGCTAACACTGAGAGGTATCTGGTTCTGTTGCTGCATCTCTGAGACCTTCCCCAAAGAGGTGGTTGCTATTTTCCAAGTCTGAGGTGCTTCTGGCACAGTTCAGTGTCTTCTTGGTCCCCAAGAACAGGGTGAAGAGACTTTTATTCTTGTGTATGAGCCACCAGCGTTACACATACTCACGTCAACGATACACATCTTCTAGGAGACCAGTATGCAGCTTTCTCTATTGCCTCTGTACAGGACATTATGCTATTGTTTACGACCTATGCAAATTAAAAATGACGCAATGCCACTGTCACATGACTTCAATTTTCCCGCGTGAAATGCGCAAACTTTTTTGCATGACATCATCAAAGTTCTTTTGAAGAAGAAGCTCTGTTCAGCATTAGCTTGACTCCAGCCATTTGAGGTCCAAGTTTTGAGGCTGCACAAACAAGACAGTACATTAGGAGGCATCAAAGAACCATCCATACCAGTTACTACACTAAAATGTAATTACCATAAGAAGGTGCAGTATATCCCCACCTGTGATCAGAGAAAGAGATTTTTTAGTCTAGAGAACAGATTGAAGGACTCACCAATCCCAGCAACCCTTCGGATTAAAGGGCAGGGTTGAATTTGTTGCTTGCGGATAGAGAATTATGATGTCATTTTCTTCAGCGAGGGCATTGTAGCCAGCATGCAGCGCAAACACATTTTCCAGGTATTTCCTACAAAAATATCAGCTTCTGTGGTGCCACAGCAACAACAACACACCCTACCTTCCTTGTCGACAGCCATGGAAGGCAATATGCAGCCGACACTCCTTGTGACCATCACGACAATCACTAGGAACGTACACAAACCCAGTGGTATCCATACTGACAGCTGCTGGAACATCAGCAAAAAACTCGGACTGATCAAACTCAAGCAGCTACAAAAAAAAAAGATGATATGGATCTATGAATTTATATTGGGCTTTACATTTTCAGGTTTGCCATGGCTGGAAAGGTTTGTATTCTTTATATCCCTGTAGATGTGCTGCAAGATGTGGTAGGCAGTCGGATAGCCACAGTTGTTGATGAATGGTGAACCAAGGTAGCTGCAGGCATCTCCATAGCTATCTGTTACCTGGATCGAAGATACCACAGCTCCACGGTAGCTAGCTAGCAGCATGAGAATTTATTATTTACTATTGCATGTTCTGCTGGTATGGAAAACTCTGTTTCAATTTCAGTAGTGAAATGGGAGTAATATTCTTCCAGCTTCTTCATAACACCTATAATATTACTACAAATGTAGCAGACTCTATAGTATCCTAGTTTGTACCTGGGGCCACAACGGTGTCCCTCACCCCGGAGAAGAGGAAAACTCTGTGATCCTTCATGTTCCTTGGACTGTCAATGGTCAAGCTCAGAGCAGTTGTGTATGTTATACCGACCAACTTCGACACTGATATAGTGTCCGGTGTCTTCCTACAGGAAGACTGTGCAACTAAAAGACTATCCTCTGCACACCAAAATGGACCTGCATGCGGTGAAAGATGACAACACAGCTGAAGAGATTGTTGATCTACCTCCGGCAACGATGCCTGCTCCCATGATGGTCTTGGAGAAGGCCACATGGAACTGAACTGCGAAGAAACCTCCTGAGGAGAGCCCAGACACTGAGATTTGCTTCTCATTCACATTGTAGTGAGCTAATGAATGCAAGGGAGTCACACACTCACATGAGCTGAGCTACTGTTGTTACCAACCAAGTCTTGCAGACTCTGATGCTACCAGGACTGAGCAGACAGTAGTGACCACCAAATAACTGAAGATGACCTGCTTCATAATTTGATTGTTTATGCTGATTCAGCATAGCTATAATTAGCCACAAACAATGAATAATGATCAACAATAAACCATAAACCAAAATGGTCAGATAGCTAAGCCCAAGGGCACTCAACTCACTTGTTTTTGCTCTGTGTGCTAATTAGTAGCTATTACTATATTAATTGCAAACAACAAACTTGCTGTTTCACACATTATTTAGCTTGAACCACCAAATTTTAGAAAATTTTAACCTTGTCCAGTAATTAGGTTTACTGTTCACAAAAATTGCTAATAGTGTAAACAACAGTAAACTACCTAATGTTTGCTAATTGGCCTCCTATCAGTCTGGAATTATAAACAACAAGACTCTTATAAAGTGGTTTACATTTTGTGGTGGAATGGGTAGATATCTAAGCTACTTAAAATTATAATTGTTGAGGTCATAAATAATATTGAGATGGGGACAAATAAAATGTCATACTAGCTAATGCTAGCTACCTTATCAAAATTGGGTCTCATAATCAAAGTCTTGACTTCTCTTTTGTCCACCACTAGTTCTTGTGTTTGCATCCCAGTCCATGGCAGGCTCCAGGTAGCCTGCTGTCCCTTGGAGGTCTAGAACGGGTGCACTGGCCACCAGCCAATCAGCTTCTTGCTCGTATCCACTCCCCATTTCATCTTCTTGGTGGTAGAAGTCAGTTTGTATCCCCCTCCTCCTCTCCTGTGCCCTTCCCTCCTCCTCCTCCTCCTCCTCCTCCTGCTGATCTTGCTGGTTGGCCAACAGGTCCACAGTGCTGGACGGAGGGGAGGGGATGTAGTCCCAGGAGCCAGTGAGCTCCGCTGCACCTTGCGTGGAGGCAGGGTGGGCCCTCAACTTTTTCTCAAGGTTACTGTGGAGGTGTTTGGATTTGTGAGGCTGCTCGTCTGAGTCGCCTTTACTTCGTCTCTTCTCCCCACTCTTCGTACCAGCACCTTTCTTGCTCCTCGGCTGATCTGCTCGCTTCAGCAAGTGTCTGAAGTCTTTTTGCTGGCTTTCCGAGCTTTGCTTTGCCTTTTCTTTCCTGGATTCCTCGAGAGCCTTGACGTCAATCTTCCTGGGCTTGCTCTTGGCTTCAAACTCCCTCTTGATCTCCTCCTCCATGTTTTTGCTGGATCTGGAGAAGAGCTTGAAGCCACTTCCTCTTCTCTTAGTGGCGGCCTGCAGCTGTTCCCTCCTTTCCAGTAATGCCTGCTTTTCCCTGGCCTCCTGATTTTCCCTCACAGCTCTCTGCAAATGAAACACAATAGCTATGGATTCATTAGACTCATTTCGGGGGTCCAGATTAGAGGGAAAAGCTGGTAGCTAGCTATTTTATATCTAGCTGACCTCAAAATCGGAAATAAATGCAGCAAAGCTGCTGAAAAAGTCATCAATGCGCATGGTGGACGGGTCCTCTCCAAAAAACTTGAGCGCGGAGACATAGTCCTGTTTCATGAGAGCATAGCCCTTCAAAAGCTCTGTCATCTCTTGATCAGCTTGTGAGGTGAATTCCTGATTCCAGGTGTTAAGAAAGTTGGCATGAATCTAGCTAAGAACCTTAAATTTGGGCTATCCACGGCCAAACCACTACGCTGGTTTGTACTTGAAAGGATACAGTCATGACTTCTTTGAATCTATCTCCAGCAATCTCTTCCGCGGAGGCAAACTCGTCTATATCCTTCTGAATATCCTGCAGTCCTCTCATCAGCTCATTCACCTCCACTTCCAAAGTTTCGCCAGACACTGGACGAAGAAAAGAGTTTATCTAAAATCTGTAACTGCACTTTCTTCTTGTGTGAGCTACCTCTGGCTGCTGCAGCTGTGAAGCTCAAATCCTTGGCAAATTCCAAGACATGCGGAAATTTTCTCTCCAAAGTTCCAGCTACGAAGTGCAGCAAGGTGGATTTATTGTCAGTTGTTTTGAGACTCTTCAGCTGGAAGTGAGTGAAGGAGTGTGAATAATTTGCAGCTACATTTAGGAAAAGGAATGCTGGCTGCATACTTGTGTGAGGAACTTTATCCTGAAGCCAACAGCCCCTCCTACCCTGACATTTCCTGCGTTCATGTAATTCCCGACAGCCAACACAATCTGTTCAATAGAGCCGGAGTTAGCTAATATATATCACTGAGGAAGTGTCTTGAATTGGCCACTATACCTCTAGAACTCTCTTGAAGTTCTTACTCGTTTGTAACTGCCACGATGCCTTGGAAATAGCTTCAAGATCCTGCATGTTTCGCATAGCACTAGAATCTCAGTTCTACATACATCAATAGCTTTACTGACTGGCTTGATTTCTTCCACTTTCCCCTTGAAATGCAGTTTGAATATCATCCCTCGCAGCCTCTGCTGATAGCCCGGTACGGTGCTCATCTACGGACATGCAATGTGAAATGCAATGTGAAATGCAACCTCCATCTTTTGTCTTGATTGCAGCTAGCTATTAGCTATAGCTGCTCACCTCACAAGAGAACCTGTCAGCAATACTGAGCACTGAGGGATCCTCGTGAAATCTTGCAAAGCCAAGGCACTAAAAATCAATCAAAAAAGCAATCAATTTTTGTTCTTATGTATGTGCTTTTCTGCTAGCCTACTTCTTTCTTGTCCGGAGCAAAGGCCTCCATTTGCCTCAGGTGCTGCTCAGAGAGCACAGAATCATCACAGGCCAAGATGGCATCCTTAATCTTGTCAAAAGGCAGCTTGAGGTGGCCCAAAAGAATGGCTGTGGGAATTATACAGCAACCCAGCAAAAAATGTTGATTATTCGTGTTTTCAGGAGCAGTGCTTACAAATGTTGTATGCTTTTCTCTCTCCCAGAATGGACGGCTTTGCATTTTTTTTCTTTGCGGCTAAATATATAGACAAGAGAAATAAAAATCAAGTTACTAGCAATAAGGAATTGGTAATAGCTGTCACCTTTTGCTTGCTGGTTAGCAAATTTTTCTTCAATTTCACAATATTCTAGAGTCTCCTCCAGGCCACTCAACTACGAGAAGAGAAAATGACTGAATAAAGATTTTCCCTCTATGCTAGCCACTCACCTCTTTCCAGATGGTTCCATCAGCACCATGCAGTTTCTCCCAGTTGACTCTCTTCAGGTGGTTCTGTGCAGCTGCCCCTCCGGGCAGGGCCGGAGGGGGAGGGGGAGGGATGGGGACTCCCCCTACCCCACCGGTGGGTGTAGGGGGCGGGTTTGGGGGGAGGGGCGCCCCTCCAGGGGTGGACATCACTGAGGCATTGGCGGCAGTGAGAGGGTTTGCTGTTGCTGGTGGAGGTGGTGGTGTGAAAGGAGCAGGCTTGTTTTCTTGTGCCGTCACTTTTTCAGCTCTCATCATCTTGACAGGAACTTCATCCAAACCACCACTTTCAGTTCCACTTTTCAATGGCGTGTGGCTGAAGCCAGCCCCACCTCCCGCTGACACCGCCGCACCATAGGCCACACCCCCTGCAGTGGTGGGGGGCCCGTGGGAGGAGCCTGATGACGAGGACGAGAGGCGTGACCTTCTTACTCCAGGCACCTCCCCTTCAATGGGACCACTACCAGACAGGTTCACAGCAGGTTCTAAATTTGAATACAGGTCGTGAAACGGATCCGAGCATGTCCTTTGCTCCGGTGCATGCGGCTAACCTCCAGCCAATATGGCTGCTGCTATCCTGTCAAACTCATTCTGTGCATTGTCGGGCAGAAGCTGGCAAATGTAGTGGAAGAGTATCATCTTCGCCGGACTGTCCAGGATCCAACTCAGGCTGTTCACCAACTCAGGAATTTCCCTGTGCACGAATTTATGAATTGACCATGATTTTGAGGTCACACAAAGCTCAAGAATTTGACGTACTTGTGCTGGGAAAACTTGCTGAGCTGTTTCATTACTTTCTGCTTCTCCTCCTCCCCCAGGATGTCCTTCATCTGTCGTATCATGTGACAATTACATAATCACGTCATTGGATCACATGATGATGCCCTCACCTTGTCTTTGAAGGCCTTTATGTTCATCCTCATGGCGACATCATCACTTCCTGCTGCTGCTGGCCCCGCCCCTTGGCGATGGACTGAACTACCGCTGGAGGGAAGTGACGAGAAAACCACAAAGGTGGGGCTTGGTCCACTGGAACGAAGGAGTCGGACAACTTGGGAGTGGGTGGCACCCCTATTTAATCAAGAATAATATGATCATGTGATAATATCGGGCAGCATACTTGGCTAAGAGCAAGGGAAACCTCGGAATAAAGGTTCTGTCCTTTGCTAGCTAATACATTGTTGCCTCTAGCGCTAGCACAATTATGCTGATTCAGCACCTTATGTTGACACCATTCAGCTGCATGATCTGATCCCCGGAGCTGAGCCCTGCCCTCTCAGCGGGCCCGTCCTTGTCCACGGAGCGGATGAAGACAGGAGCATTGCCGCTGAGTGTGAACCCAAAGCTCCCATGACCCCTGTTCACCTGTACGACCCTGCAGTATTTTAAATGCATTGCCATGGCAATGGCGACCATTTTGGCAGGGCAGTACACATGAGTTATCTAATCAAGGAGTCAAAATGGCAACTTACCTCCCCATGGGGGATGATAAATCAGGCACACTCCCTCTCAATGGAGATGTTGACGTTCCTCCTGCTCCAAGAGGCTGTGACCATGTGAGTGACCCTCTCCAATAGCTGCTGCTGGTGTGAAGGGGACGCCGAGGGTCGAAGGACACCAGAACATCAAACCGATCAAAGTGGGCGGGACTGATGAAAGTTCTGTAGGGTGCAGAGAAAGAAGAATTTTTTGGACATGAAAGTATTTGTATGTTGTTCGGCTCTCAAAGTAGCACCAGCAGGTTTGATTTCATTTGATTCCGAGAGGTGCCCAAAAATCGAAAAAACGCAAGGCTATAGCCTTGTGTTTTTTCTTCTTCAGAATTTGGGGTCCTTTAAAAAGAGGCCCATAAGAGATGCTAATGAGTGTGAGAGTAACTGCATATTGTTCGGCTCTCAAAGTAGCATGAGCAGGTCCAATTTCGTTCAATTCCGAGGGGGACTACAAAATCGAAGGGAAAAAAAGCTTTGGGTTAGAGCTACCTGATATCGGCAAGGAGCCTCCTCTCAATGGGTGAGTCCAGGAGGATGTTGAGGGAGGAGGCCAGGCTGTTGATATCACTGTCCTTAGAGTAGAGCCTCAGGAGAGTCAGGATGTGTGTCTTCTTCAGAGAATCGTTCAGCAGGTAGTAGCTCATCTGGCAGAGATTTCAAGTTTGTTAGACAGCACTGATGCAACCCTTGCTGCAATGTTGCTGCAATGTTTCTGCACCATTGCTTCCACATTGCAACGCACTGCAACAATTACTGCAACATACCTTGCTGTGAAACACTCGTGCCTTCTCGTATCTCATCTCCAGCCTTTGCTGGGACAGCCTGTTGCTCGTGGCCCCTCCCCTTTTCCTCCCACTCCTCTTGAGGGTGCTGGAGTGACGAGCAGGGGCAAGCCCTCCAGCCACCACCCGCAGGTGGAGCCTCTCCCTAGCAGACTTCAGCAGCTCCAGAACCTCAATCTTTGTAGAATACCTGGACACAGTAAACAAACCTCTGAAGAGTGCTTTAATTATCAGAGGTTCTGCTGACCTGACATTCTTGCCGTTCATGGTCATCAACAGGTCACCCGACCTCAGCCCAGAGGAGTGGGCGGGGCTGTCGAAGTCTACAGATCGGATGAAGACTGGCCTATTTCCTGTGAAGGTGATACCAAACCCTCCCTCAGGCCCTTGCCGAAATGAAAAGTCCTTCATGCGAGACACGACCACCAAACTTGGAGGAACCTTCCGAGCCTGTTGGGCAAGCTGAATGACCTAAGGTTCGATGATATCACTTAGAATTTGAGAGAAGCAGAAATTTCTTTCAAATTTCAAACCTCTTCCATTGACCACTGATCCACAGCCTCTCCATCCAGCTCAACTATGAAGTCCCCAATCTGCAACCCTGCTTGCTGGGCTGAGCCTCCCTCCTCCAGGTCTCCAATCATCACAGGGGCACCTCCTGTGATGGAGAACCCAAAGTCCTCGGGCCATCCTTCATTTGTCCCCATACTTTGCAGGCTCTGTAGCATAATTTTCAAGCATGAGAATAACTAGCTAGTGCAATCTTTCTCCTCTAGCTAGCTAATATTATAATCTGGTCAAAAACAAACAAAATGTGGGCGGAGCTCATTAACGTTGCACACCAGCCCCACCCCCACACACAGCAGCAATGAATAATGTGCGCGCGTAAAAAATAAAAACAAGTCTGGTCTACTAATAATGTGCCTGTGACAGTTGGACAAGGTGTAGTGTGCATATTTCAAACAGAGACTAGAGGAGGGGGGGAAATGATTAACAGAAGAAAGAGCACCAGGTTCTTTGATGGCTTGTCAAAAAAAGGAAAAAAATTTTTAACGACATTCATGATTCGTCTGGCTTCTCTTCTGCTGTTTTTTCCTCATCATCTTTTTTCTCTTCCCCTTCCTCGGGAATGGGTGTCGGCTGGTTTGGCATGAGAGCCTCGCGTCGCTTCTCCTCCTTGGTTTGAATGTCCTTCTGCTCCTGAGCTAAAAGGGTCCAGAAATCTTGCTCGGCATTGCCAATAAAATCTTCGTCTTCATCAGCCCCTTCCCTGCAAAGGCACAGGAATGCATAAATGGGGGATTTTTAAAGTCTTATCCCTCCACACAGAGAGAGGTGTGGCTTACCCTCCTCCTCCTCCTCCTCCTCCTCCCCCTCCTCCCCCTGCGGTTGCTGCTGCTGCGGCACTCGCACTTTGCTGCTTCAGTTTGAGCTTCATCTCACGACGTCGGCCTTCCAGGATCTTCTCACGATGCGTCTCTCGTTCGAAAATCTAATTCGACATTACTAACATCAGAAGGGACACATTTTTTGTCAGAATGACTCACAGAAGTGATATTTTGCTTCTCGTTTGGCTGTATCACACTGATGAAATCCGACATCTCCAGTAGAGTGATGTCACCTGAGTGCGAACCACAGGCCAGGAGCTTGCCTTGGTCATGACATCGAATCGAGTGCACAGAATCGTCACATACCTGAAGTAAACAGAGCAGTCAGCACTTCAAAACCTGTGTCTGTAAGAGCCCATACCTGCACTGTAAGAGTTGGGGTCGAGTGCTTGAAAAAAATGTCCCAGACGTCGAGAGTTCCATCCATGCTGGAAGTGAAGAACACTCCAGGGCGTGTCGGACTCCAACAGCTGTCCGTCAAGACAGTGTTATCGTACTTGGTCCACATGATCGGGGACTCCTTGGCATCTTCTGACCACAGCTACAGAAACATCAAGCTCACTCATTGGACTTTATTTCGGAAAAATGTATACCCTTGCAGTCCAGTCTCCGACAGAAAGGAAGTACTTGGGATAAAATGGATTTCTCTGCAAAGATAGAATGACATGTTTAAAATGCATCCAAAGCTGCCAAATGCAGCTCTACTGCTTACTTGTAAGGAATAGATGGGGCCATGGTGGCCAGTGAAAGCTGTGGTAATCTTGTCGGCTTGAGTCTTTCCCTTGCGGTTGCAGAGTAGGATTGCACCTTGCTCGGTCCCAACCATAAATTTCGTAGGCTGTACCAGAAAAAGAGAAAAGGGTAAGATTAGTTACATACAAGATGAACGGCATCAAGGAAAAGCTGCCTACCATGCTGGATTCGTATTCGAGAGCTATCCCTCCCAGCTTTTGGCCTGGTCTGTATCCAGCAAACTCCAGTGGGAGTGTCTCCACGGGCTCCCCGAGCTTTCGAATGTCCCACCACATGACCCTGCCATCCGTAGACGTAGAGAACACATCCGAACCTAAACGAAGCAGAATGCAATAACGCATCTAGCTTTCATTGGGCCAGTTATACCTGTTTTTGAGGAAGGAAAGATGAGCTTGTGCACAGGGTCATTGTGGCTGATCTCAACTGGAGTGACCTCCACAGGCTGGGAGCCTTTCCGTGTGTCGAAGATGGCCAGCTGTCCGTTGTAGCACCCCCCGACCAGAGTGTGGGGGTCCTTGGGGTTGTACTCCAGACACAGCATGGGAGAGGTGGGACGAAGCGTGTGCTCAGGCTTATTCGGATTCTCTGCAAAAAATATATGTTTCCTTGTCAATAATAGTGCACAAATTCCACGGGCACGCTTGCAGATTCAAGGACCCAGAATCTCCGAGACATCTGCAGCCAAAAACTTGCACAAAATATTTCACTGACCTAGCTCCCAGATGTATGAGTCCAGCGATACTTCACCAGAGGATTTCTGGAACTCTAGCAGGGAGTAGGATGCAGCCAGTCGGGCAGCACCATCTGGATACCATGAAATGTGGGTGACAGTTCTCTTGGCTTCGCTTGGATCTCTAAATATGCTGATGGTTTTTGCAGAAGGAGGGTCACTTGCGACTTTGGTGGATTTGAAATTGGAAAAATAGTCCTCGTAAATATCTATGGCGTTATTTTGTCTCAAGTAGTGCTCCATTCCCTACAAAAACACAGAAAGTTACTTCGGAATTACTCCCTCCACTTGTCAATTAACTACCGTTCCGAGTCTGGTGACAACGCTAATATAGCCTTCGTCTTTTTCAACTTTCTTTCTGAATCTGATGGTCTGTTCTACTTCAGCAGGATTGATGTCTTTTGGCCATCCCCCCTCAGTGTGGTTCATTCCCCGGCTCTCTGTCTCATAACGTTCCGTATTGATCTAAAATTGTGCAGAAATCGCAATTCTAAATGAACTAAGTGCAAGTGGGCGTTGATGGTCTTAAAAAGTGATTCAAAATTACCTCATGTTCTGTCATTTCTGGAGCATACTGCACTACCATGTCCACAGGGTCCTTCTCGATGAAATTCTCTCGCAGAGATTCCTCTGGCTCAATGTTGACCTGGAGCTGAGCAGCACTGTCAGAGAACAAGGGCTGTCGACCAAACTCTGAGCGTTTCTTTGTATACACGTATACAATCTCCATGATGCAAGCAGAGGGGAATGGAATGAAGAAAGGTGATCAGGGACTCGACACCAGCTATTTTGGGAAGGAAAAATGAAGCTGTCAAAAATTAGGTTTTTTGCACCTCAATTCTACTCATTGTAAAGTTAGTTAGAGGTTTTAAAGATGTAAAAAATATTTCCTTTACATAATGCATCCTCTATGTAACAATATTGGCCCACCTTTGAAGATCAGGAGCTCTGAAACTGCTTCACAAGCAGCAGGTTTGTTTATCGAGCGCCATTTTCCATGGTCGTTAGGGGGAGTGGCTAATAAAAAGACTGAGGTTTGGGCATGCGCAGAAGAAATGAGAAATCGTCCAGTTGAAAAACGTGGTGTGTTGAAAAAGATTGTGGAGTAGGAGAATCATCATGTAAGTGTGATCCAATGTAATCTAGTTATTGTCAAGGGGGTGTAGAGTGGTATAGAGCTTTTCTTCATCCCTGCAGCAAATGGCAGACCCAGGATCAGCCGGTGGTGATCGTGGAGGATTTGGACGCGGACGTGGGCGTGGTCGCGGAAGGGGACGAGGGCGTGGCCGTGGGCGTGGCAGGGGGAAACCAGAAGACAAGGAGGTACAGATTTTTGATTTCCTATCACATTCAGATGAAAATTTGGTACCTGCCAGTGGATTCCTGTGACCAAGTTGGGACGATTGGTGAAGGATGGCAAGATCAAGCGCATAGAGGACATCTACCTCTTCTCCATCCCAATCAAGGAGTCGGAAATAATTGACCACTTCCTGGGGAGTGCCATGAAAGACGAAGTTCTGAAGATCATGCCGGTCCAGAAGCAGACCAGGGCAGGGCAGCGCACTCGCTTCAAGGCTTTCGTTGCCATGGGCGACTATGCTGGGCACGTGGGACTGGGTGTGAAGTGCTCCAAGGAAGTGGCCACTGCTATTAGAGGCGCCATCACTCTGGCCAAGCTCTCCGTCATTCCAGTGCGTCTGGGCTACTGGGGGAACAAACTTGGAAGTCCACATACAGTCCCCTGCAAGGCAAGTATAGGGCCCAGCTAAGGTCAAGGTGTGATTTTGACTTTTTTGTGCAGGTGACTGGCAAGTGTGGGAGTGTGTTGGTGCGGCTTATCCCTGCTCCCCGTGGTACTGGGATTGTGGCTGCTGGTGTCCCCAAGAAGCTCCTGCAGATGGCGGGGGTGGCCGACTGCTACACCAGTGCCAGAGGACAGACAGCCACTCTGGGAAACTTTGGTAAGAAATCCCAACTTTTCCATCCTTTATTCTAGTCCTTTGCTGTTTTTTCTGTAGCTAAGGCGACCTTTGAGGCCATAGCGCGCACTTTCACCTACCTGACCCCTGACTTCTGGCCGGATTCCAAGCTGGCAAAGCCGCCCTTCCAGGAGTTCACTGACTACCTCTCCAGGACGCAGAATAGCCCAGCCATTACTGCTGCTCAGCCCGAGCCTTGATGGAGTCACGTGATTGTCAAGTGACACAGGAGGACAGATGACAGAACTT
>JAAGOD010045120.1_pt1 | contig 13098 bp, 16 predicted proteins | sample 8389681 | NCBI WGS metagenome assembly JAAGOD01 (sample SAMN13964374, study PRJNA552185) | sponge metagenome | biome: deep-sea hydrothermal vent fields; feature: spots directly above weak diffusing fluid; material: seawater and sediment | host: Tedaniidae sp. KZ-2020 ... | reverse complement strand
GCCATTAACTTAGATTTAGTTAATGGAACCATTATCAGTAAAAGTTTCATGCTTGGGCTGTGTTTGGGCTGAAACCATGCTGTACCCAACAGCTAGTGGACGTCTCTGGAATTCAGTACAACTCGCTCAACAAGTCAAACCAGTAGTGTCGGAGAGTTAGCACGATTTCACCCTGACTTCACCCCGACTCCTTATAGGCTGGGTAAACATGTAGAGCTATTTATGAGGTGAGCAGAGGACTTGTTCCAGTCCAGGGCACTACCATAGCAGCAGCCAGAGGACTCGGCATTCCTGGCATAGCTGACCACGACCCCAGTGCAGAAAGCAACCCCGTGGCACGCACACTGTGCTCCAGGACAAATAAGGTCAAAGGAGAACCCACCAGCCAACCAGACAGACAGCAAAGCATGCAATCTCCCGTATCATGCATAGCAAGCTGAAAATGAACTCTTGACTCCTACATGGAAAACGCCTAGAGATCACCAGAGAATCAATCAGTCAGCCAGTCAGCCAGATAGCCAGACACACAATCCTCTTTCTCAAGTTAGCAGCACCAGTTGAAAAATCCACCCTTCATTAAAAATCAGGACAGCTGTAATGGTATTTTGATAAACTGAGTTAGGAGCTTCCCACTCTGGGCTCATGACCTGTCAGCTGTTCCAGCTGTCCCAGCTGTAGGACTACTACTATCGGCACACCACACACGAGGCTTCAATACAGGAGGCCTGGGAGTCTGCTAAGTGACGAGCATTTAACCGGTAGACACGACAGCTTATTGGAGGGCGAGTGTGCACATTCGTGCTCAATGCTTGCACACAAACATAGTATGTACATCACACACACATACATGTGCACACACACATGCACACAGAGACGCGTAATTGCATGCCTAAGCACATAGAAAGGCATGCCAGTACATGCCTCAGCACACATAAACATGTATGCCAAGCATGCCTCAGCATGTACACGAACATACACACCGCTCTCGCAGTAATCTAAACACACTCAGACAGTTTGACAGGGACAGTACGAAGCACATTCAAATCCCGTAGGCATGTACATGGCATATCAAGGCATGCCAGTACATGTCTCAGCACACCACACACATGCATACCCATGCATGCCTCAGCACATTCACACGCATGCACTACTCGGAGCAATTATCACTGTCAATCTAAACACCATCAGACAGAGCAGACACCACCATCGACAGAACAGTACAGCAGTAGTCCACAAGTACTCAATCCATATGCACAGCTAATCAAATTTGTCTCAGGGTTGCATTAACGCAGGGATCTCAAAGCCATGGGGGGGGGGGGGTGTTGCCCACTGCATCAGGCTGTATCAAAGCTATCATGCTAGAGAGTACATAGCAAGTCAGGGGGGACTGTTTACCGCTGCATAAGGTGCACAAAGCCATAGTGGCTAGCTGTAAGGCTACGTACATGCTAGAGAGGGTAGCTGGACAGTCTGTTTACCACTGCACTAGATGCACCAAAGCTATAATATAGTGGCTAGCCTCCAAGACACAACCAGGAAATTGTTAACACAGTCGCCACTTCAAACTGAGAAGATAGACACAAAGACGGCGGCTGTACATTGTACCTGCTGTTGGAGAGAGCAGCAGAACATCCACAGTGCTTCCCTCTGGGAAACCAAGCCAAATGTACATCCAAATTGCTACAAAATGAAAGAAGAAATGCGATTTTAGGAACTCCCATGTCACACATGCACAGACACGCACCTTTCTGGCACTGTGGCCTTTCCAGTACTTCTGCAAGACCAGGGCAGCCTTTTCCCTCTCCCTCTCCCTCAACTCCCTCCTCCACAGCTCCAGCCCTTCCACCTAAACACAACACACAGCACGACTAGAATAGTGGACCCTCACTCCCCAGCGAGCAGGCTCCGTGGATTCTCATGGAGACACAACTGCTGAGTGGGCGGGTGTTTGTTTGGTGGGAGGGCAAAGCTTTGGTCTAGCTGAGTGAGTGGGTGGATAGCAAACCTTATCCAGCAATGTCTGTATTTTCTCTCCCTGAAGACAAGACATGCGCATCTGCTGAGCTAGCTCCAGCCTGCAGCTAAAGAGATAGAGAGTATTTATACCATGGCATGCATGTACATGCCTGTATGCATGTACATGCATGTCTCTGTTCATACCTTTTCAGTTCACTTTGCAGAGAATGCACACAGGACTCCAGCTTGATTTTGCTGAGCTCAGCACGCACCCTCATCACCTCAGGGTCCCTCTTCCTAACGACATACCCCCTCCTGGAACAACACAACCACGTATGGTCGGTCATCAGCGAGCAAAATGGCAAAAAATTGCTGACTCACCAAGCTGCTTGGATCAAAGTGGCTGCCTTTACATCCTTTGAATACTGCCTGCATTTCTTTCTGGCCAGATAGCCCCGATAGGCTGACTGGATTTTGATCACTTCCTTACTGCGATCTTCCCTTGGCGGTGTCGAGACGCTCGTCACGTCATCCGAGAGAGCTTTCTTGCTCCCCACGAGGCTGCTGAGGAGTCTGGACTTCTCGGCCAGGCTAGAGTAGCCGTAGGCAGAGGTGAGGGAGGAGAGGAGGGAGTTGACATAAATATCTGTGTCTTGGGTCTCTGGCTCGTGGGTGGTCTCGTTGCCACTAAGTGCCTGCTCAGCAAAACTGGTGGGGGAAACAGGAAGAAAGCTGGTCTCAGAGGGCAATGCACCATCACCAATGGATTTCGGTAAAGGGTCTTGTGTGGAAAAGACTCCAGTTTGGAGCTCCTCATTGGGATACGCGGAATTTGGATCTGGAACTGGACTTGGCTTCCAAGCCACAGACTTGCTGGGAAGTTCCCGGGAGAGTGTAGGTTCAGTAGGTGTGGTCTTACTCACTATTGGACTACTAGGAGGCCCCGATGCTGCTGCTACAGATTTCACCATCTCAATGTCCTTCCTCTCTGCCTCAAAACTACTACCCTTATTCGGAACAAACTCAGCCACCTTCAATCCCTTAGACTGCTGAGTAGGCACTTTCTTGACTCCCTTTCCGGCAGAACCTGCAGCCTGGGTTGAGAGGTCATCTTGAGTGGGCGTGTCCTTCCAAGGGAGGTTTGAGTGCCTCTTTGCCAGTCTCTCATTGATCAGCTTGAGCTGTTGCTGTCTGCGCTCCTGAAGACTCAGAGAGTTTGTAGAACCCAGTGATGACCCAAACCCACTGCTGCTGCTGCTACCACTACTACTCTCCTTCATCAGGGAGTGGCTCCGAGACAACGCCCCCACACTGGATCTACTCTCCGTGACAAGCTCTGAGTGGCTAGACATTATTTTGTCCTTTTTCGCTATTGCATCACTGCCGTGGTGTGGTGGTTGAGGGATGTTTGCTGACACAGCAATGGGCGGGGCAGCTTTATGAACTGCTGACTCAGCTCTGACATCATTAGGAGACTTTGTAGCATCATCAGGAGCCTTGCCATGCCTTCTGAGTGCTGGGCCTTGGTTTGCCACACCTCCATCTATACAACAATACGATCTCATAATGGGACAAGTTCGTAGAGATTCTCCTCTGTACAGAGGCCCCCTCATGCACTGTGCCACAGGTACCTTTGCTGGTGATGAGCTGTGTTTGAGTGGCTATCATCTGTTCCACCAGCTGCAGCGCCCTCAGTTTCTGGACCAGCCCAGAATGGTCGGCACTGCTGGAGGACTGCGTCAAGAGGCCTTCCAGCTCTGACAGAGACACCTCCATTGATTTTGTTCCCTGAGGGCTGTCCATTGCAGTGCTGGGGGTCTGGACGCTGGGGGGTTGGATAGTTACTGTCCTGTGGGGTTGAATTGCTGCCGTGCTGGGGGTCTGAGTGTGGGAGGTCTGGATAGCCGCTGTCCTGGGGGGCTGAAGAGCTCCAATACTAGGGATCTTGAAAAGCGAACAAAACAATGTACCTACTGAAGATTATTTTCCACCAAAGAGAACGCTTTTTACCGGCACTGTGGGATTGGTGAGAGGGTAGATGGAAGCGAGGTAATGCACCAGCACATGATGCTCCCCCACGGCAAAAGGGTACGGCTTTCCAGGGGGGAACAGCGTGCGAGAGCTCTCCCTGCATTGCCATAGCAACACCAACTAAACATGACCGCCATCTGGGGGCCCCAAGTCAGCCAAAACGGCCAGACTCACCTCTCCTCCGATAGAACATCCATGCCATCCAGTGAGGTCAGGCCTGGACACCAGAACAGGACATATGGACGAAAATCAAACCTGAAAAAAAGGATACCATCAGGCGTCAACCAACCACACACTGGGATCTTTGGCTCCCTCCCTACTGACATTCTAGCGTCAATGATGGACACGCAGGGATTGTTCAGGAGGGACATCTGCTCCAGGTTGTGCAGACCACATAAAAACGAAACCTGAGGAATTGATTTGCCGTTTAAAGATTTTCCTTTGTGATTCGTGTCTACTTCACCCTCCCTCACCTCGTTCAAATCCGAGACTTCGTTCTCGGCCAGAGAGAGGGTGGTGATGGAGCGGGGAAGACACTGGGGGATACTGCAGGAAGCAAGAGCCCTAAATGACACACAGCATTCAATACCACTACACGACACTAGTGCACCTTTGGAGAGAGGTGATCGCATTGCCATGGAGCAGGAGAGTCTGAGGAAAAGGGAAATAAAAAATAGCTCAAAAGTGAAACTACTTCACAACGCTATCTTCGTACCTTGAGATAGGAGAGGGAAGTGATATCAGAGAGCTCAGCAATGCTGGAAAACATTTTAACGTATCATGAGTGGCTAATGGACGCAATTTCGATCACCATACCAATTTTCAGATAGGTCCAAGTAATTCAGCTTGACACATGGGCTCAGCCCATCCATGCTCTGATGTGGAGTTAGAGGCAAGATAGCATAAGTGGCAGCAAAAATTGAACACTATCTTGCCCTCACCGAGATAGTGTTGCCAGCGAGACTGACCCACTGGAGATTGGCCAGCCCATCCAAACCAGTGATTTCCGAGATGCTGTTGCCTTGGAGATTTAGAGTGACCAGATTCGAGGCACAATGGATGGCCTCCATCTTCACAATACTGTTATTACAAGCAGAGAGCTAGAATATACGACACCAGCATCAAAACCGAAAAGTTTCACTAAAGTGGGTGTGGTTTACTTGGATGAGTGCCGGATAGCACTGCAGTCCTACTAACGTGGCCAGGTTATTACCATCTACATTGAGAACTGCCACTTCGCTCCTGGGAACAGGGCAAGTGATACGTGCTATCTTGCTCAAGCTCTGGTCTGTAAAGCAAAGAGAGAGTGGGGTGTAAAATCTCTTGAAAACAGGCTAAAAAGTATTATCTGCACTCACCCGATGCATTCAGCACCCTCACTGCAGGGGACCCTTTGGCAGAAGACATGGCTGTCTCTCAGAGGGTGTCAAAAAAGCTGAAGTGTAAGAAAAAAGAGGCCAGAAGACGAGAACTTCACAGCTGCTCTCCAAAATAAAGACCGCCAATAATTTTGAACTTCATTCCCATTCGTAAAATAAGAATCGGTATTAGAAACAATTCCATTCCGGTGTGTTAGCCACGCCCCCCACATCTGCGAAGATGGCTGCAGAGAAGGAGCTGAAGAACTTTATCAATGGCGAGTTTGTGGCGTGTAGCAGACTCCTGGACAGCTATAACCCTGCCACGGGGCAGGTGCACCTCAAGATACCAGACAGCGGCAAAGAAGAGGTGGATGCAGCTGTGAGAGCAGCAAAAGAGGCCTTCAAAAAGTCAGTTCCAAGCATAGATACATGCTATGCTGTACCTATCTGTTTGGATGATGAAGGTGGTCTAAGACTACTCCAAGGGAGCGTTCCAGTGTGATGATGAAGATAGCAGACATTGTGGAGTCTCGACTAGACGAGTTTGCCCTGGCTGAGTCCCACGACCAGGGAAAACCTGTCTGGCTGGCTAAAGCAGTTGACATGAACAGAGTATGCCTCAACTTCCGGTTCTTTGCTTCTGGCATTCTGCACACCATTGACACGTATGTAAAAAGGAGAAATGAGAATATAACCATACCACTGTACTTGTGGGCTTAGCTCAACACAGATATTGGACGTCGGAGCAACCAACTATACCTGCCGATCTCCTGTGGGCGTGGCAGGTCTGATCTCCCCCTGGAACCTCCCCCTGTACCTGCTGAGCTTCAAGATCGCACCGGCCATTGCAGCTGGCTGTACGGTGGTCTGCAAGCCCAGCGAGATGACATCACACACGGCTCACCTCTTGGCACAGGTCATGAATGAGGCAGGTTAGGGTCCCCACTTGAAAAATTTTTGTTGTGAGGGCACGTCCTAACTATTGAATTTTCAGGTCTGCCTGCGGGTGTGGTGAACATGGTGTATGGGGTGGGCCCACGTGCTGGAGAAGCCTTAGTAACACATCCCGATGTCTCCGTCATCTCCTTCACCGGTAGCACCGTCACAGGACAGAGGATACAAGAGAAGACAGCACCTTTCATAAAGAAGCTCTCTCTCGAGGTAAGTAAATGACTGGCCCCAGTGTGTCCCTGTGTCCATTATTCTGTGCACACTTACCAATGCTTCAGTGTAACTGATTATGAAAACTTTTCCAGCTTGGTGGCAAGAATGCTGGGGTCGTGTTTGACGATGTTGACCTTGAGAAGTGCCTCCCGACCATGATCCGCTCCTCCTTCGCAAACCAGGGGGAGATCTGCCTCACCACCAGCAGGATCTATGTCCAGGAGGGCATCTTCCAGCAGTTCCTCAACAGATTTGTGGAACTCACAAAGTAAAAACCACATGTTTAGAACCAAAATGTCACATTTGGGACTAAATTTCCGTATTTGGAACAAACTTCCATATTTGGTAGTGAAAGTACATACCCACATTTCCGTGAAGGTACATTTATCTATCTTTGCAAACTCCAGGAAGATCAAGGTGGGAGACCCTAATGACCCTGCCAACATGATGGGTGCCCTGGTGAGCAAGGAGCACCTTGCCAAGGTGACTGGCTATGTCAAACTGGCCCGAGAGGAGGGCTGCGCCATCCTCTGCGGGCACGAACTGGAACCACTGGACCTGCCGGAGGAGAACCAGAACGGCTACTTCATGAGGCCAACAGTCATCACAGACGTATCGGACCAAAGTCGACTGATGCAGGAAGAAGTGTTTGGACCGGTCACGTGCATTGTACCCTTCAAAACCGAAGAAGAGGTAAAGTATCACCCTCATCACATGGTGCAGTTACGTAGAGAGAGTGCGGCTGCTTTTTAGGCTATAGAACGTGCCAACAACGTGAAGTACGGACTCGCAGCATGTGTTTGGTCGGAAAACCTGGGCACGGCGCACAGGGTAGCTCAAGCTATGGATGTAAGCAGTATTATACCTCCTCCTGACCTTCATCATACATGCGATTGTGTGGTCTGCTTAGGTGGGCACTGTGTGGGTCAACTGCTGGGTTGTCCGAGACCTGAACGTGCCGTTTGGTGGCTGCAAGATGTCTGGAGTGGGACGGGAAGGGCTCAAGGACTCGCTCGAGTTCTACACCGAAGTAAAAACAGTCTGCATAAAACACTGAGACAAGCTGGTTTCTACTGGTAACTACATGGGGGAATAATGATAATTTGCCAGTGCAGTAAATATTTCATGCGTTGGAATTGGTATACTTTGGACGAGGATGTTGCAGCATTGAAAACAATTTCACACTGAATGGACTTTGCACACTTGGAGGAGGATTTGGCATTGGACAGAAATGGAGTGCTCTGACTGGTTCAGCATTCGCCGCTCAAGAGAACATGTCATCATACCCAGGGGGTGGCAAGTGATCTGGGTCGGGGCTAAAAGGAGGATGTATGACATGCAAGCGACATGTAAACCAGGGGCATGGGATATTTTATTCCCACTGACCCATGAAATCCTGATGGCGGGGGTCTAGGGTACCCTCGAGGGGGCTGGGGTCTGAAGGCAGGTCGGAGGGGGCCAACTGGATCGTAGCGAGCCCCTGGGGGGTGGCTGGAATAGTTTACAAAACATCACAGCAAACTCGACACCATCCACTGATGACCTTACCCAGGTGGGTAGGAACCCGGGGGTCCAAAACCAGGCATACCCCCCCTGGACCCCTGTCTCAGGGGGTCGAAAATCATCCCACTACCACCACCACTAAAATACAACACATTGTCACAAAGTAGTATGTACTGACTGATGTAGCCACACATGCTGAAGACACATACCCAGGAAATCTGTCTCTGTCGCCATACCCAAAGGGGTCCAGCCCACCACTACAAGGTATAAAAGGTACTTCAGTATAATGAATTCTAATCAGGCCACCACCCCTGTACTAAGGCTACTTCGAGATGTATGCTTCCTAGTGCAAATTTTACACTCCTGAACTTTGACTAGCCCCCCAAGGGTGACTGGATTAGAGGGAGTCTGCTGCATTGCTCACAGAGGATCTGGGTCCCCATGGATGGGGGGTCCTCCTTGTGGTCTTCTCGGACGCCCAATTCTTAAGGGATCACAGATGTCCAATGGATCTGGTCCCCTGGGTGGGACAATTCGCAGGGGGTCGTCTGCAGCAAGGGGGCTAGGGATGGGCCCAGCGCGCACTCCAGAACCCACCCCTCCACCAGCACCACCAACAGACTCCTCACAGCTACAAAAATAGTCATCAATTGTAAATAGCAAAGCCTAGAATGCTGACACCTATTCCAGAAACTTACATTTGAGTCAGTTTCACCACGGCTTCACTCTGGAGAGTTGAAACCAGCTCCAAAATATTCTTGTAGATCCTATTGACAGAGGTGAACACCCAGCCATTAAAAACCATTACCTTTACACAACCAGCCCTTACTTTGGGGAGCTGTATGTAGGGCAATCCTTCACATACTTTGATGGCGTCAGTGTTAGAGCAATGACCCTGTCCATCTGAGTAGCCACCTAATGATAAAAGCCTCGTTCACACAGTACTTCCCCAGAAGTAGGTCTTCACTTACCACTGCACTAACGAGCAGGGTTTCTCCCATGGGAATGGCTTTTACCAGACATGACTGCTGTGTCGCTTCATGTCTGTACTGCAACGCACACACATCCTGAGAAATATTCCACTCATGTGGTAGCTCTGGCTTCTTGGCAGAAGACTCTTCAGGCAACTTCACTCCTTCTCCAAATCCCTGAATATACAGTGCAGAATTGCAAGTGAGGATAGTAGAGATTATGAAAAGGCTATTAGGCTATTGTTTAACTTGCCTCGTCTCCAACAGAGACACATACAAAACCAGAAGAAAGAAGGCTCGAATGCAAGGCCACTATCAAGGCATCTTGAGGTGAAGTGGCACCAGATTTAGCCAGAGCTTTCTCCAGCAAAGCATCCAAAGAAGTATCTTCTTGGTCCATTCTTGCTGTATTCTAATTTTTGCGCACCTTGCATTTTTTTGGAACCAAACTCTGAAATTTCCAGGGCGACGTTTCAGTGACGTCACCAGCTCGTCAGTACACGTTTTTTGAATGCTAAATGAAAAACCGGTGAATCAACAGCCAAGCCTTCTCTAACTACTTTAGCTCTGTTGCGTTCTCTTCTCCCTTCAGACCTGATTTCTCCATCCATGAGAGGAAATAGCCGAGTAAGTGGATAGTAGGTCCTGGTGTGGTGAGTTGTCCTCTCAACGCGTTTGATAGAGTCCTTTTTAGCCTAAACGAGCTAGCTGTATCTTTTGGTTAAGATAACTTCGGTGTGAATCAAAGAGCTGCCTATCTAGCTATGCAGCTCAGCAGGGTATGGGGTGTTACTTTGGGTAGGATTGATCATAGTAGATGTTCAGAGGTGTCAGCTTCTTGCAAAGAAGGTATTAAATGGTGTTATGTCTTGTAGATTTAGCTGAAGTTGAGACCACACAATGATAAGGAAAAACCTTGTAGCAATCAAAAAGAGGTGTCTGCCTAGCAGTGAAACCATCTAGTATTATGAATTTTTTTAGCTTCATCTGTTTGAAGGGCATGTGCTGCCTTCTCTTTGGAGAAAGGTCAGACACTGGTAACTGTGACTTGCAACAGGATATAGTACTGAGTGGGTCCTTTCCTTCCTTAATGATGCCAGCAATTCTTGTGGTGCTGCACCCAATAGCCGTGTAACTTTATTATGAGAGAAATCCCGTATAGAGATATTGGGAAGAGTAGTAGTTATTGTGCGGAGTATTCTCCCTGGAATTGTGAAACCATCCTATACACAACCGGCTAAGCCAGCCGTTGGTGATTAATCATCCCTTGTGAGTCCAGCAACAGTTAGTTTAAGTAATTGCCTTTCAATTCCTTTAGGTAATGGTATTTTTATGAGGTGCATTTTGTATAGTGGTCAGTCTAAAGGATAGATTTGTCTTTCTTGGTGGGATAGCAGCTTTGTCTGTTGGTGTGTGTCTGTTTCAGATTTCATCCTACCCATTCCATTGGGGGGGGGGGCAGGGGGGATTGATGTCTGGTAAGTGTGGTTGGACTTCCTTTGATCTTCTGCATTCCTTTTGCTATTGAGGGCATGATTGTCCTGTGAGATATGGGGTGTAAGGGGGAGGTGATGTGGGTGGAAGTTGCCTGTGGAGGGGCCAGCACCCATGGCTACTACATGTAATGCATGTTCTACAGTATTTTCCGTGCTTGAAGTCCTCAATTATGGCTAGATTGAAGCAGTTCTGCTCTGGGTGAGTAACTTCCTGATAGTGGAGGGATGTGGTCCATACATACAATGCCTCAGGGGATTCTTGACTGCCATGTCTTGTCACGTCCGCACAGAATGCGAGTGTTGTAGTGGTTGTAGTAAATATTGGTACTAGAACTAAGACTTCTGCTTCTTTTTGGTCGGTCCTTTATCGATTTTGTGAAAGGCAGTGGAGGGGGAGAAAATACTATGCCCATGGAACTATTATTTATGGATTTTCTGTCTATTTATAGATTTTCTGCATAATCGGGCAGACTTTTATGGAGTTTGTGAAGGGCAGCTGTGGGGATTGGTGCCGAGCACAGCACGTCTGAGTGACCAACTTTAGACCAACAAAACAGCAGCGACAACAAATTTTGAAGAGAGAAAGAGAAAGAGACTGAAAGGAGGCACATCCGTCACCTCTTGGCACGACACAGGATATTGGCTCACCCCGAAAGAAAACTTTCCATTTGACCTCAAAGGAGTAGCTTTCAAGTCTGGCGTGTTCCACTGTGGCAGCATCTTGCAAATTCATTTAGGAGTTAATTTTTTTCACTTCGAATAGATCATATATTTAAGGGCGTCTGGAGCAGCAGAAGTTTCGTACTCGAAATGTGATGCTGTCTATGACGCTCAAGACTTCATCCCTCCCCTGCTGAATATAGAAACAGTTCCAAAGAAGTGTTGGTAGCTTTTTTTTAGACGTCAGCACTTGATCCAGTATTTATTCAGTCACTCCGCAAAGATGACTGCCAATAGCAACCGACACTCCGGTCCTGGAAAGCCGTCGCTCATCGAGCACAGGAACATGAACATCAAGTTCTTGATTGTGAACAGACCCTCCGCAGCCACTCTTCCCCAGTTTGTGAAGGTAAGGGGAAGTGGGTAGTGTGTGGTGGGAGGGAGGGAGGGAGGGAGAAGGGAGGTGGCTACAGTGCAAAGACCACTCAGATACCACTTAGACCACCTCCATGTCCCCTATAGTGCTTTTACAAATGATTTTGACCCCTGTAAAGAGACCACCATAATAGACAAGTTCCACCAGTGATGGAGGCTGGGCAAAAGAGCTGGCGGAACAAAGTGAACTTCTTTCTGTTCAGAGAGTCACAGGTGTGCACTAGAGACAAAATCCAGGCGTGATACTAGGACAGCTATTTGGATTAGGACAGAGAATGCGGTTTTTTTTAGGACAGGCCTTTGTTTATTGAAATGAACATGTTGTTTTGCTGACATGGGAATGTCCTCTGTCCCCACATGTTGTTGGTTTACTGAACAGGCCATGAGTTTACCTTACCCCCTTGTGTCTACAAGTTCAAATATTTGCTGGATGCAGCTGTTGTAGGAATTCTCGCACAGACAACAAGCAGACCATGACTGCCTGCCTGCCCTTTCGAAACTGATCACTGGGTGTCCGTTACCTGGTCTGAGGACCTGCTTGTGTGTGGTTATAACTCTATTTGCCGTGAACTATTCAGTCATTATCCATATCACATTCACTGTCTGAGGGGGACAGGCTTGTTTTTGTACAACAATCGTGTGGTTTGGCATAATGATGTCATTATGATGTCACTGCTTACCATGCAGGATTTGAAGGGGCATGATGTGAAGGTGGTTGTGAGATGCTGTGACCCCTCCTACGATATTGGGCCCCTCACTGAAGCAGGGATTAGAGTTGTGGTAAGTTAATCTTGGCTTAGTGTGGTGTCTCAAAGCCCCAAAACTTTGCCACGGCATTTTGTCACGTTAGTAGGATGATCGGCATTTTACATCTGGTGTATACATCAGTTAGCAAGGTGTTAGGAATTGTAGCAGCGTCAGTTTCCAATTTTTAGCTTTAGAGCCCGTCTCCCCTCTCCTCCCTCACAGGATTTCCCCTTTGAAGATGGGGCTGCCCCTCCATTTGACATCATCAAGAAGTGGATGGAGCTTGTGGCGCAGATGTCAGAGGACGAGCAGGGCAGCTGCATAGCTGTGCACTGCGTGGCTGGGCTCGGCAGGGCCCCGGTGCTGGTGGCAGTGGCTCTCATTGAGCACGGCCTCAAGTACCATGTGGCCGTGGAGAAGATTAGAGAGTAAGTGATGAAAAGGGTGTGCTCTATTTGGAAGAGGTGTGCTTTATTGACATAAAAGCGTTTCCGGCCTTCTCTAGTTGCATGGTGTGCTTTAAATAGAGTTCGATACCTAATTTTTTTTCTTCACTTCTCTTGCAGGAAGCGAAGGGGAGCCATCAACCAGAAGCAGCTGCAGTTCCTGGAGAGTTATAAGCCAATGAACAAGGGTAAACTCTGCTGCATTATGTGACAACTGTGCAGGCATGTTCCAATAATCACTACATGCATGCGACGTGCACAGTACCGATGATGTAATCATTAGTGTAAAGCCTTTCGTGCCGTAGGTCTGTTTCTCTTGTCCTGAATG
>JAAGOD010056640.1_pt1 | contig 13102 bp, 22 predicted proteins | sample 8389681 | NCBI WGS metagenome assembly JAAGOD01 (sample SAMN13964374, study PRJNA552185) | sponge metagenome | biome: deep-sea hydrothermal vent fields; feature: spots directly above weak diffusing fluid; material: seawater and sediment | host: Tedaniidae sp. KZ-2020 ... | reverse complement strand
TCCATCCAGTGGTGGCACTCTCGTAGCTGCTGTAGTAGAGCTGGTCAAACAGCTTCCACTTGGTGTGATGCCCAAACAAGTAGGGGAGCTTGTCAAACAGGTAATACTCGTGTGCAATGATAACATTTGGGTGGGCGTCCATGATGCTCCCCACAATGCTGTGACCACTGCGGCCATACCCGATAAAGAAGACAAACCGCTTCACACCTTCCACCTGGGCCAGTGTGAGGTTGTGGTAACGAGGGGGGAGGGGAGGGGCAGGCCGATACGATAATGACGACAACACTGATGCACGATGGACGGAGACATTTCCTGGAGAACCCTGTACTTCCTGAAAAACTGGTTTAGCTGGCCCTGCCGACTGAGCAGGTGATGACTGCGTTGGATGTGCTAGCAGTCGAGTGGAAGGTGCCTGTATCTCTGCAGCTGCTACCAGCTGAGTAGTTGAAGATATCACTGTACCTACTCCTGGAGCTGCCAGATAGTTACGCTGATTGAACATGGGAGCTGCCAGCTTGCTGTGCTTGTGTTCTAGGTTGGAGTGGATTGAGGGGAGGTTCCTGCAGTGATTGCCTTGACACTTCTCCGCACTGGTGCTGTAGGGGTCCATGTTGAGCCCCTTGAATCTGTAGAGCAGCAGGAGGACCAGCAGGCAGCATAGCAGCAGCTTCACACGCCAAGATCTCAGCACCCTCATCAATCCCTAACGGGAACTCCTCACCTACAGCTTGCTGGCACTGATTTCACAGTCATCAATCTTGAATTTGCTAGCAGACAGGAAGTCTAAGCTAGAGATATATATCTAGAGCTAATCTAGCTTATTTTTGTGACTACTCTTTACCAGACTTTCCCAGACTTTCCCACTGATTAGCCTCTCCCTCCCTCCCAGTAGTCCCTGAAGATCTAGAAGCAGCAATGGGTGGCGTTGTGGGCTCTCAGATGAAGTCAGTCATGGAGGAAAACATGAAGAAGCAGTTTGCGTTTCAGAAGCAACAATTTGAGCTCCAGGTTAGGTCTTGCTAGGAGGTGAGTTTTCTTGTTTGAATTGTGCCTGTGTGTGCAGCTGGGGAGACAGCTTCAGATGCAGCAGCAGATGAGGTCCAGAATGATAGCCCAGCAGCTGGCCATGGCACGGGAGGCCTTCGACTGGTGGGCTGCATTTTATGGTGTGGCGGCCCTCATTCTCATTCCTGCGTAAGCCACACCCAGATTTCCCAAAGGCGTTTCCTGTTATTGTTGTTGCTGTTTCAGTACTGTGAAGATAAGGAACCCGGGGGTCCTGATTCCTATGATCCCCCTCACCTTCGTCATAGCATACCAGTATGACATGACCAAAGGAAATAAGATGGAAAGAATAATAGGTGGGTGTGGTTTGGTCAGCCTGACGTACACCAGGAAGCATTGTTGTTGATAAGATGAGATCATTCCCTTCAGCTGAATGTCAAATGCTCTGTGTAGCTATAACATGATCATTCCCCATCAGCTGAATGTGGATGGCCTCCAAACTCTGTATTAATGTTTCCTATTCTATTTCAGCTGAAGCTGATCGTATCCTGGAGAAAGAAGGCAGCCTTGTGGCCATGCCAGGCCCACCCCTCACCACTCAGCTCATAGAGGATGCTGCACAGAAAGCAAAGAATGCAGCCAAATAGAATGTAGAAACATTAAAACGGAACGTAGCTTTGGAAATTCGACACAGTGTAGCTATTGACAATAGAATTTCAAATATTTTTGTTCCTCGTTAGTTTCTGAGGTGCGGTATTTTCCCAGCCCTGAGTGAGACAGCACTAGAGGGCCTGAGAGCTCTCTTGCTGAATGCTTGAGGGGTTGGGGAGGGAAAGACCATGAATATAGTCTTGAGCATCTCGGCCCTGGAGGGGTATTGGGTTGCTGTTAGACTTCGTCTCCTGGTGAGTGTGGGAGGATGAGGGGGGAGGGTGGTGGGGGGGTGGGGGGCAAAGGTGAAAGTGGGTGGGGCACGATGAGGTGGTGCACTCTGCACCCTGGTGGGGCGTGGTCTTCCTACTGCGCGGCGTGTGTCAAGGTTGTCGCAGAGAGAGGGGGTGGAGAGGGAGTCGGCATGCATCGCAGCGCTGTTGGAGTTAGCACTGTTGGGACGACTTCTCTGACCTGCACATCAAGGATTCACCGACACCTAATAAACTCTCACGCCAATTAGCACCTTTAGCTGCAAAATATGGGCCCCTTTATAATGGACCCAAAATTCCGAAAAAACACAAGGCTATAGCCTTGCGTTTTTTGATTTTGGGGACTCGTTCTAAAGCTGTCTACCTGCTGCGTTGCTGATATCCGACTGGTAGCTAGTGGTGTAGAAGGTTTGGTTTAGTGACCTGGTGACAGCCACGTCCCCTCCCACCACCTCTGAGGGAGAGCGCTGGAGAGGAGGGGGAGCCATGGCGTAATTCTGATATTTTTGCTCATGGGATTGGTACAGATTCACAGTATGATCCACTGACGTAGCACAGCTAGAAATCAATAAAAGCTAAAATTGATCTGTGATTTTAGTTTAGCAATGCGCTCACTTTATTCCTGTGGTGGTCAATGCCTTCGGCACGCTGTTGGTGGAAAGGAATGATTTGCAACATTATCAAAGAGATGCAACCAAAGACTCACTGCTGGTCCATAGCTCTGAGTTTATACGCTGAAGGTGTTCCATATTGATCAAGAGGAGGATTTCTGCACGACGAAAATCACGAATAATAAATATTTCTTGCTAGGCTGACCAGCGTGTCTGCCACAGGGCAATAGATCTCATTGCAAGAGCCGTGAATGCAATAGCAGGAGCTATGAATCTGGCTGATGAAAACAAAGGAGCATAGCATTGTGCGGAGGACCCTGGCCCACAACATTCCTCAACTATGCTCTATAGCAACCATTCTTCACAAGAATCAGAGCATTTGCTATTTGAAATTGACTTCTCCTAGCCTGCATTGCTATAAAAGCTCATGATCTATTTTGCTTGCAGTACTTACAGGTTGAGTGCCTTTGTCCCATTGTGGTAGTGCCCAGCATTGGCATACTGGTTATCAGGGCAGCGATACACATTCTGCTTGCTGGCCACGCCAGGAGTTACAGTGTAAGATCTGCAGTAGAAGTTGGTGCTCTCATTCCCCCAGCGCTTGGGCTGCCCTGGGATAACAGTTGCATGCAGACATTACTACTGCTTCCTTGCAGCAAACTGATAGAAGTAGGAGGGGCTGGTTTGCAGGTTTTACACGCGCTGCGCGGAACGGCTGTTGTTATAGCAACTGTTAGTGAAAAATGGCCACTTTGAGCTAGGTGAGGAACTAGAGAAGATGACAGCTATTCTATGCCAGTGGCTGAATGATGAGGTTCGCCTGGAACCCAGGCTGGGTGAGTGTGGACTATATTGCATGCAAGCAAGTGCTGGATGGCCAATCCCTGATATTTTCCCCAGCTGCTGAGGACTCTGCCTTTGCGGAGAAGTTCTCCAGCGGCTATCTCTTTGGCCAGATACTCTACAAGTACGACTTGCAGGCAGATTTCTGCCTGTTCTCCAAGGGAACGTACGTGAGCCCCTCCCCCTTTACCATGCATGTCCATTGAACGTACAGTCAATCGTTTCTGCAGGACCTCTGAGGCCAAGCTGAATAATTTCATGCGACTTGAGCCCACATTCAAGCTATTGTCAGTTCCTTTTAATATCAACGTGGTAAGGATGCAATTTCATCTCTGACAGTGTTGAGGGTTGCATTAGTAGCTGTGATGATTGTTGCGTATTGTAAACGTATTCGTGCAGGCAAGAGATGTGATGACGGCTGTCCCCGGTGCAGCAATCCAGCTCATGTACCAGCTCTTCATGGCTCTCAACAGGAAAACTGTAATTCCTTTAATGCAATACAATGATGCTATGATTTACGAAGTGTGTTCCTCAAGGAGCGCAAGATGACGACTCAGTCACTGGAGTGCATGAAACCACCGGGCAAGGTCAAGCTGGAGAAAATAGAGACAGAGATATTCCAGGAACGTCTCAAGTATCAGACACCTCGTCAGGTTGACGTCAACTTCGAGGAACTTGTTGATAAGTTCAAAGAGCAGAAGAGACTGTACGAGGAGAAGATGGCGAAGCTAAAGAAAGAAGAAGAGAAACGGTAAAAAGACTGGGAGATGGTTGGTAGTACGGGTGATCTAAGTATTATTCTGTAGTACATTCTTGGAGAAGATTGACGTGTGCCATCGCTCCATGGTCAACTCCCGACTGGTCAGGGAGAGACGGAGTTTAATGTACGTTAAACTGAAACCATTGACGGAAACAAAGCGAGCACAGAGCTCTCCGGGTGGCATCCAGAGGGTCACTCCCAGCCGAGAGGCTGCCAAGAACAGTGCCCTAGCGGAGGAGACAATACGGAACATTCACCAGTTTGAGGAGTCCATGAAGAAACGCCCCTACCTCCCCCCTATAGATATCCCAGAGCCAGTGTCTCCCTCCACCACCTCAGACAGACCCATCATACCAGTATGACAACCCTCAGACCAGTCCATTGCACACTGTGTCACTCTGTCCCCTGCAGAGAGCTGAGAGCTCAGAGGACTATCTGAACATGCTGCATCGGCAAGTGGCGGAAGGCATCACGGCTCGGTCGGAGAGAGACAAGAGGAGGAGGAGGGTGCTCGTTGAACAGATGAAAGCCCTCCACGAGCAAGAAGTCAGTTTGAGGCCATCACTCTTGGCAGCTACATGGCACTGTGAAATGTGAACTGACTGTACTTGTGCAGGAAATGAAGCGAGATAAGATGCTGGTGGAGCGTCTGATGCGGCAGTGTCAGCAGGAGAGACGCATCACCACCCAGCTCATGCACATTCGCAAGGAGAAGGACACCATCAGGAACAACCGCATCCTCAGACAGAAACAGTACACAGAGCAGCGTGAGATGGAGTTCCAGCAAGCCCTGGACAGGGAGGCTGTGAGTTCTTGCACATACACCTACACAGGGCCTGGGTGAGGACTAAATTGATTACAGGGGCTGGCCCTATTGGAGGAGAAGGAGAGAAAAGAGCGACTCAAGCACCACAGGAAAATGTACCGGAAGAACATGGCGGGGAAGGCTGAACGGAATTATCAGATGAACTACCTCATGTGCCAACGCATTGTCTTCCAGATCTTGGACTTTGCTACCAAACTGGCCCACTACAGGGAATTAACTAAAGAGTTGGTGCTTCAATACTTTAAAGTATCGATTACTGAAACCATAATATTTCTCTCCATTAGCCTTGTTCCTGCTAAGATAGTCCTGGACTGGAAGATGCTGTTTATCAGTGGGCGGCCCCTGTATGATAACTCCATTATGATGATGGACGGTCCAGGGGGGGGAGAGGTTGGAATGGGAATGGACCTCAACAGCTCCTCCGTCACTAGATCTTCAGTCAACACGCAACACGAACGCTCCAACGATCAGCTGCTCAATGACGTGGATTTCCAGGAGTACAAGGTACAAGCTAGACCATCACGCCCATTACAGGTGTGAATTATGGGCCTCCTTATAAAGGACCCCAAAATGGTAAAATATAAGTGTTGTGGTGATTGACAGGATGCTGTGAGCGAGTGGAGTCCACCAGTTGGCGAGCTTTCTGGTCCTCTTCCTGACTTTCCCAACCCCATACTTGCCCACGTGGTGCACCGTCTGCTTGACCTTGCCGACCCCCCCAAACCCCCTCCCAGCCCCCCCTACACGCCAATGCTGCTGGTACGAGCATGTGTTGTCGGCAAACCCTTCACAGGGAAGTCAAGTGCTCTGCAGCAGCTGAAAAAGGGTAAGATATTTTTAGGTGCGAAATGGTGATAACCAATGCTATTTTGATAGCTTTTGGAGTGTTTGTTATTTCCATTGAGTCAATCGTCTCCAAAGCAGTGGAGACATACCTAGCCGAGAAGAGGGCATTGGAGCAAGAAAGGCAGGTGTCTGGGTCCACCAACCAGGAGGACTTGATTTCCCTGAGCGAAGGGGTGGGGTCGACCCCTCCAATCACCCACAACCCCAGCAGCAGCGTGGAGCTGTTGGTGGGCTCCAGTGGCACGGCCCTCCAGGAGGCCAGTGCCAGCAAGAGGGGGAAGGGGAAGGGGACCGCCATGGGGGGAGACAGTACAACCGCACACAACACCAGTGCCATTGACAGGGAGAGGGGAAAGGAGGCAAAGAACATTCAGGACACTAGCGTCAGTGAGGAGAGGAGGGGGAAGGAAGGAGGGGGGGGAGAAGAGGTGGTGGAAGAAGTGAAGGACAAGCAGGCAACTGCTGAGGAGAGGGAGGTAAAGAGCGCTGACAGCCAAGACTCAGGAACTGTCAAGGCTTCAGAACTCAGCCCAGTGAGTTTCGGCATTTTTATGAATGTCAATTTGAAAATAATTCTGCATTTCCAGCTTTCCTCTCTGGCCCAGCTGGGGCTCAAGGCGTACACAGCCATGGCAAACGGTGAGGCTATAGATGATGGCGTACTGATTGACATCTTCGTTGAGGAGGTGGGAGCCCTTCCAGAGGGAACAGGGTGGATCCTGGACAACTTCCCCACCACAGTGGCCCAGGCAAAGGTAAACTCACTTAAATCCAAAGATGTGTGAGTGAAATTTTCCACACAGCTTCTGTCTGAGGTGCTGTCAGATCCACTCTCCCCCAAACCAACCAGATCAAGAGATTTTGAGCTGATTGACAGTAGAGAAACCAGCGGCAAGGTAACCCACTGCCTCTAAAGCTCTTTCTAGAGCATAAGATGTTATATTTTTTGCTCTGCAGAAGATGCAGAGTCCCTGTGGCATTGATGCCGTCTTGCATTTCTCGGCAAACACTGAAGCTGTTCTGGAGAGAGCCAGTGTCCAAGGTTGTACCACATTTTCCACCTCTGTTAGCTATCGCTATCAAATCCCCTTCCCACTGCAGACGAGTCCGTGCCTCAGAGTGGTCACAAACTGGAGCAGGTGCAGCATCGGATCCTGTCCTATGCCGAGAACTGGCCGCCACTCCGCAGGTGGTTCTGTAAGTTCAAAGTCATCAGCAACATCAACGCCAACCTTGACCTCAGCTCAGTCTGTGCTGCTGCCACGGGCGTCATCCAGGAAGTCGTCAACAAAGTAAACCGAAATGGACACTACAATGGGGAGCAAGTTTGCATCCATTTTTTTTCCTTTCAGAACAAGCAAGCTGACGCCATGAAAAAATTGGGCTACAGTGATGACGGTAAGAAGCTAGCTTTTACCCTTTTGATGGTAGCAAGATGTTTGTCTCTTTCTAGCCGGAATCTTGAGTTCTGGTTCGGTGATCAGCCTCACTTCCATGACTTCATCCCCTTCCAAGCAAAACACCTCTGCCGCCGGGCGCAAGGCCATGTCCATACAGTCTCCTAGCCTCTACAACAGGCCTTCTTCGGCCGAGCTAGCTTCTGCCGGCGCCAGCAGGAGGGGGGGAAGAAAACAGGCCACGCCAGAGTCGCCACTGCGACACTCCATACGCTCCAGCAGCAAGGAAGCTGCCACGAGGAAGAAGAGCCAGTGGTCTCCCGTCAACCATGAGGTCACCCCTGGAAGCACTGAGTGGGAGTACTACTCCCAGCCAGTGGCCCCAGGCATGGTGACAAGCCTTGCCGACAAGTGGCCTGCTATCGAAAAAACCTTCATCACAACACTCAAACAAATCTTCCAAATCTTGAGGGAGGAGAGAGAGCACATTTGCCAGTACTTCTTCCTTCGAAGGTAGAAATCCACTCAAGATTATTGAAATGACAAAGTAATGTCGTTATGTTTCTAGGAAGGAGTTTTCAAGCTATCTTTGTCGTCCTGACCACAAGCAGGAGTTTATCTCCCAGTGGCAGGCCAACTACAACAATATGGAGCCACACCTTCGCTGCGAGGATGTCATGAAAGCTGAGCTCCATCACAGAGTGGATGTACGTAAGCTAGTTGTCAAGGTCCCATGCATGAATACGCCATTTAGCTGTCAGTCTTCCTTATGCCCTTGAAGAAATGGTCTAATATCTCTGAATGGCCTAGCATCTGTGTTGTGTAGGATTTGACGGACAAGTTGTGGGATATCTGCGAGCGCAGGAGAGAGCAGTCCAAAGAGGAGCAGAAGAGAATTACCGAGGAGCAGTGGCTGGACGACCACATTGGACTCATCTCAAACCACTTCATCTCAATCATGCAAGTCAGTCTTGACAAGGGTATGATGGATCTGTGCTAAATGGATGACATTATGTTTCATAGGCTGAAGTGGATCGTTTCCAAGACACCATGTTACTTCTGAAAGACTATTATACCAGCATGGAAGGTAGGGGCGTAAAGGCATGTGTTGATCACATGGCTCATGGAATTTGACAACATTCTCATTTTGGCAACAGATAAGAAGATGCCTGAGAAGTTGCCTGAGGTGTGTCGTGTGGCTCTGATAGACTTACCCCCCACAGAGCCTCAGGATCCCCCGTCCAGTCAGAGTGGGTCCACCCAGAGCGTGGTGCCGACCTCCTCCTCCAAACACAAGGACGAGGATGCAGCCAGCATGGTCCAAGCAACCAAGAAAAGGTAAGCTCCCTAATAATTTTCATGTTTTTGGCAAATTTCCGAATCAAAATAGCTAATTGTTACCATTGGCGAAATATTTAGCATTGTTTTATGTTCTGTTTTTCAGAGTGCCTTTGCTTCCTCGTCAGCCCCCTCCGGATGCTGCGGAGGACAAGGGACAGAGGAAGAAGACCATGGCCTCCTCCATTGGTGGCAGCTTCGTGGCTGGGATGATGGAATTGGCGGGAATAGGCTTAGACCAGCAACTCATCATCCATGCTTTCAACTCGGCCATCGTGGCCACCAGTAACATGGTGCGCTTGCTCGCTGCTGCATGTACATGCATTGAATGTGCTCATGTCTATGTGCATGTAAAATGTAGGCATCACCTGAGGTGAGAGTACTGGAGAATATGATAGCCGAAGCGAAGAAGCCACCTAAGCCCAAAACACCTCCACCGGAGCCCAAGGAGGAGAAGGGAGGGAAGGGGAAGAAAGGCAAGGTAAGACCACACACCCTCGTGGAGACCACCATGTCACTTGCATGTGCGCAGGGACCTGCTAGTCCCGCTGGCAAGAGGCGAGGAAAGACCCCCCCAAAGAAGGCCGTACCAGAGCCTCCTCCAGAGAGCCCCAAACCCGTCATGACAGCCGATGAAATCATGAGCAAGCAGAGGAAAATCCAAATGTGCAAGGAATACAAGGAAGCTGTCCAAATAGAAGGTATACAGCTAGCACTTCACCATGTACGCACAGCTGAGTCATCATAATGTCATCTTACAGAGAATCGTGTGAAAGTGAGGCTGGAACTGATTCGAGTCCGGGCAATCTCACAGATAGACATGCTGAAGGTGAGTCAGAGGGATAGTCCTGTAAACATGTCATGTACATTCCTCTTCCATGCAGTCCACAGGGAACGCCATGCAGGGAGAGTTTGATGAATGGGTGGAGGACTGTTACAAATATGAAATGGAGAGGTGAGCACATTATACTACAAACATCCTCCACGACAGCGCACATTTATACATCCAGCGTGGAGCACCTGGCCAATGTCCTGAGGCAGGCCATTGAAAATGAACAAAAGCTGCTGAACGAAATCACCCTCCCAGGGGCAAAGTTCCATATCAGAGAAGTACACATTTTAGACAATGCTGTTTCGTGTATAATCATGAGCCGTAACCTCTTTCTCTCGCAGTCCATCATCACGTTTATCCCCAGTCCCCCTCCCACGCCCCCTCCCTCCATGGAGCAGCCAGACCCAACCTACTTCACCATCCAGCAGCTCCACTTCCTGCACGAGCAGCTCTACAAGGCCTCCCCCACGGGCTGGATGCTGGCCAGAACCCTCCTCGACACCTTACACGCCATGATCCAGAGATCTTCCAAAGGAGACGCTCTCCCTCAACTCTGGAGAAATGCTTCACGGCAACATGTATGGACCAAAATTCAAAGTTCTTTTAGACAGAGAAGCATTTATCATCTTTCTTTGATTGTAGTTGGAGAATATGACTGAGCAGGTGTATGGGATGGAGGGCAACTATGTGGACTGGCATCACTTCCTGCTGAGCGCTGCCCTCCCGTTCCCCTGGCCATTGCCTGCAGCCCAGGACCTGCTGGAGGCGTGGCAACTCCTGGTCACAGACAAGGACACTGTGGGGAAGAAAATGGTGGACAAGGAGCGTTTCATGGCCACGGAGATGTGGATGGAGAAATCGCCAGAGTATAAAGAGGTGACTGGTGTATTCGATAGGAACACCGCACTCAAAGCCGTACGTTTAAATGGCCATTCAATGGCCTAACATGCCAGTACTTGTTGTAGCTACATGTACATGTCCATGTAGGCTCTATTTGACATGTTCTGTGAGGAGGATGGTCTGTTGGACGTCAAGCATCTCTTGCTGTATCTCTGTGCTGACCCGTACCCCAGAGCCGGCCTGTTCAAGGCCCTCAGCCTGGTCACAGGATCAGTACTGTTACCTAACCAAGTCAGTGCTTTAACATCACGACATTCTCTTCGATTATTACATATACTGGCCCATTTAGGAGGTGGACAGTCACATCACAATCTTGCTAGACGATTTCCACAAAGTTTTGACGCTGAGGAGTTGTGATGAGTTTACAAACATACCCTCTATGGTAAGCTGACATAATTATTGTATCTTGCACCTGCAGTGCAATCGCATTGCATGCCACATGCATGTATCATGTCCACGTTCATTGACATTATACCTGCCTACAGGCAGAGGTGCTGGACATATTTATTCAAGTGGATCCCAGTAACCCAAATGAAGTCTCTGTGGGAACTCTTCTCAACAACAAGAGAGCTAGTGCCCTCCTTCGCGCTGCCACTTTCAAATACACCGTACTGGTGAGGGAATTGTGCTTAGCTGTACGAGGAAAAAAAACTAAAACTTCTCTGTTCTTATGCTAGGATCTGACGTGCCACTTGAAGCCAGGATACGCAAACACTGAAGGCTCCGTCAGCCACTAGCAAGGAAGGAAAACTTACAACTTTGCAGATTTCTTAGTGCCAGCTGCGATAGCAAAACATCATGTAACAGTAGCTAGAGTTATTAACTATCTAAGCTATTATAGCTAACTATGGACATGTATCGTGCTTTTTACTTTCAGCTTTTGCCTGTCAACAGCGGTGAGGTTGGGGTGCACTAGCTAAAACTAGAGGGTGTCTACTGAGTTCGTGTTGGTTTCTATCCTGTCTTGTGTGCAAATTGAAAGCTCTTGATCATTACGGAATCTTATCAAATGATTCCAGACTCTTCATAATCTCGTACTCTGGTTCCACCTCGGCCGACTTCTCAGCAAAGCTTTCACTGAGATCTGATTTCATCAGAGGCATATCATAGACAGGATCCAGGGCAGGTGGTGGCCCGGTCAGCCCATAGGCAGGGCAGGCTGCTGTGACATACTGAAAGGATGTAGTGGTGGTGGTGATGGGGTTTGTAGCTGTGGTGAGCAGTGGTGGTTTGCAACTGGTGGGGCTGGCATGGAGGTAGTCACCTGGGCAGGAAATGGTGGAATACCCCAGGTGTTCCTTCAAGTCTGAACTCTGCTCTGAACTCTGTCCAGATTTTGGCATGGTGGTGTATTTGTTGATCTCCTCATAGTGAGGTTCAGTCTCCAGACAGGCTAGCTCCACTCCAGCTGGTAATCCCCTGAACACAGATAACAATAACTACGTCACTACATCATTACTGACCAACAACGCTATCTGATTTCTAGAAATTTAGAAAATTGATGCTACATGCATCATTTATCTTCTCTATCAGTTCGGTTCTTAGGCATGGCAGTTTGAAAAACAGTAAAAAGAAATGAAAACTTATATTTTTCTGTTTTTCCCCGCCAGTTTTACCGGCTGTTCAAAACAAAAAAAATGCCCCAAAGATTGAACTGACACAATCAAGCTCCATAACTCACCTGGATAAATCCATTTTATTGGCTCGTCGGGAGTGTTTGAGTTTGACCAGTCCTGCTATGATGATGACCACAATGATCAGGATGACAATGGCCAGGAAAACGACCACACCCCCTCCCGCGACAATGGTGATGAGGGGGAGAGGTGTGGTGGGAGTGGTGGGTGCTTCCGTAACCACCACGACATCGTCAGGACAGTGCTCTAAGGGCGTGGAGCTCACTGCACACACACTGGACACCGTCAGGGGGAGGAGCTGAACTGGAATGGTCGCACCCGAGGACAGCCATTCCTTTAAGATGGTGAAAAGTTCTGTAATATTAGCATTGAGAGTGCCGTGGAGCTGGGCGTGGTAAGTAACTGATCGTGGGGAGGAGGGGAAGCATTGGAACACTCCATTCGTGATACGATCCTCGCTGAAGGCACACTCACAGCGATCATTAACATTCTCTACCAGAGCTTTCACCACATCACGGTCTTTAGCAAACCTATCATGCTGTGTACAATGGTAGAAACAGTTATTATGCCAAACCCCAAAAATGGTTGATTTTTGCCCTACCTCCCGCCAGCTCTCACAGTTGCTAATTCCACTTAATCTCAGCTGGAAGTAAGTAGCTGTCACACAGAGATCATGGGGATGATAACTATGACATCATTGCCAATTCAACAGTAACTTACTATGGATTGTGACAATCCATGTGGCTGACACTGCTGGTAACTCCCGCAGGCTCGGTAGCTTGGCCTTCCCAGTGCACGTGTAGTCCCCGCTGTCTCCCCTGGACCGATTCAGGGAGTGGAACACCATGGTGGATGTATAGCGAAGAGACTCCACCCTCACTGGGCCCTCCTCCACAGTCACATGATGGCTGGAGGTGAGGGGAGAGCCAGCACCCTTGGTCCACTGAAACGACACAACGAGAGGCTGGGCCTGTAGGCTCTGCAGCTCCTGTGGGATGTGGAGGGAGCATGTGAGGTTGAGCTGCAGGCCGGTATAGAAATTAGAATCGACGGGAGACGCAGTGATGTCAATATCAAGTGGCGGATAAGCTGTTGAACAGACTAATGTGAAAAATGGCAGCAACGCAGAACATCATACTTACCACTGATGTGTTCGGTCCTCACAGACATGTTTCTTTCAGTGTCAT
>JAAGOD010069940.1_pt1 | contig 13105 bp, 23 predicted proteins | sample 8389681 | NCBI WGS metagenome assembly JAAGOD01 (sample SAMN13964374, study PRJNA552185) | sponge metagenome | biome: deep-sea hydrothermal vent fields; feature: spots directly above weak diffusing fluid; material: seawater and sediment | host: Tedaniidae sp. KZ-2020 ... | reverse complement strand
CCTCCCTCTCCCTCCCCTCCCCTCTCTCCTCTCTATGGTTTCTGAGTGGTGCTAATGTGGTGGTCGTTGGTGGTTTAGTAAGGTTGCTGTAGGGCCCAACACTGAATCCTTGTCAGTGCATGCATTGGTAGTCGGGTTGTTGCTATGGTCAGTGCCATGTGCGTGTGTGTGTCTGTAGGGTCCGAATTGCTGCTGTGAATTTCAAAGGCAAGCAGCTGCAGCTGGAAATGGTTTCTCCCTCAGTAAGTCCTTCAAGTGTGACAGGAGGTATGTACGAGAGTTTGAACTTGTTCCTTCTGCTCTTCCCGCAACAGAACCAGAATTACACTGAAATCATCATGTTCCTCTGCCCATCCAAGAGAGATTGCAAGACCCTGTGGAAATCTTGTGTTGAGCATCACTCTTTCTTCAGGTAGGTGGACTCCCTTGGAACCTGTGGGATCAGTTCAAGGGTTATGTTGCTTGTTGTGTGTGTAGGACTGTCAAGGTGGACCTAGTGAAGCGCCCGTCCACCAACAGCCTGTTCAGACGAGGCTCCACCTTCCGGTTCAGCGGGCGCACTCAGTTCCGGCTGCTCCAGGAGGGAACCCAGTCCAAGAGACGCTCCTCTAGAGGGTTTGAAAGGTCAGTGGAGGAGAGTGTGGCTGTGGTGGGCTTTAATTAATGCATTCCCCCTCCCCCTTTTCCCCCCACCAGAATTAGCAGTCGGAATAGATTTGCACGCAAGACGATGTGATGAAGCCTTTGATGGTGGAGTATTTTTTACTACATTTTCTCTCGCAGAGACCCTGCCCCCTTTCGTATTTAAGCAATCTGACTCTCTATATCTCTATGTACATGTTAGCATGAAGCTTGCTCTTCTAGTTTTTTTTGTCAAGAAAGCCATTTTTTAAAACCACACACCATGAATGTGTGTGCAGAGGTGTATGAATATCATTAATCTCTTTGTGCCCCGCCCACAGCCCTTACAAATTGCCTCAGCTAGTACTACAGAATTGTTAGTGCTGAAAATAGGTGTCACCAGTGGACAATCTAACTTATCTCAATAATGGTGGTAAGGTTACCAGATAATTCTTGGCTGCCTAGCTAGAATATAGCTACCTATCTGAGTTATTTGTAAGTAACTATCTAGCTAGCTATAGAGGGTGTGTCCATCTCTCCTCCCTTACTGTAGGATCAAGTGGTTGAGTCTTTCAGCATCTCCCTGGATGGGATGAGGGATGTGTCTTCCAAGCTCACTGAGGACTTCAAGAAGGGACTGGCCCGGGAAGGGGATGACGTCATGGTCAAGATGCTCATCACCTACGTCCACTCCCTCCCTGATGGCACCGAGAAGGGAGATTTCCTGGCCCTAGACCTAGGCGGGAGCAACTTCCGAGTCCTCCTCATAAGTGAGTTAGTGATCTCTGATGTGTGTGAGTCTCCAATTAGCAGAGCTAGAAGTAACCCGTCATTTTTGACTGTTCAGTTGGTGAATTAATGATCCTTTTTGCTATCTCTAATTTTGCCTTCAGCGCTGGACAAAGGTAAAGTGAGCCAGATTGACAAGCAGATGGTGATAGACGACCACACCAAGCAGAGCACCCAGGACGTGCTCTTTGACTTCATTGCCAAGAGTGTGGCGGAGTTTGTGGAGGAGCACAAGATCACCAGGAAACTCCCCCTTGGTTTCACCTTCTCCTTCCCTGTGCACCAGACCTCCCTCATCTCCGGCACCCTCATCCGCTGGACCAAAGACTTCTCCGCCACAGGGGCTGAGGGGGAGGACGTTGTCAAACTGCTCAGGGATGCCTTTGCGAGAAGAGGGGTAAGTTTGCCACCCTTTGCATCTTGCATCTTACACCCTTAAGTAATGTCTGGTGAGAATGCAATGTCATAAGCCATGCACATGTGATCTCCATCTGTAGTGTTTATAGAGTAGTCAAAGATTAACTCATTTCGAACCTTTTGTGTGTGCATGTGAGTGTATCACATGTTAATCTCCGTGTGTGCATGTGCGTGTTTTGTGACGAGAGTTTCTTTGTTTGCTTGCTGATTTAAGAATGTTGACGTGGATGTGGTTGCTTTGGTGAACGACACAACTGGAACGCAACTGGCCGTGGGGATCCGTGACCCCGAGTGTCACGTGGGCCTGATTCTTGGAACGGGAACCAACGCATGCTACATGGAGAACCTTGACGCAGTTCCGAAGTATGCGGGGGACAGGTCTCGCTACTCCCAGGTGGTCATAAACAGTGAATGGGGGGCATTCGGCGACGATGGGAAGCTCGATGCTTTCTTGACACCACAGGACCGTGAGCTGGACAACCTGGTCAGGAACAGAGGACAGCAAACGTGAGCATTTGGAGATGAAGTATTTCAAGAGGGGGTAATACTTTTTTTGTGGCACTGCACTAGATACGAGAAGATGATCTCTGGGAAGTATGTCGGGGAGCTGGCTCGCCTGGCCATGCAGTCCCTCATCAAGGCAAACGCCAATCCTTTGTTTGGAGGGAAATCGTCGGCCAAATTTGACAAGTTCCTGGAATTTGACACCAAGTTTGTCTCAATGATTGAAGCAGGGTATGTGAAATACTACTATCTGCTAGCATGTGTCTGCTATATAGCATGTGAAGAATGAGAGCAGTTTCTGGTGATGTTCTCATTGGCCTATTTTCGTCACACACGCACACACACGCACACGCACGCACACGCATATACAAACACACACAGAGGAGTTGAGGAGTGTAGGAAAGTCTTGAAGGAAGAGTTCTCCATCGAGGCTTCGGATGCTGACTGTGAGGCTGCAAGGAGAATTTGTGAGGCTGTGTCAACTCGTGCAGCGCGATTGGCAGCTGCTGGCATTGTGGCGCTGGTCAAGAAGATCAACAAGCTGGATGGCTGTTCGGTGGCTGTAGATGGCTCTCTCTACAAGAAACATCCAAAGTTTGCTTCCAAGTGAGTATGTAGTGTTATATGAATTTGGATTAGTGTCCTCTTATTAAGGGTCATACATATCCTTAATTAAGTCGTCCCTTATAATTTGTTTTGTGCAGGATGGCAGCTGCCATGGAGGAGCTTTCTCCTGGCAATAAGATTACAATGAAGTTGTCGGAAGATGGGTCCGGGAAGGGTGCAGCCATTGTAGCTGCTGTAGCATGCAGACTTAAGGCAGCTGGAGAATACAATGCTATTGCAAAAATTTAGCAGAAACTTTTACTTTTTTAATGTAGATATAATAATTATAGGTGGGTAAGTAAACGAGCAATAATTGAAATAGGTAAAGTATCGTTGGGATAAAAAGCTTTGCTCATCTCAAAAATTCAAATTAACCGCCAAAATGTCACGTGGATTTTAAAATTTGCCAGCTGGACAAAAGTGACAAGTGGAAAGAATGTCTTTTCAGGCTCAGTCCCAGCCTCTTAGCAGCAGTGGACAGCCTCCAGGTCTTCCACCCTCGTTTGGAGGGCCACCTCACATGAACAGGCCACCTGGAAGCCAGCCCATGTAAGTGGTTTTGCCTATAGCTAGCTAGCTGGCTCTGTCTTCAACAGGCTTAAAGGTTAAGCTGTGCTGTCTCCTCCAGGCAGCAGTCTCCAAGTGCTGGTGTCAGTCCTGTAGGAGACCACCCTCCATTTTTTCCTCCCCAGCAGGTCCCCTCTGGCCCTCCTCCTCTGGTCCTGCCTTCATCACATGGAGGAGCTCAAGGACCCCCTCTCTTCCCCAACCACCCTCCCCCTTCTGGGCTACCTCCAGCATCCCTAGCTGGTTAGCCAGAGCCGTCCCTCTCTTAGCCACACCCACTACCCTAATGTAACACCATGTGACTATCATGTGATGTAACTACTGGTTGCTATGGCAATTGGGACCAATGATCGATGGTATGAGAAGTATGATAGCTCTCTCCACCCCCTTTCCCCTCACGCTTTTGGCTATAAATTCGAAAGCACTGGGTAATTTTGCTGGGTGACCTACAGCAAGTCAGTTTGTTCCTCTGTTTTCTATAGGTCCTCCTTTGTTTGCAGCCTGTGGAGGTGGGGCAGGTCAGATGTCGCCCCACGGTGGTTCGGCAGGTGGAGATTCACCTCAACCCAGCTCCATGCCCCCCGGCCCAATTGGGCATGCTCACAGGCCTGCTGCTGGTGACGGGAGTGGTGGTGGTGGTGGTCACATGACGCAAGATGGTGGTGCTCCAGGTGTTCTCCCCCCGCGGATGTTTCCCCCAGGGGGAATTCCCCCACGACACCCTCCCCCATCCACTAATGGACCTCCTGGGCACCAGCAGCAGCAAGGGGGGGTCCCCCTACAGCCTCCTGGTGACCTCACCAGGCCCCCGAGGTTTGGGGCCCCCGTTAGGCCTCCTGGAATCCCACCTGGCCACTTTGCAGACCATAACAGACCACCAATAATGGGGGATTCTGGATTAAACAGGCCTCCTGGCCCCCCAAATGTGCAAGGACTAAATCGGCCTCCTGGCCCCTTAAACGTTCAAAATATGCCTCTTGGACCCCCGAATGTTCAGAGCAGGCCACCTGGACCCTCGAATGTTCAGAACAGGCCACCTGGACCCCCGAATGTTCAGAACAGGCCACCTGGACCCCCGAATGTTCAGAACAGGCCACCTGGACCCCCGAATGTTCAGGGAGTTGTTGGACGACCCCCCGACAGCAGACCCCCTGCAGGGCCCCCCCAACCACTTGGCGACATCTCCAGCAGGCTCCCTGGCCCCCCCACATCTGCCGACATGAACAGGCCACCTCCTACTGGAGTGCTGGGCCCCCAGTCTGGTGCTTCTTCCACTGGCGAGGTGCCTGGCCCCCAATTCCAACCCCCAACTTCTGGCCCTCCACAGAATCTCCCACCAGGACCTCCGAGGGGACCCAGGTTCCCCCCAAATGTGAATGTGCCACACCCTCTCATGACTCCATCCTTTTCATATCCTCAGGTGATAACTTTGACAAATTTGTCAAAAGAAAATCACTTTTTTGCTGTACATTTCATTAGGGTCCACCTCCAGTGGGGGATTTCCCTCCAGGGGGACCAACGGAGGTGTGGCTTGAGCACACGAGTGCAGAGGGGAAGGTGTACTACTCACATCCCCAGACCAGGAAGACGGTGTGGGAGAGGCCTCAGAATGCTCGCATCATCCCACCCCCTCCCTTCCCCCCTCCTGGTGAGACTCTGATAGTCTTATCTGTACCCTGAAAGGAGTATCTGCTCCCCCCCTCCAGGATTCCCCCCAGCGCTGCCTGGCAACCCCCAATTAGTGCCCACCAGGGTGTGGTCGGATCACCAGACCCCTGATGGCAGGACATACTACTACAACAAGGTCACCAAGCAGTCTGTGTGGGAGATGCCAAAGGACTTTGAACTGGTGATGCCACTCCCCCTGAGCTTCAGTGCCCCGCCCACCACTCCTGTCGGCAGTGACAAAAAATCTGGTATGTTTGAAATTCTAGCATGAACATCACATTAGCATTTGTTTGTTTGTTTGTTTGTTTGTTTGTACATTGTTTGTATGTTGAACAGATCCTCCCTCTCAGCAGGATGTGGGTGTGGCTTCATCATCTGGGAGTACAGCAGGTGACGGCGAGGGAACCAGTGAGTGGGAAAGCAATAAGGTGAGTGTGTGGGTATGACTTTGTGCAGTTCTGAAGAGATACTGTTTTGGGGCAGGAGAGCGAGATGGAGCTAGAGGAGGGGAAACCCCTGGAAGGCATGGCAGATCAGGCTGCTGAGCAGAGCTCCACTGCTGGGAGTGAGTCCGCCACCACCACCACCACCTCTCCGGCCCCCGGTGGGCAGTCCGCACCTCGACCTCCCATCCAGCCCCCACTACTTGGCTCCATCCCCCCTCACAATTTCCCGCCCCCTTCCATGCCCCCCCTCCTCCCTCCTGGCCTCCACCCCATGCCCCCTCCTCACATGAGCATGATGGTACCCCCTCCGTTGGACCCACGGGTACCCGTGCCCCTTCCCCTACCAGTCCCCACACCCACTCCCCAACCGGTTGCGCCAGAACTGGTCAAACAGGAACCCACGGGTCCCCGTCCAGTGGCCACTGAGCCTATCCCAGGGACACCATGGTCCCTGGTGTGGACGAGCGACGAGAGAAAGTTCTTCTTCAACGCAACAAATAGCGTCTCTGTGTGGAGCATTCCGAGTGACCTGGTGGGAAACGAGAACCTGGAGCAGATTCTGGAAAACCCGCCCGTTGGAGCTGGAGGGAAAAGTGAGGCTAGACACTGTTTGACCTTGATTGCTTGCAGGGCAGCTGGGGGCGTCTTTGGTGGTTACTATTCTACCCTCCCCCCCACTCTCCCCTCCTGCTGTTGTGTACTAGTGTTTATTGCCAGTATTGTTCACCAGCATGTAAGTCACAGCCTAGCACACACACACACCCTCCCTCCCCTCCTTCCCCAAGGCTGCTTTACAGTAAATCATGTGGGATTAACAGCTGACTAGCCCAGTTTATCGTATTTATTGTGAAGTAGGTGTTGTGGTCAGTTATACATTATAGATTTTTCTGTGGGTGAAGCATCTTAGTGATGTCCGCATTTTATTACCCATTCATATAATGTGGGCATCCATATAATTTTCCCTGTTTTTCCCCCCCCCTATCCTTCCCGTAGGGCGTTCGAGCCTGAAGGATAGTCCAGCTACCAAGCGCCTCAAACTGAGTGACTCTGAGAACTCTGATGAGGAGGATGAGGTTGTTGTGGCCGAGGGCGTCCCTGTCATCAGCAGCGCCGGGGACTCCAAGCCGGTGGTGGGGGGGCCTGAGGCGGAGCTGAAGGCTGCCCAGCTCCGGGCCAGCAAGCCGTTGGAGGAGCGGCAACAGGAGTTCAAGGCCATGCTCCTGGAGAGAGGGGTGAGCGAGCATACGGACATGTCCTCCACGCCCTGTTGGACACGTTTGACCAGTTTTGTCTTTGCTTTTAAGGTGTCAGCCTTTTCTACATGGGAAAAGGAGCTGCCCAAGTTTGTGTTTGACCCCCGGTACATGCTGCTGACAGTAAAGGAGCGGAAGGCATGTTTCCAGGCCTTCATCCGCTCCCGCACAGAGGAGGAGCGAAGGGAGAAGAAGAACAAGCTGAAGGCGCTGAAGGAGCGCTTTCGGTCTCTTCTGGAGACAGCTAAGCTCACTCCAAAGTAAACGACGTGTGTGTGTGTGTGCAGTGGAGCCCCTAGCAGACACTTTTTTTTTCGTGTTTCAGCGAAAGACCCTGCACTTTTCTTACGATACTTTTTGTGGTCCCAAAAGTGCCCCCACTGAGCATGCATTCCCCTGTATGCTTCGAGATTACTTGTGTTTCCCCTCCCAGGTCCAGTTTCAGCGAGTTTGCCTCAAAGTATGGGAAGGACGAGCGTTTCAAGGCAGTGGAGAAGATGAGGGAGAGGGAGCAGATGTTCACAGAGTTCCTGGGAGAGCTGAAGAAGGGAGGAGGCAAGCAGCAACAGCAACAACATCAGCAGCAGAAAGAGCCCTCCAAGACCAAGGTGGAGAAGGTCAGCGCCCCCCCCCTCCGTCCTCTTCTCTCTGAGTGTGAACATGTGTGCCTCACAGGTGAAGCTAGAGTTCATGACCATGTTGGCCGAGGGCCAGCACAGCATCACAGACCAGTCCCAGTGGAGAAAGGTCAAAGGTTCATTTGACCACGACCCTCGCTACAAGGCTGTGGAGAGCTCCAGCAAGAGAGAGGAGTTTTTTGTCGAGTTCCAGAAATCGCTCAAAGACAAAGACCAGGTGCTTGCACAGGAGGTGTACTGCGGTTTTGGGTTATCTTGCAAAAAATTTTTTTGCACATGCGCCATTGATTTAGAATGGGAAAAGTCACGCATGCACAAAATTTGACGTTCAGATTTTTTGCAAGATTCCCCAAAACCACGGTATAGAAAAGCAGCAATGATGGTGCTCCGTCCTCTCTCTAGACGCAGGAGATGGACCCAGAGCAGCTGAGGCAAGAGCGTATCCAGGCCAGCCTGAAGGAGAGGGAGCGGGAAGTGCAGATGAGCCGCTCAGCCCAGGAGAAAGAGTGGGGGAGGGAGAGAGACCAGCTGAGGAAGAACGAGGCCTTACAGCAATACAAGGCTCTCCTGGCGGACCATGTAAGCAAAGCGTCCTCTCCCTGCGGACTCAGGCTCAAGTGTGTGTTGTCTGCGAAGGTGCGAGGCCCGCTAGTCCAGTGGCACGAGGCCAAGCGCAGCATGAAGAGGGATCAGCGCTGGGAGGTGACCAAGATGCTGGACCACGAGGAGAGGGAGCAGCTCTTTCAGGACCATGTCCTGGAGCTGGCCAACAAGAAGAGGATGCACTTCCGGAAACTGCTGGAGGAGACACCACAGGTCAGCTCCAACCCTCACCAATGTGCTGGGAGCTTTTCGGAATTCACGGCAAGCCACTCTCTCCCTTCATGTAGATCACTTTGGACATGCCGTGGAAGAAGGCTAGAAGGCTGATCAAGGAGGATATGCGATATAGGAGCTTTACGGACTCTGACTATGTGAGTAGTCGTCCGCTATGGGCAGGCAGGCAGGCAGAGCTGGCTGTGTAATCTATACTGTGCTGTGGTGTGCAGAAGAGGGAGGTGGAGTACGACAAGTATCAGAGGGACAAGCTGAGCACGGCCAAGATTGAGTTCCGCTCCTTGCTGAAGGAGACGAAACTCATCACGTACAAGTCGTGCGAGCTGGTGAAGGAGTCGGTCCGCCACTACAAAGATATCATTGATGTACTGAAGGTGAGAGAGAAGATGCTGAACATCCCTTGTGTGGTGTGTGGTGGTGAGCAAGATGCTGCTTTCCTATTGTTAGAACGACAAGCGTTTCCTGGTGCTTGACTGTGTCGCTGGCGAGAGGGAGGACATTCTCTACGAATATCTGGAGGAGATGCAACATAAAGGCCCCCCTCCTCCCCCTACTGCCACTCACCCGGGAGAGAGACTCAAGAGACCCCCACCCCCCTAATTTCCCCAGCTAATCATGAAGCATTATTCACACATTGAAGATGGTTACACACTTTCTGTATCGCATGGGTAAACGTCGTCCAAGACAGAAACACAGGACGCGACGGTGAGTAAGAATGCTTGGAGGAAGAAGAAAGTGTCTTCAGGAGGTCTTAGCTGGAGGCTTCCTTCTGTCAATGTGTAGAAATGCATCCAGTTTACCCTCTGAAGCAGCAAGGACGCAGTTTGCCATCATGTCTGAGAGATTCCACAAGCCAGGTGAGTGCAGCACTAAAACCCCACCTTCTGAACACCAATGAAGGACTGGAGGAGATCTCTTCCCTGGTAAAGGAGACAGTGTGATGTGTATCCCCCTCCTCCAACAGGAGAGAATCACCTCACGGAGGGCTATGTCACAACGCCAAAAACAAAAGAATTACTCCAGAAACATCTGCAAGAAACAGGAGGAAAGGTCAGGCAGGGTCAGGCGCACGACTGCTAGCTACATAAATCCTGGTAGCCTGGTAGAGTACGAGACCAAACAAAAGGAGTTGTGATTAGCAAGGATCCTGGATAAAAAGGAGACCCTGCCAACCCAGAAAGGGAAGATTGACTTTGTGTCCTGAAAAGTCTCGTATTCCAGTGCGCATATCCTGAGGCTAACTCATGGCTGGTGCGCGTCCGTCCAATACAGGTGATCACCAGGTTCCCCCCCGAACCCAACGGGTTCCTCCACATTGGCCATGCCATGGCGATGAACTTCAGTTTCAACTACGCCAAGGTTCATGGGGGCATGACCTACCTCCGCTACGACGACACTAACCCAGATACGGTGGAGGACGTCTATGTTAGAGACATCCTGGAAATGGTGGAATGGCTAGGTAAGCATCACAGGAGAAGTGAAGCAATAATAATAATTGTTAACTTATTATTATGTGAACAAACAAACAAAACAAACAAACAAAAGCCAAACAACAAACAAACAAAAAAATAAAACTAACAGCTATTAGCTACTTGGAGAAGGTATCACTTTTCTAGGCTCCTTTTCTTTCTGGATTAGTGAAGCTATGAAGATACCTGAAATGGTAACTGCCAGTAGGAAGGCAGTTGAGCCTATGAAAGCAGCTGCAATAATGAAATACGCCAAGTGATTTCAAGTATGATGATAATACTATGACGGGCTTACCTGCTATGTAGCCAGGGACTAGTCTATTGATTGGTTCAGTAGTAAAATCTGCACAAAAAACAAAAAAGAAATTGAAGTCTCTCTCTCCATTTTTTATGATTCGCATTAGTACTTTGGAACACTGTGGCTGTTGATTCTGTAGGCAATAATATGTTGGGCTTAAAATCTGCAAAAAGAAAATGAACATCTCTTCAACCTGATGATTATATTATTTTAGCTACCTGAGCATGCTGTGGGAGACTCAGGAATTGCTGTAGACGAGAAACTGAGTCCAAACGAGGCCTGCAAACTGACAATGTAATAGTTTGATCCATTGTAGGGCTCCACATGTAGTGAAATGCTTAGTGAATGCTGTTCGCTGGTGATGGGTGTGGTGAAATTGAGTGTTTGGGGGTGTGGCATGGCCTGCAGGGTCTTGTTGAGTTGAAGTGTCCAAGCTTCATCTGCGACTACGACCAGAAGGGATTGTCCATTGCATGGAAGGAGGTGTAGGAATTGTGCGGTGCCTGCTATAGCACACACCAGCCTCTTGCAGGACTGCACAAGGCAAGTAGTGGTGGTGGATTCACTGGAGGCAGTGCTGTTGGCCAAGTTTAGCAAGCCTTCGCAGACACTTTGGGGACTGTCCCTTGTTATTTCTACTCATGCATGTGCGCACGCACACACACACACACACGCACACACTATGAGGTAGTATTCGTATCATTGCAAACCAACTACTCACCATTGTAGTCAATAATGGTGACATTTGCAGTCCCAAGAGAAATTTCAACTCTTTCAATTGGCTGTTCACTTGGAACTATGTGGAGCTGGAATTCTTCTTCGCCCTCAAATGCAATATCAGGAATGATCTCAATGCTGAAACATTGAGTCATGTTCCCACCCACAGTATAATTTAATGCTTCACGAAATAGCCGGTAATCTAGTAAGGAATTTGGATGGTCACTGATTATAGCTAGATTGGGTATAATAGCTACCTCTTCCCTCTCTTGCTGTTCGTTCGAGAGGGGTGACTTGGTATGCAGCAATGGCCACAGCTGTTCTTCCTGTTAATCTGACACACACCTCCAATCTTCCCTCCTCCTCCTGCACCGAGTACTCCTCTTTCTCCCAACTGATTGTGACACCTGCCCTTGCGTATATGTCATGGCTATGTAGCTGGACTATGGGGACTTTCTCACTCACTGTCTTGGTCAATGATTTGTACTGTGACAGAGCTGGGTGCCAGGGCGATAGAAGATTCAGCTGTGGTTAGATTGACGAAAAAGTACTCCGTCTCTTCATAAAGATCATCATTGATTATGGATACGTTGAAGCAGTGGGTGTCCTGTGTTACTGAAAAAGTGAAGCTGACCGGTTTGTCCACGAAATCTTCACCAGCTGCAGTTAGTACACCATTAATGGATGCACTCACCAACTCATAGATACATCATCAATCCTTACCACATAGCTTGCTAGCTTAGCTCTTTACTGTGCTAGTACTCACCCACTGCACTTCTGCTCTGATAAATCACTGTGACGGTGAGAGTGTATTGCTCATTGGTGACAGTCCCCTTAACACAGAGTTCAGCTTCATCACTGGCATCTTCCCTCAGATGTACCAGTGCATTTTCTCCTTTTAAAAGGAATCTCCCTGGAGATACCACTGCACAAATGCTTGCTAGTGCTAGGAAAAGTAAATAACCAGTTGATGTCTTTGTGTAGCTCCAGTGCCAGTGCATGCTGCCATAATCGCTTTTCTTTACGCGTTGTATGCGCATGCGCACAAATACCAAGGTTCACGCATGCGTGCCCAGTCAATGTGGTGTACATGGTGCTGTTGCCCACTGTATCTATGATTATTAGTAGTGTAGCTGATGATGATCCAGTTATGTTATTTGGGGTGTACTTTCAAGCTTTTCAAGCCTTTCTTGAAGTGACCCCTTTTCATTACTGCACAGACACAAGTTCCAATGAGAATTACTACCAAGATCAGCACTGCTGTTGATCCAATCAAGCCAGCTGTATAATCACAATCGTTAACCAAAGGTTAATTCTTACCACACCCTACCCTACCCTACCTATGATGTATACAGACGTTCTTGAAAGAGAGGAAGTGCAGCTAGGATCAGAATCATCTGGACAGAGACCTGAAACCATTGAATTACAAAGTAGCAATACTTCTTTACTACATTTTGCATAATACCTCCTAGTGATGGTGTAGTGCAGTTTACAGATATGGCAGGGATGGCTGTCATTGGAAACTGTAGTGAGTCCTCCAAACTCAAGATGTAATAATAGTCGCCACCACTTGACACAACTTGATGTGAAATGTTAAGTTCCCTCACATTTCCTAGTACCATGTATACAATCTGCTGCAGTTGTGGGTCCTTGGACGGAGAGAAGGTCTCATTGAGCAGCACCGTTCTATTGATATCCTTGACGACCACAGTGAGAGACCTGTTGCATGCTGGAGGGGTTGTCAGAGCTAGAATCTCTTCAGCACTTGAACATTCTACACCAGCAGGATTAGCCAGACTATCTGGTAGAGTGGTGGTATTGATGAGATTCATGTAGCCATCTATGATACTTGTTGGTTGTTGTTCTGTTATACAATTGCACAAACTTGTGACACACACACCAAGCTAGTGGGACAGCAGTCACCATTGTAGTCAATAATGGTGACATTCGCAGTACGATTGGTGACAGTAAGTCTCGGAGGTGGTGTCTCCTTTGGTATAATGTAGAGCTGGAAGTTTTCGTTAACCTCGAATGCAATGTCAGAGTTAATTTGAATGGTATAAGAGGTACATCTGGTCGTAAGTAAACCAAATCCAGTGTAGTTAGTTGTTTTACTCTCTTTAAGTCTGGGTGTTCTTACCTGTTCCCTCTTTAGCTGTTCCTTCAAGAGAAATGATCCGGTTAACTTGAAGCTCGTACTGATATTACAAGGCATGCCTCTAGGCTACCTTCCTCCTCTCGTACTCAGTTCTCTCCCAACCGAGTAAAATTTCTG
>JAAGOD010058147.1_pt1 | contig 13118 bp, 24 predicted proteins | sample 8389681 | NCBI WGS metagenome assembly JAAGOD01 (sample SAMN13964374, study PRJNA552185) | sponge metagenome | biome: deep-sea hydrothermal vent fields; feature: spots directly above weak diffusing fluid; material: seawater and sediment | host: Tedaniidae sp. KZ-2020 ... | reverse complement strand
GTTGCTGTGTTGAAAAAATAACAGTGTAATAAATAGAAAAATGTGGGATTGATGATAATAAGGTATTATAGTGCTTTGTGTTCATAGCCCAATGGAGTGCCTAGCCCTGGTGAACCTGGTGCTCTGGCGCATCGGAGTGGATGTGACCATTTGACTCGCTGAGGTCTCTATGCCAGGATGGGGGAATGTACGACTCAAGGATGCGCTAACATGCTCTAACCGATCCTCTAACCTACGCCTAGACCTGGGGAGATGGAGGAAGGTAGCTGAGAGTTGTGTTTGCTACAGAGCCTATGGAGAACTTACCTATCTTGATCTTTCTGCTGGGTTTTTAGAAAAGAAGATTCTAGCTGCATTTGTTCCAAACGTAATCTATCTTGCTTGGTCTCTTGTTTCTTGTATTTCAGCTCATCCTTCAGGTGACCAATCTTTGGAGAATCAAGATCTTTCATGACAGTTAGACTCCATCCTACCTGGGGACCCTTGGGACTACATAGTCAAAGTGTCCTGATTAGAGGGGCCTCATTTCAGGGTCCAAATTAGAGGGAGTTCGCTGTAGAGAAATGAGAAAGGATCTTACCACTCTTTCTTTCTCCTTGAGTGCAACACCCTCATTGTCCGACCTCAGTCTCTCCAGGTACTGGTGAGCCGAGTATTGCTGTTCCATGTGGTCAGTCACTTCAGCCAACACCTTCTGCATCTCTTTCCTGAAAGGTGCAGCGTGCTTCTCAATTTCTGTCAAACTCCCCCTTACATTTTATTGCTAGCTCCCCCTCTATCAACATATCAGAGCCAAGTCCAAAACATACAGTGGATCGTGTGCCCTGCCAACTAACGACAACTCCACACCAACTGTAAGTTCTAGCACTCCCCGTGTTATTTGCTAATACCTACCTTTGCTTGGTATCCGATTTCTTCTTGTACTCCTCCATTTCCAGCCTAGCCTTCTCAAGAGAGGTAATCTCTGCCTGGTACCGTGCAATTTCTACCTCAGTAGCCTGAAGTCTGTATTAGCAATATCCAGTAAAATAATTACGACTTGAGAGATGGCTGGTAACTTGCTTTATTTTGAGATTATTGCACTCGTCCTTCTTGTCCTGGTACTTTTGTTCTATGGTTCCAAGCCTTCTGGATGCATCCTTGTGGTCCTCGACAAGGATCCTGTTGTTTGCCACCACCTTGCCCGCCTCATCTGCTCTGGTCCTGCACAGTGCTCTACCAGTACAAAGAACAGCATAAGAATAAGCTGTGAAAGGTCTACTCTCTCACATTGAATCATCGAGTTCAGCTTGCAGCTCCTTGATTCTTTCCTTTAGAAGCTTTTTCTCAGTTTGGTACTTTTGCCTTTCAGGAAAGATACAATCACCTTCATAGTGGCTGCTAGAGAATGACATTGAGTAGCTACTCTGCTTACTTTAATTCATACATGTTCGTTTCTCCCTGGTGCTGGGAGTTCTTCTGTAAACCTTTCAAGCTCTCCACCTGTGCCTGAGCTTGACGAAGATCTCCCTGCAAGCACAAAGGCAGTCACTAAAAAGTACTCCCTCCCTCTGTCTTCCTCTGACTTTGAATCGTTCCAGCTCTTGCTTCAAGCAGCTGTTGGTCCCGCACTCCTTGTTCAAGAACTTCTTGCATTCAGCCAGCTCGTATTCAGTGGTGTTGATGGACTCTTTGTGCTCTCCAATCTGTGCCTCTAACTTCTGGCGCTTCCTGATCTCCTCTGAGAGTGTGTGTTGCAACTGGACCTAAAGTGAGAAACAATGGCTGGTGAGATAAACAGTTGATCAGTAGGCAATAATGTACCTTTGTATTCTTCTCATGACCGTCAGCTTTCTTCAACTGATTTAGCTGCTCCTCGAGCAGTCTTACAGATGTCATCTAAGTGATACAAACGCACCATCACAGATAACACCTATCCAAGCTGCTTAGTCCTCTCTCACCTGTTCCTGGATCTTGTCCCGAAGAACTCTGCTCTTGTCACTCTCTTCATTCAGACAAGCATTTACAGTTGCCTTCTCAGCCTTTGCTTTCACCACATCTTGCTGAGCAGCACGAAGAGACTCGTGTGCCTAAAAAAATGGAACAGCTCTCTTCAAAGCGGTTACTAATTAGATAGCTATATACCTCCTTGACTTGCTGAGAGAGCTGTTGAATCTTGCCATGGAGATCAGTTGACCTATCGTTGCCCTGTTTCTGAATCCTATTCAGCGATGTAGCAGCTGACTCACGCTGTACTTGCAGCTTATCCTTCAAGGACTCAATTTCCAATTCTCCATTTTTCAGGGCTCTCTGCAGCCTCTCGACCTCGGTGGTCTGATTAATACACTGCCTATTTGCTTCTGAACAATGAGCCTTTATTGCAACATGACTGGATTCCAACTTAAGGTGCTGTGTTTCAAGTTTGCTGTGAGCTCTGGAAAGATTATCATACACAATAATTACAGTGGAACTTCAGAACACAGGATTAGGACATAAAGGTCGTCTTTATTTCAGAGCAGAGCGAATAGCAGGTGCATTAGAGACTCACTCTGTAATTGCAGCAAGATTTGCTTCCAGTTGATTGCACTTCTCCTCAGCATTAGCCAGTTTCACAGTGCTAACAGCTAGTTTGTTCTCGCAGGCATCATGCTCCTCCTCCAGTCCAGATAATTGCTGCCTAGAGTGAAAAATCATAATCAACCTCCTCTAAGCTGGTATAATTAGCTCTTTGTTACTTTGTTTCAGCATGCTCTCGTCTGAGAGATTCATTTTCTGCCTTCCATGCCGCCTTTTCTTCCTCATGAGTGGACCTCAACATGGTAATGTTTTGCGTAAAGCTGTCACGTGCATGAATACTGGATTCCTTTTGGTCGACAAGCTATAGAGGATTCAAGATGGCTTCCTTAATCATAAGATTTCCACGAAGTATTGTGCACATACTTCTTGCTGCACACTGTGCAGGTCTCCGGAGAGTTGCTGGTTTTTTGCCTGTTGTTTGGAGACCTCGGAAGTGAGTGTCTCCACTCTTTGCTTCTCATAGTCCCTTTCCTCTATGGCACGCTCCATCTCAACATTAGCTGATAGTAGGTTGTCATTAAGCCTCTGAATTTCACCCTACAGAGAAAATGGCTTGATTGAAGTGAAGTTCTAAAGTGGATCTATACCTTTAAATGCATACAGGTAGCATGTTCGACTTCAAGGGAAGACTTTTGTTTTTCTGCTTCCTGCATAGTAAATAATGATCTTTGTCATTAAACCTTCTACTAATGCTTGGCTGTCATACTTGCAGAGCACTAGACAACTGCGTCTGACACATCATCAATTTATTGTTAGTTTGCTCATATGAAGATATCTAAAATGATAGGAAGTAGCATTGAAAGAAAAATCACCACAAAGGAATGATCAGAGACCTTGCGAGACAGAGCAGAAGTGGCATTTTCTAACTCTTCCTTTATCATCTCCACCTGCTTCTGCAGATTCTCCCTATCTGCTCTGGTAGACTCCAATTCAGAATTGGTCAGGGTCAGTTTTCCTTTCATCTCGGCGTACTCCTTGCTCACGGATTCCAGGAGCTGCTTAGCTCGTTTGTCCTCAGCTTCCAGCAGCTCATACTGCCCCTTCAGAAGTTCAAGCTGATCCGTGGTAATGCTTACTTTGTCCTGGAGCTCCATGAATATTCCTTGATTTTCCTCGCTCTAAGTGAAAATCACGGCCCACTTACAGCTACTTGAATGGCTGAGTGTTTAACTCAACTGTACCTTGGAGTGTGATTCTTCCATAAATGTGTCCAGGTCTTCTTGGAGTTTCTTGTTCTTTTCTGTGACTTTTGCCAGCTTAGCCTTGGTGTCACTGTGCTCTATACCCAGGGTCTTGTTCTGCTCCCTCTCACACAGCAGACAGCATTGCATCTTCTCTATCTCATTTTGTAGCCGTTTCACTGCTTCCGACTTCTGCTGGTAATCTTGCTCCATCTAGAAAATGAATCGTTGCTTCAAAAACAATACAACCTGGACCTTATAATAGAACTCACTCCAGATAGCCTCCTTGCCTCCATTTCCAAGTGTGAAGACTTCAGTTCGAGCTCATTCTGCAGCTTTGTCTTGGCATTGGTCAGGGACTGAATTGTAACCTTGGAACTTGACAACTCGGCACTACGCAGCTCTGATTCTTTCCTCAGGGATTTCACTTGATCTTCTAGATACTTGAGCTCTGTAACCTTCTCAGCCAGCTTCTTGCTAGCAACTGCAAGATCCAGTTGGACGGTGTTCATTTCCGTCTCATTCATCTTGTTGTCGTTCATTAGCCTGGAATGTTCGTTCTCGGATGAACAGAGCTGAGCTCGAATGTGGTCCACCTGATGCCTATAGCTGTCAATATCAGAATTGGCTATGGCATGTTTCTGGGTCATGGCGGCCAGCTTTTCCTTTGTCAGAATAAGGTCTCTCCCTTTGGCTGTGAACTCCCTATGGTGCACCGTCAGTTCTTCTTGGAGGGCTGAGGAGGCATTCTGGGCGTACTTTAGTTCCATCCTGAGAGTGTGGTTCTCTTGTAGCAGTTGCTCCAACTCAAGCTTCTTGCCCATAAGCTCTTTCTTGCTCTGGGCAAATTGGACGTCAATGCCTTCCAGTTTCTTTCCAGAGCGATCCAGGTTTCCATTCAGAGTGTCCACCATGACCTGCAACTCTTTGTTATTCTGTCTCTCAATCTGCAAGCTCAGGGTCGTGGTCTCAAGGTCATTCTGAGTCACGGAAATGGTGTTCTGCAGCTTTTTTGCCAAGTCCTGGTATCTCTTGAGGTCAGCTGTGGTGGCAGTGAGCCTCCTCTCCAGCTCAGATGCAGTGCTAGCAGTCCTGTGGAGCTCTGCTTTGCAGTTGGCATACTCGGCTTGCAAAGTCCGCAACTACATAGACACCAAGCATCATTCAACCAAACCAAACTTGCTGTCACACTTTTTCTATCTTACCCGAGTTTCCAATGAAGAAATATTTTGTTGCGCAGCTTTGACTTTATTTCGGTAGCTAACAATCTCCATTTGTAACTCTTTACTGCGGGTTACAACCATTTCTAAATCTGCCTTTTTTCGTTGACAGTCTCCTTCTAGACTTGCCAACCTTGACTGCAATGTGAAACAGGATCAATAGTAAGTTGATGCTACAAACACCCACATACACATTATTGCGTTCTACCTGAGCTTCGCGACACTTAGTCTTCTCCTTGTGAAGTTCAGCCTCCAAGAGCGAAACGTGAGTATTGATGGAATCCAGCTGGACTTGAAGGGTCTCCCGCTGCTCTGTGGCTTGACTCAGCTGCTGCTTCAAGTGGGTAACCTCTCCCTCCAGCTCCCCAATCTGCAGCAGCCGAATAACATACTGGGCATAGAAACATTAACCACAAGCCATTGAAAATATAGCTACATAGCTAATCCTTGGATAACAACAAGGGTAGATGTATAGAAAAAGGAGCTGACATCCCTTTAGGAATGTGTTAATTGAAGCAATAAACTCAACATGAGAATTTTTCCAAGGATTATACAAAAGCTCTAGGTTCTCCTACTTTTGCCTTGAGGCCAGCCACCTCCTCTCGAGTCTGCTTGACATGGTCTCCTGCACTTGTCAGCTTGTCCTTTGCATCACTCTCCAGTTCCTGTAGCTCTCTCTTTGCGCTCACCACCTGTGTCTCCAGTGCACTCACTTTGGTCTGGAGGACACTCTTTTGGTGGCGTTCAATGGACAATTCGTTCTGGGAATAGTTGGCATTTCTTTTCGTACCAGCCAAGTCGGCTGTAAATAGAGTCTAGCTACCACCAACAGTTTAGGTATCCTAGCTCTTGTGCTGTACCTTCCATTTGGTTCATTTGTACTGACTTGTCCATCAGTTTGCTACGGAGATTTATCAGCCTTCCTTTCAGCTCTTGGTTTTCAGTGAGGATTTGCTGCTGCTTCTGACGCATGACAGTAGTCTCTTCTTCAGTTGTGTGAGTCTTTTGTAACATCTCTTCAAGCCTCCTGAAGGGAGATACAAAAGTAGTATATACACTAGATAGTTTGTTATCTAGCTAAAATACAAGCTACTGTGGCTACATAGCCAAACAAATAACTTACTGTTTCAAGACTCTCTGAGAAGATTGTGCACTAGCTTCACTGGCGTGGAGTCTACCATTAGCACTCCTTAAAGAAGTAGCCATTCTTTCTTTCTCTTCCTGCATGCACCAGGTTGACAATGAATGCGCTAACTTAATTATTTTGGTTTGCGTTTACAAAAGAGGGCGTGGCTAGCAACGCAATTTAACACCCACACACGCATCAATGTTGTTGTTTTCTAAACTGCTTACTTTTTCTTTCTGTAGGTTCTCCTTAGTTTTCTCATTAATCCTGCATAAGTGCACCATCATTTCCTCCGATGTTGCCCCCTCTGGACTAAAGCCATCTCTCTCTAGCACTCTGAATACAGCAGCCATGTCCCCCTCACCCTCCCACCATTCCCCGGAGGGTGTGCTAGAAGTGGAGGATGTTCCAGACCTTACCGCACCCAATGAACATCCAAGTTTCCTTGTCCTAGTTTCGTAGGACACTGTGTTGCAGCGCTTGTTCTTGAAGGCTATGGTGTCTCTGAGATACCTGGCAGAGACGGGAGCTGGAGTTGTTCTGCTCTGCTCCTTCTTCCTGCTCCAGATTCGGCTGGAGCTCTTTTGCTCTGTTGGTCTTACAGTGGGAGAACTGTGTGCTGCTTTGCTATGAGCTTTCTGCTGATCCTGCAAATGCACAATTCGCTGGTTCTGGCTAAGTATTTTGGAGTGTGCATTGTCCAATTGTTTCTGAAGATCATCTATAGCTGCTTTATGCTTCACCTTCAACAATCGCAATGATATTTTGCTGAGGTAGATTGAGAATATGATAATCTGAATCCACTTACCTGCATCTTCACACTGTTATCAGCAGCCTTGGTTTCAACAGCTACAACGGCTTCATATTTCTCATGTTGAAGTCGCTGTTCTGCTGCTCTGAGATTTAACTACACGACAATGTAGAACAATCTGTCTGTTTGTTTTAGTCTATTTGTACCTACCTTCATACTGTCCTCTTCGAACTGTGAAGATTCCAAGATTTCTAGCTTTTCTTCCAGCATCTTGTTCTTGGACACAAGTTGGCCAATTCTCTCCTCAGATTGCCTGCTACTTTTCAGCAGGGAGGTGTGTGCTCTCTCAGATTCTTCATATAGTTCTTGCAGTGCTTGCATCTCAATCTTTCAAGGATGGTATCTACAGTAAATCCATCTAACATAACGGACTACTGCTCACCTTCATGTTTTCTAGTTCCGTTTTATGCTTGACTTCACTTCTCTCCAGGTTAGTGCTACTTGTCGTGGCCAAATCTTGTGCTTCAGTTAATGATTCCTTAAGCTCTTCCACCTATTGTTAAGTCATGTATTATTGGCCTCATGGATTTATTGAAGCTGCTGTACCTCTGCACTGGCATGTGCCTTCATCACTGTCAGCTCACGTATCTGATTGAGCAGTCGTTCCCTTTCACTCTGTAGCTGTGCTCTTGCCTCCTTTGTGATCTTGCTGATTTCATCAGCATGGCTCTGATGAAGCTTTGCAATCACCTCCTGGTCTCTTTGAACCGATTCCTTCACGGCTTTCATCTCAGCTATCACATTAGCTCATGAATCATCCCCTAAATTCATATTTCGGACTTACCTGTTGTCCTTTCTGCCTCAGATTTGAAATCTGCATTTTCTGTCTCCAAGAGGGCTATTGTGGTGTGAGCTTGCTTCAGCTGATTTATCACCTCTTCCTTCTCGGCTTTCAAATTCCCTATTTGAGACTTTAGCAGGAGGTGCTGGCCAGAGCTAGGAGGCAGCACATTTCCAGATTGCCCAAAAGTAGATCTATGGAACATTAGATTACATTCTACGTCATAACCTTTGATATTCCTTATGGGTCTTTGCATACCTTTGGTTTGTATTCTCTTCGCTAAATTGGCTGTATAAGTCTGGGAGCGATGAGACAACTGTTTCTTCTGGTTCCAAAGAGCCCAGAGCATTCACTGGACCACTTGCATGGCCCAAACTGGTGGGCAAGGACTTGTGTGAAGCTATGCTATCACCGGATCTAGTGATTGACTCTTCACTTGATCCAAGCATTTTGCGGAGCTGTGAATTTTCTTTATCTTCTATCTCAACAGATATTGACACCAAATTACGATCTCCAGTCTCGCTGGGACTTGAACTCTCTTCCAAAGTTTGGAAAGCCTCGTGGACTGTGACACTATCTTCTCCTGGCTCAGCATACAGTCCAAGAGAGTCCTGCTTCTGCACAACAGATTCCATATTTAGCTGTCCGGTAGATGGCACAGGAGGAGGAGTAGATACATGTTTCAAATGTTCCGTTGGCTGTATTTCCTCAGCAGGAGACAAGGAAGAGTTAACTGGCTTTTCTGATGTTATCTCCTCTATTGGAAGGCGAAGTTCAGGTTTCATAATTTTAGTAGTGTCCCTTGCTTCAATAGACGGCGAAAGGGAGCTTTCTTGCGTTTTCGTTCTCTCTGTGGGAGATGCAGGAAGCATCTTCTTTGTGGGACTCTTTGTAGGAGATATAGCTTCAAGACTGGGAAGCACTCTAGGTTTTCTCCTCCTTTCTTCAGACTTGGAAAGCATGTTCAGTAAGTTATTCTTCACATCCCTGTCCTGTGCTGCCTTCTTGACTGGACTTAGCGAAGGCTCTTGAGTGGAGGTGGATGATGTTTGAGCATGATGTGGCTGACTTGAGGGTTCAACTTCGGGTTTTATTAAATCGGTCGAGGTATATCGAGGACTCACCAATGCTGGTGAATCAATTGTGGCTACATCTGATGCCGCACTTGTTTCTAATTGAAACAGAGCTCTTCTTGAAGACACAGGAGATGTGATGGCTACAGGAGACGTGATAGACACAGGAGACATGATGGATACAGGAGATGTGATGGACAATGGAGACACAGTTGAAATAATAGGAGGCACAGGTTGCTGATTGCCCAGAGTCAGTGGCAGCGAGGATGATGGATAATCACCCGGAGAATTCAGCTGTTTACTGGATTCCTTTGAAGGTGATGAAACTTCTTTAAACCTGCTATAGTAACCTGGAGCTGTCCAGATCAATAACAATGATTTGCGTAGTTGTGAATCTGATTTAGCTACATACATACCAGGTAGATGCTTCGGGCTGGACTTCACAGGAGACTTTCCTGCTGGTGGTACTGCTAGCACCAAATGAGGTTTACGGACAGGTATGGGTATTTGACTTCCGCCCTGAGTACTTGAACTGCTACCACTGCATTATGTATGGAACAACCTTCATATCTGACATACCTATACCGTTATGCCAGTCTATTTACCTCATATTTTTACTGCTAGGAAGCACCCTTGTGGAGGGAGTGGATTTTTCCACTGGCAATACATTTCCGAGTGGAGAGTGAGTCCATCTCTTTGGTACAGGGATGTGGCTGCCTGCCTGAATATTCATGCTGCTGCACAAGTTTGGTTAATATGTGCATGGATGCATAAAACAAGAGCACAGCTAGATAGCTAAGTGCATGCAAGCATACGGCACTCTCACCTCCCCTTTGGTAGCTGGCTGCTTCCATCCCTACCTCTCTGCAGCAGTCTAATTTACACCTTTAGTGTTTACTAAACTTACTAGCTACGCCCACCTTTCTCCTCTAATTAAGCGAAACTGCTAACCTCAACTACGAAATTTTAAAAAATTTAGGCTGTCGAGGAAGAAAGAAAGTGTCAGTGTGGAAGCTCTGTCGCGAGTGGAAGCTGCTTATGAAGTAGTGGTACAGCATCTTGATTCACTGGGAAGAGTATATTTCGAGTCACCATCAAGCAGTCAGAGGTAGCTAGCTACATCATAGATTGTATGGATGAACCTGTGGACCAACAAGCTAGTTGCTCCCCTCAGTCAGTACAGAATGGTATCAACAGCCATGTCACTGATCCAGAGGACTCTCAGAAGAGTGGGAAGACGTCAGGAGGAGGGAAGAGTTTGGCAGTACGCAGTATGAAACATATATCGAACCCTGATAGCGAGGGAGAATCGGAAGACAGTCAGTTACATATGGGCGAAGACGAGGTACTGGAGACAAGACCAGTTGATCCACCAAAGCCACCTCCTGAGAGTGAGGAGGACAGCGATGACAGAATCCACTTTCACGACATTTCAGCCTCACTCGATCATCAAGACAACAGCAGCAGGAGGAGTAGTGGTAGTAACAATGCAAACGGAAGAGAAGAGATCTCGCTTTCATTATCACCCGTGGCTCCTCCAGAAAGTTTTAAGGAAGATGGAGTCCCTCCCCCTCCCTCCTCTTCACTTAGTGAGGCATCTGAGGGGGAAGGAGGGAGCAGGGTGGCTGTCACAGTATCTGGGTCTAGCGAGACATCAGGGATGGAAGTTGGGGGGTCAGCAGGGGAAATTGCTGCCGTGACTCAGGTGGAGGGTGGGGTTGAGGAGTCACTGAGAACAGGAGAAAGCAGCGATGGGGTGAACCAAACGTCATTTGTCAACGAGTATGCCCTCAACAGCAATGAAATCTCTCCGATGACTGAAGTGGATAGAAAGCTGGAGCAGTTCAGCGAGATTCTATTGGACTCCGACGCCAGCCATTCTGATGACGAGATCCAATCTGGGCAACGCACTGAGGAAGAAACAACAAGCCCAAAGATGAAAGGCTCAAAGAGAGTGAGATTTGCTGATGAAGTCACAGGAAGTCTAGTTGGTGGTCAGTGAATGTAGTCAACTCCCACTAATATGGACCCCTGAAATGACAGTGCAACACTTTGAAATGAGTAGTCAGGACACTCCAAGGGTGGCCAGATAATTACGAGGGGAGTCACACTGTAAGGACCGAATGCTAAAAAAGGTCTTCTCTATTATTATTATTCCAGGTCCCAGACACGGCCAGCCCAGCCCCCCTCCCCCTCCCTCCAGTCTCCCCACCCTCCCTGAACCAGGCTCAGAGAGCAAGCACCCTGGAGTCCCCATCAAACCCTCACCCACCTCACCCAAACAAAAGGTAAGGCCTTTAATAATAGTGATGCAATCCTTGGCACCCCCAAAACTGCACCCTTGCTCTGCTGTACTGTTATGGCTTGGAGTTGGAGAGTGAATGGGGAAGATTCTTTGTTATGTAGTGAAGCTGTATTCTATAGGGGGACTCTCTAGCCATTCAACTTCCCACTCACCCATGCTTGACCAGTTTCAACTGGTCCAATAGATGTGAGTTCACGAGGCAACCCCCCTAATTTGGACACTCTGATTGGCCCCAAAGAGAAGAGGCGGCAGTATTGATGTGGCCACGTATTATAGCTACAGCTCCCCTGAGCTCAAGCTGTTTTGTTTCATTTTACTTTTCCTTGATTGTGTGGTTGTTGTGTAGGTGCCCTATCAGCAGTACACTGTGGATGAGCTCATCAATGGAGTGGAGGTGGAAGCTGAGGTATGTTCAAGTGCAAGAAAAATTCCAATGTCCAACTTTTAAAGTGGTGTGTGTGTGTGTGTGTTCGCTACAAAGTGGCACATTTCTCAATGTTGCACATGCGTTATTAAAACCTTGAAATCCTCTAATTATAAAGTGATGGAAGGAAGTTGTAACAATCTCACCATTTGTGTGTTGGCAGTATCTTGGTTCCACGCCCATCATTTTGAATGGAATGGGGGCTATGAAATCTGCTCGCATGTTCCAGGCCCAGCAGGCTGTCCAGCTCATCAAGGTGACGACGTAGTTGCAATTCTTCATGCCGACCAACAGGTTTCATTTTTTGCTGACTGTGCAGGATCCAGAGAGTGAGTCTCGGCCCCGCTTTGCAGTGAAACTGAAAATATCCACTGGAGCAGTCAAAATAGCAGATATCCATACGGATGTGAGTAAACTGACGGTGGACTCCCTCTAATCTGGCCTCCAGGTCTCCTGATCATGGGGTGGGGGGGGATTATTCGTAAAGTGGTATTCTAGCATGTACGTGACTCTCTCGTCAGGTTGACCTGATGGATCATCCCCTTCACACCATCACTTACGTCGCTGACATCGACCGCGTGCTCGTAATCATGGCTCACGTTCGCCCCTCAGCTCAAGCCAGCCCCGATCCTAGCCCTGCTGACTCAGCAGACAGTGGTGTGGGGGAAGAGGGCAGTGGTGCTAATGCTGCTGGAGATGGAAAGTACATTCCTAGGATGACCTGCCATGTCCTCGACACTGCAAATGTAAGCCATCAAGTTGATTAAGAAGATTCATAGGCTCAGAACATTTTGAAATTGAGGATCCCCCTTTAATTAAGCCCCAGAAATGATATGCACAATACTTCCCACAACAGGCCAGGCAAGCGGCCATGGTCATAGGCCAGGCCTTCAGTGCAGCCTACAAGCAGTTCCTGCGCTCCAGTGGCATTTCAGAGCAGAACCTGGAGCAGGCAGAGTATGCCCACATCCTCAACGCTCAGTCTGTGCCCAAGCTGGAGGTGGAGTCCCTGGGGGACAGAAACAAGATCAGAAAGGTGCGTACTGACCAGACCTGGAAGTATTACCAATTCTCTGACTGTCTAAACTTGCTAGGACAAGACCATTATAAATTAGAGCCCAGTGAGAATGTACATTTTAGTATAGTCCTTTCCAATTAAGATACTCTCTTCTAAATTATTCCTCTAATCAGGAAGTTTGGCAGAAGACCTCAAGTCCTTTTGCAGGGAATGAAGTAGCTTACATAATCACTCTCCTTTTGCAGTTGACGATAGCCAAGCACAAGAATGATGTGATGGGTATGATGGTGATGGAGTCAGGATACGGCTCTGCCATTCCAGCATGTGTGATTGTGCACCTGAGCAAAACAGGCTCGGCCACCCGCTCAGGGCTGCTCAACATCGGAGACCACATCATCTCCATCAATGGTGTTAACCTAGTGGGCATGCCCAGGAAAGCTTGCATTGAGCAAATCAAGGTACCTCATCAAATTCAACCTGTCTGTAGTGTCTCATACTCAAGACCCAGTAGAGAATAGGTGATGTAAATATAATTATACTGGTTACAGAGAATTCTGATACAGTGAAGTTCTAGGTGACTTATGTATTTATTATTTTTCGTAGAAATGTCGGTACATGAATGT
>JAAGOD010014030.1_pt1 | contig 13123 bp, 18 predicted proteins | sample 8389681 | NCBI WGS metagenome assembly JAAGOD01 (sample SAMN13964374, study PRJNA552185) | sponge metagenome | biome: deep-sea hydrothermal vent fields; feature: spots directly above weak diffusing fluid; material: seawater and sediment | host: Tedaniidae sp. KZ-2020 ... | reverse complement strand
CTTCTCTGAAACCCTCCAGTTCTCCAGAAACAGCTTGACCAAAAATCAATGCAAAGTCTATGGAGATTTGTTTGCTGACTCAGCAAAATCGCTGTTGCATGTGACCTTGTCCGACCCCCCCTGGGACTAGCTCATCTCGAAAGACCTCACTTCTTTACCCTCATTTCATTGCTTTCCCCTCCTCATTAAAGTCTCCATTCCACCAATCTATATCACACAAACTGTACAAGTATACCCTGCCTATAAATAGAACAAAAACATCCTATCCAGTTTATTATTAGGTCTCATCAGCACTGTGTGACCACATGCATATAAGGGTGACCAGCAATATTGAGCAACATGGGATGCTCTAGTGACACTCTACATTACATTCATGTGGAGTAAGCAATACATGCTGGCCCTTACAGATAATGCTCCATGGATGATGGCACCAATCTCCACTTCCTTCAATGGATGCTTGTGCACTGTAGCAAAGCAAGGAAGACACACATGTAACCACACTGCCACCTACTCTAAAACAGTGCAGTGCCCCCCCCACCTGACAAACCTACAAATGAGGCCATTACAAGTCCAACGAAGACACCAGCACTTTGATTGGTCTATATAGAGTCCACTAATTTCTTGTATGCCTGGGTGTGACATGCCCATATCACAGAAAAGCCACACCCACCAGTGGGGGACTGTGGAGGAGATAGGACACGTGTTTGGACCAGGCCAGTGATCTAGCACAAGTACATTGCCACACCCCCTGTGGCAGAATGAGGGGGTGTGGAAGCAGACTGTGCAAAATCTCCTCAGAAGTGTGGATGGATTAGAGGGGCAACCTCATTTTATGGGTCCCTATAAGAGGGAGCCCATAGTTCCACAAGCCACAAGCAAAAAAAGGCTATTACCTTCCACAATGTCAGATGCAGACCCCAGACAGTAGTCCATCACCAACTATAGTGGAGAAAACAAAAAGGGGGTCCCTACGTAAATGATATGCTCAGTTTGTCCTCAATAAACTACTAATATCATAGTTAGGAAACTCAAAATGGTTTTACTGAAGGCTTTAATAATAGTATACTGAAGGTGTTCCAATAGTTTACGGAGCTGAAGGTATTACAACCAGTTTACTACTAGTTTAGTACCCAGCAAATGGTGTCCTTCAGATAACCTCCTTTATAGTGAATGCAGTTCTCGTGCTTGGTGTCCTTGAGAAACTTGACTTCCTTCAGGATGTCTTGCCATTTCTGTTCACATACAACACAGCAAGCCATCAACACAGCTCCATCACCAGTTAGATCATGGCATTAGGCCAGCGATGACATCCCCCTGACATCACCCACACATCATGTTGATATCCTTTCTCCCCAAATTTGCCACTATAGGTCCTGACTATACAAGCTCAAGCATTGACCATCCAGATGACATGGAGCACCACAGGCAATTAGAATGGAATAGAATACTGTGGAATAGTCAGGATTCCACGCCCCTCCCCCTCAAACCTGCATTAGCTGGCCAATTATCAGAGGAGTTCTGAACAGCTGGAGAAGCAAGCAACCAAATCTCCCTCTTTTCCCACCCTCATTCCTCTCTGCCCAGAGTATAGTGGACTCCCTTTAATCAGGACCCCTGAAATGAGGCCGCCCCCTGTATTGAGGCCACTTTGAAATGTTCCAAAGTAATGCTTCCTAGTGCCAATTCAGCCCAAATGAGACCCACTGTATTGTGTTCGTATGTATGTTAGCATGGAATGCTCCACCCACTACTTCCTATACATCCAGGATGGAGTCCTTAAAGTGTGGGTACCAGCAAGATCTTCAAATGTTTAAAGACCAGGAGCCAGGAGGCAGTACGTCAATCAAGAACATCTTCCTGCCAGCTAGGAAACCTTCCTCTTTAGCTTACAGGGCTGAATCATAGTATCCTGAAATTCAGCAGCAAGTAACCTTCCACTTGACTCAGCAATAGTAGTATACTGCAAAAGGCATGAAGAGAACTTCCAAGCTTTTGAGACAGCCAATGTCCACCATCCAAACTGTAAAATCAGCATGCCAAACAGGAAACTAGGAACCATACTAAACACACACACACACACACACACACACACACCAATGGGCCATGGGCTTCACTACAACTCAAGGAGTGTCCAGAAGGAAAATAACAAGGTTTTCCCTCTTCAGCCTCACCTCAGAAGACTGTTTCCCAGAGAAGTTCATCTTCTTGATGGCCACTATTTCATTGGTGATGCTGTTCCTTGCCTATAGGAGGAAGAAAATTAAGCACAAGTGAATCAGAAGTATAGTTCACATGATCAGCCATCGCAATTTGGTCCCATCCCTACTGTTGCCAAGGCAATGCTAATCCATAGGAAAATGATAAGCCCCATAATAGTCCACATCATCCAGCTGGTGATACCTCACCAGAGCAGAGCTCACACACAGTACAACAGAAGGCCTCACCATTATCCTACAGCCATCCTACACCACCAGCCATTTGTAAGCAGTTAGGGGGAGTGAGGTAAGCATTTCCTCTGGACAAAGCTGAGAACTCCAAGGAACATTTGAACTCCCAGCAACATCTTGACCAGGTAAATTGGATGCCTGTTTCAAGCTAGAAGAGTGCTTCAATAGGTGGCCTAGACCTTCACCTCAAAAATGTCTGAGTGAATAGCGTGGTTACAAAAGGTGAGTGCAAAGTGATCCACTAACCAAGCTGAACCCCTGAAATGTGACCACCCCTACAGAAGACTATCCACAGGTTACCAATGAAGGTCCCCATCTAATCCGAACACTTCCATGATTTCTAACAGCACAGCTAGGAGTTACCCATGAAACACCTCCACATAAAGCACAAGGTATCACTCCAAATCAAGGCAGAACCAGCCAGCATTCCAGAGTACAGTTTAGAAGACAATGGGGAAACCAGCTAGCATCCTCTGAATTTCAGTACACATTACACTCATTGGAGTTATGTGAAACAGAGGCATCACAAAGAAATTCATGAAATAGCTGGAAACTTCACATTCTGTGGTCTAATAACAGAGTACCACCTAGAGCTGGCACAAAAGGGCTGATAAGTTATCAGATTGAAATGCCAGTCCACCCCATAGCTTCTCCCCTTCCATCCAAAGGGAGCCAGCTGGCCACAACTTTGGTGACAAAGGACTCACATAGTACACAGCTCCGAAGCTTCCATGCCCTATCTCTCTCTGGTCAGTGAAGATGGTCTCTGGGTCTTCGTCACTTGTAAAGAGCTGGGCAAGCTCTGGGTTCTTGACCACACTGATCTTTGTGTTGGGCTTATTCGAAGGCATTGCTTTGAAAGTTGGTATGGGAGGGAGCTTGTCAAAGAAATATTTCTTCCTTGAGAGCTTCTTTGAGACTTCTGGAGTTCAGCTAGTTTTCTGAAAGTGTTTTTTCAAGTAGAACTGAGGACACCTATAAAGTTTAAAGAGCAGTACAAAATGCCATGAATTCCAGAAAGACTTTTAGCCTCGACTTTCTTCAGCAGTTCCGTTTCCTGATACTTAGCTAGCTAGCTAGCTAGACTTTGCAGCGCTACAATTGCACTTCCCACAGTCTCTTTATTATGGCTAAGGACTCACAGGATAGTATGAGACACTCTTTGATGTTCACACATCGATATTCCACCGGCAACAGCCCACTTCTACCACTGCCTTGTTCATCACCATCTTCCAGGTGTGTTTTGTGTGGTTTTTTTTGCAAAGGAAGATAGCGCACGTGATCAGGGTCAGAGTTCAAACGAGCCAGTGCCACACCCACATTTTGTTTTCACACAATAATGGCAAGCTGCATTTGCCAGAAGAGAAGCACTCCACTGAAGTTCCCTCTCGACTATCCCACTCTCAAGGAGGGCCAAGATCCAGTCCAACTTCTAAACGAGCATGGCTACTTCGTGGTGAGAGGGATGCTGAGCACCCAGGAGGTGCAGGACTGCAGGGATGCCATCTCAGACATCTGCAAGAAGTGGTACGCCAAATTCGTTGAGACTGGGAAAGAGGGTCCAGACTGGGAGGAGGTGGCCAACAGGAAGCCCGCCTGGAAGGAGGGGGTGTGGCAGCCAGAGCCAGGTCAAGAGGAGCTCGGATTCAGACGGCTTTACAGAATGACCCAGTACGAAGAGTTCTTTGTCAACATGTGCAGACACCACAAAGTAAGTGCAAAGGAGCCCTTATTAAATAGCACAAAAGTAATGTAGGTATGCTGTAAGCTTTTACTCGTTGAAATTATTTTGATCAGATCTTGAATGTGATCAATCGAGTTCTGGGACCAGATATTAAACTCCTGCAATCCATGGCACTAATGAAGCCGCCAGGTATACTACTTACATGCGTGCGTCCTACAACCCAAGATCTAGGCACACGAGAGACCACTAATTTCCGATGACCTTACCAGATCTGAAAACTCCGTGTGCACTTTGCCCCCCCATCTTTCAGCCTGCAAAACATCCTGTTTTTTTTGCTCAGGTGGGATTGCAAAGAATTGGCATCAGGACAATGCCTACTTCAGATTGACTCCTAACAAGGTCATGGTGAGTGCTTCTAAAACAAATTCACGATGTTGGAGCTTACTGCTGTGCATGCAACGCCAAGCCAATTCATTCATCTGTTGTGTTGTTTATTTATCATGCTTAGGGAGTTTGGATGGCCTTGGACAAAGCCACTTGCGAAAATGGATGGTGCGTTCAGATCCTTCAACAGCCAGTAGTCATGCACACCACCTGTACATCCAAACTAGAGCATGATGTCTTGTCCCTTGTAGAGAGGTTGTCCGATATACACAAGGACCAAGTTAGCTCCAAACAAAGTTGCCCCAAAATAGCTTTGACGTTTTCTGTTTTTTCAGAGTATCCTTCTCTGTCTGTCTGTTGTAGCATGCACATGTTGCCAAAGTCACATGACAGTGGGTTTTACAAGCACGACACTGGAACAGACTTCCACATTGATTACACCATGGTGGACACTCCCGTTCCTGAAGACGTAAGCTCTCGTTGTTTTTGGCTATCCAGCTCCACTGACACGCTGCTCTGATTAGGTCATCCCTGTGATTATGGAGCCAGGCGACGCCCTCTTTTTCCACGGACACACAGCTCACTACACACCTGCAAACGTCACAGAAACAAGGTAAGATAAGCCAAATATCAAAACAACCCTGATGTTAATAACCTGAATGTGTCCATCAAAGGAAAGCTCCCTGCAATATCACTCTGTACATATAATATATATACCCTTCTGAAAAATGACCACATCTTTTTTCCAGGCGGCGTTCTCTGCAGTACCACTATGCTGCCTCAGAGTGCCGCTTCATCCAGTGCCCAAACGAAAACAACCCTAAACCAGCAGTCAACGCCAATCCCCAGCCAGGCCCGGAGGGACCAAAGTACTTTGACTGTGACCCTTCCTGTGCTGAGAAGAAGTATTTCTACTACAAGAAGGGAGAGCTGCTCGTCACAGGTAGGGACTACGGAGAAGAGTACATCTGAAGGAGATTTACACAATAATTTTTTATAACTTTTTACAATAATAATTTTCTAATAACATCAAAAGCCAACACCAGGGCCATTTAAGCAAAAAGTGTCTCTAAAAGAATAAACCGTGCATCGTATCCATTGGACTTGATGCTAGTTGGTCAGGATCTTGGTTAGAATATCTTGCACGCCTGGGATGACATCGGCTGCTAAGGTCTTGAGGGCAATCTACGAAAATGAAGTCAAATCATAGCCAGGGGCTACAAGAAGAATCCCTTAATAGTGTCCCACTAGCTCTCTATCTAATCTGGACCCCCTAAATGAGGCCAGCCCTCTAATCAGTTGGCAAGGCTAGAGGCCGTGCACAGTATACAGGACTCAATCAAATGCTGTAGCTAGCTGATCCCTACCGCCACTGTTGAAGATCCAGCAACCATTTTTAACTCAGCCAGCAGCCAGATGTTGTTGATGAGCTTGGCGGACATGTACATAAGTTCCTGATTGACGCCACCACTGTCGACAGACCTCTTCGCAATCGTAAAGATGTTACTCGCATTGAGCTTGGCCTCAGCCTGATCAGTCGTCAGAGAAACATTAGAGATGGTACTCTGAAACTCGTTGCCCGCAGGAATCTCCTTCCAGCTGCCCAGAAAGACCTTGCGATCTAGCAAGGAGGAAAATTTGAGTTCACGGGAGCTGTCCAATGGGAATCAAGTGCATTGATTCTACCGAGGAATCAAGTGAAGTATATAATATATAGACACCCGTGAGTTAGCCAAGCAAAATACAGGCCACTCCTCTGACTTAACCCATGATGCGTACCCATGATGCGTACCCATAGTGCCATCCTCCGAAAAGTAGACGTTCATGGCCACAGTGGTCCCAAAATACAGGACGTCCACGTTATTCTTCAGAGCCACCTGGACCAAAGTGAGAGGGGTCATCTTCTGCACAGCACCCTGAGGCCCCACAGGCAAGGAGTAGTTGATGCTTTGATGGGGGAGAAGTGGTTGAATGCTGATAGGAGCAGTCGGAGACAGCCCAAAACTGCAAGAGAGAAGGGTTCAATGGGCAAAGCCTTCAGCAATGGACCATCCCCAAGCAAAAAATGCTGCACCACTTGGGTCACTTTACCACACTCAAAAATACGGAAAACCTCCCTCAAATGGACTACAGACATGATCTTATGTCCTCTATTCGGAGGTTCCGCTGTAAAACGAAGAGTATACTAAATACCTGTTCTTGTTGAAGAGGATGGCAAAGTCGGTCATGATCCCCATGGCATTGTTGGTGAGGGTTAAATCAAAGTACATGGCACCCGCCCTCCTGCTCCACGTCCCAGACACCTCCAGCCCCTTCCCCTGAACACCTGACAACAGGATCTGTGGATAAGTTAGTCAGTCAGTCAGTCAGTCAGTGAGTGTGTGGGTGGTTAGGTAAAGGGTTGTCATCACAACAACCTATCACTCTAAGAATAGCTCATCTCACTTTGCTGGGTTCGGTGTAAAAGGATGGCTTATTCATAGTCACAGGGGTAGAGAATAGATCTCCCAAGCCTCCTCCTAGGACAGTTGGAGCTCCAAACAACCCTCCTCCAAAACCAGCCTGAGGAGCAGTTGTAGTAGCACCGAGTCCCAGCTAAACAAAACACCATCACTCAGTAACTACGAGACTCAAAAAAAAAACAAAAAACTGACATCAAGGCCTCCCAGATCAGCTCCCAGTAGGTCCAGATCCCCTAGCCCACCACCGCCCCCCACTGTAGCCCCTCCCCCTCCCAAGGGGATGGAGGGCCCAGTGGGGATGTCCAGGGAGAGAAGATCCCCAATCAGCAGGTTGTCGCCACCTTGCTCTTGCTCTGCCTGGATGACCGTCGGCTGCTGCTGCTGCTGAACAGGTTGTTCGGGCTGAGGTTCCTCCGTGGACTCTGCTGCAGAGCTGCAAAGAAGTTAATTTTACAAGATTCATCATGGTAACCAAAGCTAGAAATGCTTATTATATCCAGACAATAATGGGGTCTGACTTACGGCTCAGCCCTCGGCTGCAGGGTAATCCTCCTGACAGGGACTTTTCCCTCCACAAAGGCCGAGGGAGGCTTGTGGTAGACAGACGCCAGAGTGGAAATGTGGCAGATGAGCTCGTCAAGAAGACCTGGCTCCAGGAGATCGGTCTCCTCGGAAATGGTGGGCTTCTCGGCCAGAACAACGTCTTTAGCTGCACCAGGATCCGTGGAGAGAAGACGCCAGTAGATGTACCCCCTGTCTCGGAGGTCGGGGTTGTCACTGTCCTGGGTGGCCAGGCTGAGGGCGTTCTGGACCAGGTCGGAGGTGTCCGAGGGACGCTTGAGGAAGAGCTTGACGATGGAGGTCAGCAGCTGGAGCTGGACTTGGGCATTCTCATCATGGAAGTTCTCAAGGAATGAGCCCAGGAGCTCGTCCACATTGTCTATGCGGTCACAGTACTCACCCAGGATCCAGATCATGGAAGCCCTGGGGGGGGGGGCAAGGAGAGAAGAGAAGAGAAAAAGGATAAGGAGCGGGAGGACAGATTCCAATAGCACTTGATTCCGACTTGAGTCTGTTTCCGAAAGATGCCCCTACCTTGCTTCAGGCTCATCCAGAGAGTCCAAGTTCTCGCAGAGAATGGAGATAATGCTCTCGTACTGATTGGGATACTTGCGGAAGATGTCCTTGATGACGATGACAGCCTCCTGCACCACGTACGTCACCTTGGTCTGGATCAGCTCCACCAGAGTGCTGACACAGCGCTCAGCAGCAGAATCAACCTTGATGGCACAGCGTCCAATGGCACGCACAGATTTACGCACAAAGTCAACATCCACTTCAGTAGCATATCTGAAGAGTGTCAAGATATAATTTTAGAGGAAGACTTCAAACACAAGATAAAACATACTCTTTCAGTTCAGCAAGGACATTGCCAATGTTTCCTCCATGGGAGAGCCTGATCATGATGTCCAGCTTCTCTAGCTTGACATAGATGGGGTCATTGTACTTCACAAAGAATACCTTGATGTCTTCCTTCAAGATGTCAGACCTGTATTTAGTACAGCATTAGTAACTTCCTGCTACCCATGTGGGGAATTAGCTCAAATGGTAGAGCGCTCGCTTAGCATGCGAGAGGTACCGGGATCGATGCCCGGATTCTCCACACCATCTTTTTTTTTCTTTCCCATTCTCAATTTTCTTTTCTTGCCCCTAGGATTTTTTTCCCCTCCTTAGCTCACATTTTAATCTTATTTCACTTACCTTTTTTGCACAATAAGGTTGATGTTTCGCAGAGCAACGAACTGAATCTCCGGTTCAGCAGACAGAAGCGTAACTATATACAAAGAGGAATAAAGTGCTAGACAGTGGATTCCTTCCAATACAGCCACACTTAGGGACCAGCCAAAGTGTCTTGATGATTAGAAGGGGAGATCTCTTTTCAACCGTGAGTTGGCCTTAGTAAAGGTGACAGCTCTTGAGGGAGTTCTAGTCACAGTGCTACTCCTTCTCACCAAGAGGTGGAGCCAGCTTCTTGATGAGCTGCGTGAAGTACTGCGATTCCACTGTCATTATCTCCATGAACTTCATGAGCACCTTGACGGCAGAGAGCACCACGGCAGCGTTGGCGTGCGAGAGACGAGGAGTGACTCGCTCGCAGATGTTCTGGGCTTCTTGCTCATCCTGGGGCTGGTAGGTGGCCAGGGAGTCCAAGATGAAAACCTGCCCCCACTCTGTGCACTCATTCAGTGCCGTCAGGAGCTTGTTGATGGTGGATGTGTCCAGATCCGTCAATGCAGCAGCTACAAGAACCACAAAAAAAATATGTTAGAGCGTAAAGAGGGGTGGCGTTATTTTAGAGGTCCATACCAGTTGGAGAGACATCGCCAATTTCGGCCAGAGCAGCTACGGCATTGGCGACCACCATGGGGGTGGAGTCTGAAAGCAGCTCCTTGAGGAGATCCAGGAAGCCCTGGTCCTCCACCAGCTGAGCATTGATGTCATGCAGCTTGGCCACGCACACAGCTGCCGTCTTGCGGACATACGGATCATCATCCTACATGCACACAGAGAATATAGTGCCTAGATTATGTCGACTAAATTCCATTGTGAAATTTCATCCAACCATAGTTAGTATCACATTATCATCTCAAGACACTTCATAGCAACTTGGCAAATGCCAGTACTACTATACCAGCTATACACACACACACACACACACACACACACAATACATACCCGGAGGCACTTCCTGAGCGGCTCACAGAGGTACTCAGTGATCTTGTCCACGCGGATGCATCCCATGGTACGCACGGCAAGAGCCCTGATGAGAGGGTTGGAGTCCTCACAGTCCTTTGAGAAGGTGTTGACTGCCAAGATAGCCAGGTCCGGCTGGGACTTGGCGTAGTTCATCAGGTAGAGGTAGACCAGCTTCTTAAGCTCCAGATTGTCCGTTTGCATGCAGTTGATGACATCAGCAAACAAAGAGCTGCAATAAACAAACACACCAACCTGAAAAATAGTGCTAAACTTCAAAATGAAAGCTTCAAAGCAAAAAAAGTAGGACTTACCCTGCTATTATATACTGTCCCAATGTAAGCTCCTATCAGGGCCACAAAGGGTAGCCAAGTCTACTGGAATAGCCACCTATAGGTCTTTTTATGGCTACAGGTAGCTTAATACATCACACTGTTGTACTTGAACAAGGCTGATGGTGAGCACTACTAAGAATTCTCTCTACCAAGTGGACTCAACAGTAATGGCTAACGTAGGTATAAGCATGCAGGGCCCAATTAGGTTTCACCACCACACCCTGTCTTTCAGTCTTTGTGCCTGGAAGGGGGAGGGGAGGTCGAGAGGGGGCAAATAGTTAACGCACCTAACATCCTTGCCCACCGTCATGCTAGCAATGATCTTCTTGACAGCCTCTTTCTTCCTCTCTTTCTTATCACTCTTGAGGTCAGCCCTGAGCTCAGCCAGCTCACCTTGACACAGAAACAAGCCAGATGATAACTCTACCTAAACAGTTTCTAATCAATGCCCACCTTTTTTAGTCGTAGTGAAGTACTTTGAGTCAGACATTTTGAACTCGAACCTGCAAATGAAAGCACCATTAGGCCACAGCTGACTACCAAAATGGTTAGCCTTACCCGCCACAGTATCTTAGGAGAGCAAGCAGAAAAGACACACACAGCTCCTCCCTAAAATTAAAGAATTCGCCCGATCGGAAATCAAAAGTGGGAGGGTGTTTTCCTAATTAGAAAAGTAAAATTAGGTTTTCCAGGGGCGTGGCTCGTTTTGGAACATGCTTTGCAGGTACACCCATATTTATACTGTGCTGCATATTTATCCCAATCCTCTCCTATCTGCTTTCCTAGGAGTCTGTCCACGTTGCAACGGCTCTCTCCTCTCTGGAGCACCTTCAGCTCAAGCTGCAGATCTCTCACTGCCAGCATGGCCAGTATCAAGACACTGCCTGATGGCGCCTTTCCAACCATGATCACACCTTTCCTAGACGATGGAAAGAAATCCGTAGACTGGGACGGAGTCGACCGTAAGAGATCATTGAATGTTCATGCTCCTGAATTCATTTCCTCAATCAACTCCACACATGCACACGCACATACATGCACATACATGCACACATCAGTCTTGACAGAGTGGTATATCAAATCTGGGGTAGCCGGCATCTTCTCAGTGTGTCTCTCCAGTGAGATGTTCCAGGTATGCACGCTTATCTCATTCCTTTTAGTCTCACTGAGCCCAGACCCTTTACCCGACAAACATGGCTCAGAAGAATCTGTGCTAGATCTTTGATTCTGCATGCTAGCTCCTTGACATGCCATGTTGGTCAAAAAATTGCTACAGAATAGTGGCTCCACTGCTGCATTAGCTGAGTCATTAACTTCCATGAATGACCCTAGCTATATAGTTCCAGTATATTTTGCAAAAGGGATAAAGTTACATTCCTGCCTGCAAATATAGCAAACACAGAATAGTTTTTTTAACCCCTTCCACTTCAGAGAACTAGCTACCAACTGGTAGATGATCTTTCAGATTCCCCAATCTACCAGTTCGTATCCGAAAGATCACACTGATGATGATCTTCCAGAGTGTAATGTGCCAATGTTGACACTTAGTCTATATTTGCTCAGCTGCACTTAAAAAAATTTTTCCCTTCAGTTGTAATAGGATGTGCCATTTGAGATGTCTTCCATAGACGTTTCATCTTGTATAAAGGTTATCCCGCATTTTCTTACATTTTCCTTCAGCTAACTAACGAGGAAAGGATAGCCATTGCTCGTAGGGTGAAGGAGAGGACAGAGGGGCGTGTCCCCGTGATGGTGGGTGCCACATTTGAAGGGGGACTAGAGGAACAGGCCAAGCTCATGAATGCCATGGGAGAGTTTGCTGATTCGGTGGTCATCATAACCAACCAAATAGCCACCATGGAAGAGGTGAGGAAGGGGGAAGGAGGGGGGAGGGGAGGGAGGGGAGAGGGGGAGGAAAGAGGAAGAGAAGGGAGGGAAGGAGATAGATCACATTTTACTCTTTCTCTCTCCAAAGAGTGACGAAGTGTGGATGGCCAACTGCCAGAAACTGATGGACATGACTGGAGACCTTCCCCTCGGCCTCTACGAAACCCCAGTCCCTAAAGCCCGCAACCTGACACCTGCCATGGTTCGCTGGGTGGCTGAAAGTGGACGCTTCAACTTCCTCAAGGACACATCCCTGTCAGTCAGTACACTCGTCGAGAAGATTCAAGCTGCAAAAGCAGTGAAGGGAACACCCCTCAAGTAAGTAAGAGCTGTGACACTGTTGGGACCAAGAGTGTTGAACTTTTAAATGGAAGTGTTGTTTCGATGACTCTACACTTTGATTCCACTGGATAGAGCACTTTTCCCAAACCACTTTGAAGTTCCACTGAAGTGAGGAAACCCTTTTCTGTACTAGCTTTGTGGTTCTATGGTTCCTGTTGGATGTTTTGACTGTTAACCTCTCTCTCTCTCTGTGTGTGTGTGAACCCCAATGCAGGATCTTCACCGCCAAGACCCAGTTTATCAATGATTGCCTTGACAATGGAGGAAAGTAAGAAATACTTGTACAGTGGACTCCCTCTAACCCAGCCACCCTTGGGAACAAAGTGTCCTGATTAGAGGGAAGGCCTCATTTCAGGGGTGGATTTACTATACAGTGCACTCTACCCCAGCCACAATTGGAAGGGAGATCTCATTTCAGGGGTGGATAGTGGACTCCAATCTGGCCACCCTTGGGGTCAATCAAAGTATAATCCTGAATAGAAAGGTGTCGTAGCCACATTTCAGGAGTCCTGGTTGTAGTAATTTCATCCAACACATTGTGCTCTTCCGACAGTGGCTTCAGTGGCATTCTAGCCAACTTCTTTCCCTGGTTGAATGTGTGGCTGTGTGACCACAAGGAGGACTCCAGTGGGAAGAGAGAAAAGGTTCAGCAGTTTGTCTCCCTGGCAGACAGAGTCATTGCACACAAGGTAGGTAGGTAGGTAGGTATGGTAGGTAGTTAGTGCTCCCACTCTCCCCCATATAAAGGGGCTGTCCCCACCCTCCCCCATATAAAGGGTCTATCCTCATTGCTTGTCATATCATAATGCTATGTGGATACTATTTCCT
>JAAGOD010009503.1_pt1 | contig 13145 bp, 13 predicted proteins | sample 8389681 | NCBI WGS metagenome assembly JAAGOD01 (sample SAMN13964374, study PRJNA552185) | sponge metagenome | biome: deep-sea hydrothermal vent fields; feature: spots directly above weak diffusing fluid; material: seawater and sediment | host: Tedaniidae sp. KZ-2020 ... | reverse complement strand
GGGGAGTAGTCTTGGATGACACTGCAGCCCGCCCCATCAGGGAGGGAGGAGAGGGGAGGAGGAGAGGGGAGGTGGAGAGGGGAAGAGGAGAGGGAAGGAGGAGAGGGGAGGGGGAGAGGGGAAGAGGAGAGGGAGGAGTGGAAAAAGGAGGGGAGAGAGGTGAGGAGAGGGTAGATGCAATATTACTTTCTCAAGAAAGCCAACACATACTTCAGAACATCTCCTTCACTCAAATGCAGCAGTATCTCATAGCAGCAAAACTCCGCCTCATTCGGGCACAAAATACCCTAACAAAACAACATACAAACAAACAATGATACTAACACCACAAACTTTATTTTTGTGTTCTAAAATCGTGCTACTCTCATGTTCTCGTTGTCCGCTATGTACACATATCCAGAAGAATCCACGGCAATGCCCCTGGGGTGGACAAACTGGCCGTATCCCTCCCCCACCGACCGCACGCAGTTCAATATATCTCCCTTGGGGCTCAGGAAGGTAACACAGTGACTCCCAAACTCCGTGATGATATACCGCCCGTGGAAGTCCATCGCGATCCCAATCGGAGAGCAGAGGAGACCCTTTTGCGCCTTGGTGGTCCCCAGTGTCTCGACAAACCTCCCCTCAGCGTCGAAAACCTGCAGACGGCAGTTGTGGTCGTCGCACACCACCAGTTTCCCTTCCCGGTTGAAGCAGAGCCCAGCCGGGAGGTTGAACAGCCCCTGGGCCTTCCCGGGAGCTCCAAACTGGTCCTTGTACCGAGGGACAGGGGAATCGGGCTTGAAGATCTGAATCCGGTTGTTCTTCATGTCCGAGATGTAGATGTAGTCGGTCTCAGGGTTGACGGCAATCCCCCTCGGGTGCGAGAACTGTCCGGCGTTGATCCCCCGCGAGCCAAACTGGAAGAGCTTGACAAACTCCCCGGAGTCGTTGCGGTAGAACTTCTGCACCATGTGGGCCTCTCTGTCCGTGACCCAGAGGTGGCCTCGGTGGTCCGTGGAGATCCCGTACGGTCGCGTGAAGTTGGAGCGGACCCTGCCTATCTCCTGCCCGTTGATGTTGTAGACATGTACGATGTAGTCTGAAGCGCTCACCACCATCTCCGTGTCTGATATCATGGTGAGTCCCCACGGGCTTGCGTTCGGGATGGGAAAGGTGTACGGGACACCGATGGGACGGGAGTAGTTACGAACCACGTTGACGTCAAACGGACTCCCGTAGATGTCTTCGTTATCAAACTTCACGGAGACTTTGTTGATGCCTGGATGACCGGGCCTGTACGCAACTGTGTATGTGCCGTCTTTGTTATCGGTGACGGTGCTCTGGGTGGTCTCCCGTTTTCCCGTCGGTGCCGGGGTGATGGAGATGTGGGCGGAGCAGGCACCCCCCCCACCGTGGAGGAGGGGCTCCTCCTTGTTGTTCCTGGCCTGGACGATGAAGGTCGTTTCCTTGTCCTGCATGGGGCACCCGAGCCCGTCTCCCGCCGCCACACTCTTGGCGGCACACGGGGCCTCGCACAACCTCCCGAAGTTCTCAATCACCTTCAAATCATGGACAAATTGGATCGAGTCCGTTTCAGAGATCTTGAATGTGTCGTACGACTTCTCAATCATCTCCTTGAGAGTTAAGGAGCGAGCCAGGATTTCTTTCTTGTACAGCATGACTTCAACGTCGGAGCCCTTTTCCACGGTGGTGCGGGTAAAGTCGATAGCACTCTCCACAGACCCCCGCACCATCTCCACCCCCTCTGCCTGAATGTCCAGGTTCTTGTGCTTCACCGTATACACATTCTCAGCAGCTGCTCGGAGCTGCTCTCTCTTCAGTTTCAGGATCTCAATGCCCCTGTCAATAGCTCGGTCGATCTTCTCCTTCCTCTTTTCCTGCCTTGCTACGAGCTCTTGCTCATACGCCTTGGCCTGGTTGAAGCACACCATGACCTTCTCTTTCATCTCCTTCAGCGGTCCAAGGCACTCTGAGAGGGAAGCCCTTTCTCTTTCGATGACCTCGTAGATGAAGAGAAAATTGTGGTCCCTGTGGTCTTTCTTGGTGACTGTGCAGTCTCGGCATATCACCTCCTCGCAGTCAAAGCAGTAAAGCTTCAAGGGCTCGCGATGCTTGCCACAGACATAGAGAATATCGTCATTCTTGGCACTCATGGGAGCGGAGGAAGGTGAAAGGTCAATGTGCCTGATCTCGTCCAGGCTGCAGATGTGGTGAGAGGCAAGGTCGACCGTCTGCTTGTGCATCTTCTGGCAGAACTGGCAGAGGGGTGCTTGGCAGTCGTAGCAGTAGGACACGGAGGGCCTGGGACTTTCCCCTGGCTCTTTCACACATTTGCCACACTCCAGAGGGTTGCCTGAGGTCAGCTTTTCATGCACCCTCAGGTGGTCTATCAGCTTGACATAGACGAAGTTGGTGGTGATGGCTTTGATGCCCCCTCGAATCTCTGAGACTGTGAGACACATGGGACACTCAACCTTGTCCGCGGGGTCATCCCGCCCTCTCGTTCGTCTTCTCGAGGTTTCGCTGGCTACCAGGCACTGGAAGCAGAAGGTGTGCAGGCAGGGCAGAGTCTTCGGCACGTTGAACAACTCGTGGCATACTGCACAGCCGAGTTCGTCACGCATTCGAGTGATAGTTGGGTTCTGCTGTTCAGCCATCTTGTTTTTCTTTCACAAAATTTTTCAACGACGACCACTTACCAGACTGTTTGCGCATGCGCATAACATGCAAAATAACTAGCTAAAGTTCAAAGTTTACCTACCTGTCTCATCAACCTGATATCCCTATAGAACTGTTTGAGACTAAGCAAACACTTGTTAAGGTTTTCATTATTGAGTTTCGGGTCAAAAGTGGTGATATCCTCCCCACACAAGTGATGGGCGCAGAGGATATGGAACCTGGACATCAAACACAGGGACTAACTTAGTCTTTCACATCAATACTTACTGTACCTGGCACACTTTTCAGTCAGCTCAGCACTCTCTGGACAACTGAAGTGCTGGATAGTAATATCCTGAAGGGGAGGAGAGGGGAGAAAGGGGCTGAATTCCTTAGGAACATACAAGCGACTTGAGCACACCTTCCTGATTCCTCGGGTTCTGTTCCAGAGAAAGTCGTACCAGTCATAGGGCCTGCTGGCCCCAGCATCCATCACTGCCGTCACCAGGTAGTCCATGGTCATCTGAAGGACCCCAACGGGTCGGAGGTCATGTGGGAGGGGCTCTTCCTTGTCAGCAGCTGATCCACTGTACTCCTTCACCGCTCGTGCGTGGTTAACTTTAGCATTCTTGGGGGAGGCGAGGGAGAGAGGGGAGGAGAGGAAGGAGGGGAGGGAAGGAAGAGGGAAGGGAGGGAGGAGAGAAGAAGAAAATCTCTGTCTGCACGACAAACAAACTGCTGGGACTCACTCGTGGTTCACTATCAGAGGTGATCTCAAAGTAGCTGAGCCTATGTGTATCCTGGCGCCTGTAGCGTTCCTTCTCGGGACACATGTCAGGACAGGTCCCCACAATGGCACGCGCCTCCATCAAAGATGTCTGCTTCTTCATGCCTACCCCAGAAAAGCAAACTGAAGGGGGAGCTATTTCTTACTAACTCACCTTTCCTGATTTCTTGGTCCCTGGCATCCAGTGCTTCGTAATAATCAGCGGCAGTGACCCCCCTGGGGGTGGGAGGGGGCGGGAGGTTTGGTCTGGGGATGCCATAAGGGCAGGTTGTTGCGACTGCGCCCTGAGGAGGGACGGGGGGAGAGAGGAGAAGAAGGGCGGCAGGACTTGCAGTGAATCCCTCCAGTCCAGGGTGGGCTTCGACTTGATCCAAGGAGCGAAGATAGTAGCCATGGTGGGCCATTCTGGCGATGGTGTCCATCTCGTCACCGGTGGACTTGTTCCCCAGATCCTTGAGGACGGCCTTGCTCACTGCTCTCCTCTTTCCCTCGGGGGTCCCCTCCCTGGCTCCACCCACATCCACCCCCACCCCCTCGTCCTCTTCCTCTGTGGGGTGCTCGGAGCTGGGTAGCCACTCCTCTCCATCGTACACAGCCAACTTGCGCTGGTGGTGTGAAAATCACTCAAAAGATAATAGTTTTCAGGGTAGAGCAGCTTACCTTCACCGATTTCTTGGTGGATTGTTTCACAGCCTCCTCCTCCTCCTTCCTTGATGACGTCTCTCCAACTTTCTCTCCAAGACGGTCAAAAATTGAGCCCTTCTTTTTTGCTGCCTTCTGCCTAATTTGCTGCTGCGGTTCTCTTTGCTGTTGCTCTTGTTGTTGTTGTAGTTGTTGTTGTAGTTGTAGTTGTTGTTGTAGTCGTTGTTGTTGTAGTCGTTGTTGTTGTAGTAGTTGTTGTTGTAGTAGTTGTTGCTGCTGCTGCTGTTGTTGTTGTTGTTGTTGTTGTTGTTGTTGTTGTTGTTGTTGTTGTTGAAGCCTTGGTTTCCAGACTTGTGACTCCCTTGAGGCCTTGATTTGCCGGAAGGCTTGAGAGGTTGCCGAGTAAGGGTCAGAGTCAGTATGCTTTTGTTCCTGGCCAGCAGCAACCCAGGAAGGTGTGGAGTTCTCCTCCTGCAGCCTCTGCTCAGCCATATCTTGATACTCCTCACTCTCGTCACCCCCCTCTTGGTGGACAGCTTGAGACAGAGCTTTCCGAGCAATCTGACTGTACTGAGGAGGATGGGACACCAATTGCTGCTGCTGCTGCTGTAGAGGGGTCTTGGTGGAAGGTTGAAAGGTCAAGGCACTAGCTGGGATCTGCTGGCTGCTTCGATCATGGTACCAGAATATCTTCAATGGAGGCATATCAGGAGACAACCACTTCCCTTCCTTCTTTGCTTGACTTGCTGCCTCCTAGATCAGCAAAACATACTAATAAGGAGATGACTACTATTTATCATCTTACGTACACGAGTTTTGAAGGCTACAGTGGCGCACATCTTGGTAGCATAGCATTTGACTCTCACTTGCCCGAATCTGCCGAAGTGTTGGCTGAGGAAGGCAGCGCTGTTGAGCTGAGCAGGGACCCCCTTCAAATGGAGAGTGGTGCTGGAGGTGCTAGCAGCTGTGGGTTTTGACATAGCTCTGCCGAGGAATGGGTTGTCGCCAACAGTTCTGCCCACAGCACCCGCACCACCAGGGAGGCTTTGTCTCACACCTCTACCTTCGTAAGGTGGAGGAGGGGGGTGTCCACTTGGGGCTCCACCCCCAGCATAAGGAGGGGAGTAGCCAGTCATAGCTCCACCCATTCCTCCACCCCCTGTATAGGGAGGGGGGTGGGCACCTCCGCCCATTCCTCCACCCTCAAAAGGTGGGGTATGTTCACCTTCACCCATCCCCCCAGGGAAAGGGGAAGACACTGGTGCTGATACGAGCGGCACTTGCGAGACCACAGCCATCTTCATTCGAGCACTTGTCCCTTCGTCTCTTCCAAGTGGAACCATACCCATTCCCATCCCTCCACGAGGAACCTGCTCAGCTATCTCAAGGTTTGATGAGGGCCTGCGGGGGCCACCAGCCACGACAGCTGCATAACTGGTGACTGCTGGGGGCGGTGGAATGTCTGGCTGAAACTGCTGACTCACAGCTGAGAGGAAGGGGTTTTTTGACGATGAAGAGGCATGAGAAGGGGGGGCTTGTGAAGAGTGCTCTGAAGTGGATGCTGTTTGCAGAAATGGGTTCCGACTCTGTGAACGTTTGACCTTGACGGCAGCTCCCCTGCCCCCACTCACTCTCCTGGCAGCTAGCCTACCTGCAGGTGAGGGACACAGTGTAACTCCTGCTCAAAGAATGCTGAGCATGCAAAAAGCAGCCTACATACCACTTTGGGGTGTTAATTTCCGACTCCCGCTCTGAGACAGCCTCCTCAGCGCCTGCTTTTTCTACAGGGGGGAGAAATAGAAATAAAGAAAGCCCTGAAGACTATCACACACCTTTTTCTGGGCATAATCAGCCTTCAAATTGTACATCTTTCACGACCACCACCTCTTTTCAAACACATCTGGTAAAAGATTGCTTACCTTGAAAACCAAATTTTATTGATTGCTATGGTGTGCTTTTAAAGTGAACGATTAAACACTTTCGCGCCAAAACCCCACGTGGCTAGGATGGAGAGGTAAGAGTATATCATGAAGGAAAGGCTGTCAGAGTTCCTGGGGAGGAGGAGCACGAAAAAAAGCGCTCAAAAAGGAGGACTACTCAAAACTGCAATGCTTTGAACAAGCTCTGGAGAGAGAACTTAGCCTGGAGGACACCACCACCACACCCCCACCCTGTAAGTGACCCCCACTGAACACTGAACTGAAGCCAAATAACTTGCACTCCACAAAAACATGAACCTGTGCATGACATCCTGTTGCCACAGACTGAGACGTTATCTAATCAGGAGCACAGAGCTCTTTCATTGATACAAATTCAGTCATGCAAACTGTCTGGAAATTCAGGTCGACTAAGGAAGTTCTTGATGAAAATAATGATACATACACATGGACAATAGTGAGAGTACATGGAAGGGTGGTCACATTTTAGCAATGTTTCTTAGTCTGCTGCACACAGCTATGAAAGTGTCCACTTGTTGAGCCCCAGAAAAACCTTGTCTGACCTCTGGGTGATTCTTGACATAGAACTCGAAGGTTGGGACGCTAGTGATACCTGTTTCATACACACAAATGTCTATTAGAGGGCCTTCAGAAGCTATACTATTTTAATGCCTTCTTCAGATAATTGAATACAAGTTTTTGTAACAATCTCACCTTTAGTCTTTGTCTCCTTAATGCCTTCTTCAAACTTGCGCATGTACTTTTTCTCTGACAGGGCCGCTATTGCTTTATCCTGGTCCAGCCCCACCTTGCCTGCGAGCTCCTTCAGGACCTTGCTGGAGCTCACGTCCCTACCCTCGGAAAAGTAGGCCTTGAAGAGGGCCTCCTGCATCTCGTGCTGCTTGCCGTGAGCCTCTGCAAAGTCCAGGATGATGTGGGGCTTCTTCGTGGGAACCACCAGACGATTGGGATTAAAATTGATGCCCTGTGAATAAATATTCCACAAGGAAGTCAATCGACTACGTAAACTTGTCGTCTTTTGTGGTCAGCACGATTAGCGACAGGACACTACGGCACATGCCATCTACAACTTTTGCTGGTGATCCTATGACCATATCAGTGGAACCTCCGAATAAAGGACACCTTGGGACCAGTCACTTTGTCCTCTGTTGGGAGGTTGTCCCTTTCTTGGATGTTAAAAATGTACTACTGCTATGGGAAAGGGGTCCAGAAGAGTGTCCTTTGTAGGGAGGTTGTCCCTTTCTCAGAGGGTCCTTTATCGGATCGCTTACAATGCTTCTAGCTTGTGTCGCTACTGGGGAAGAGTCTGAGAGAAATCTCTGCGCAGCCTCCTCCCCAAATTTGAGTCTGCAGTAGTCTGCAAGAGGTATCCCACGCTCCGGGAGGAAAGGATTGAGAAGGAAGGGTTTCCAACGCACATGGAATTCAAAGTTGCTGGCAAGGTGCTCCATAGCAGTGTCTAGTTGCTTTTTCCCTATCCAACACCTGCAAAGTAAAATTCACTCATAAAAATTCACTCATAAAAAAAACACTGTAGCTAGCTTATAACATCAAGCAGCAAACCCAACAACACAGCTGAGCTCATAAGCTCCAGACAGAGCTAGCTAGATGATCTTACCATGGACAGACGATATCCGAGGTGATTTCTACATTGACTTGGAGTTTGGCCATCCTGCAAACTTGAGATTTAGAACTCAGACACCGCCACAGACGAAAAAGTACCATTCAACAAACCTTTTTGTACAAAAAAATGCAAACGTGACAAAGTTTGCGCTATGAATATCATTATGGAAGGTGGATGTAAACAAAGATTGATGGCTGCTATCTGCTCTTTAGCAGTTCTTCTCTGGCTTTGGCTATGCACTTGAAGGCCTCCTCACTACCTGGGGCCAAGTTCTTGTCAGGATGGAGCAAAACTGCCATGTGCTTGTACGCCTTGTTGATTTCATCTCTGCACACGTACGTACAAACAAACAAACATACAAACAAACTAATGTAATGCTGGCAATTCGAATGGTCTTTCTCACTTAGAGCAGCTTTTTGTGAGACCCAGGATATCATAGTTATCCTGGCAGCTCCTTATTTTTGAGACCAGTGTAGCCTGCTCTGGAGTGTAGGCGAGGTCCAACCCAACTCTCCCTGGGCGCGGGCCGCCCACAGCAACCTCTGCAGTGTGCTGGATCAGCCGCTCAAACATCTCCGGGATGTTGTCACCAGCCAGAGCCGAGGTTTCAAAGTAGGGGAATCCCCTAGTTTCCGCCCACAGTCTGCCTTCAGCTTCATCCACTTTACGCCTACCAAGATCAATCTGCAGAAGAAGAGGGAAAAAACTTTGCAACCTAAGGTGGAGAAAGGGATTCCTCCAAAATCTCAGTATTGCAGACCTCGGAATAATGTACCAGATTGTCTTATCTTTCCAAATCCTATTACAGTTGAAGTGGACATCTCACCTTGTTCGCACAGACAACAAAGACCACTGAGTCCATTTCAGAGGAGCTCTCCAGATGTGCTCTCATCTCCCTTAGCCAGCCATCGAGAGCCTCAAAACTTGACCGGCTTGTAACATCATACACTAGCATGGCTCCTTGGGTGTCCTTATAGAACTCATTGCGAACCTGGCGTTAAAAAAGATTCACCATACTTAATTATGATAAAATTAGCTGTATACGCACCTCGTAGAAAAATGATTGTCCAGCAAGGTCAAAAATATTGACCTTGATGTCGTATTTCACTGTTTTTAATCTCGTCACGCCAAAATCTATACCCAGAGTGGCCATGTATTTGGAGACGAATCTCTTTTCACAGTAGCGCTTGATGAGACAGCTCTGAGAAGTTAACAAATTATTCTCATATCTAGCTGATATGGAGATCTGCAATAAGAGGACTTACTTTACCAGTCTCTTCAGCCCCCATGGTGATAATCTTAACGCGTAGCAACTCTCTTCCACCATTTTCTGGCATCTTCCTCATCACACCTCCCTCACAACTGCATGCAGTGTGCACACCTAATGGTCGTCAATATTATTTTGGAAAAATCACTATGGCAACATCCGTTAAATTGGAGCAGACGTAGGTGGGCGTTAATAAGAACAGGAAAGCGAGAACATGCATCTCTTTTGTCCTACCTGTGGCAATCTGCTAGTAGTTGAAGAAGGCCCGACCTGCCTCAGATTTGCTTGCAATACATGCCCCTACGTCCAGAACATCAACCAGAAGGTGCTGACCTTTTTTTTTCTAAATAAGGGGGGGGATACTCTAATTTAGCTACCACCTTGCCCAGGTTTCGTCATTTAAGTTTCCCAGACTGAAGGAGGTGGATGATGTTTTAGGTGGTTCTGCTGCATGGGAGAATGTGGACACCACTGACGGTGAGACCCCCCACCATTATACCAGAAACTGGATTCTATGAGTCACATTTTCCATAGAAACATGCCCCAAGTGTGAGCACCTCAAGGCGTACTTTATGCAGATGCAGACACGCTCTGCCGACGAACCTATGACCATATTTTTCAAATGCTCCGCACCAAAGTGCGGACATCGCTGGAACAAGTGAACGAACATAATTTCAATGAAATGACAACAGCAAAGAACAATCGAGAACGATCACGAAAATCACCACAGTCACTATGATACATTAGCAAGTGTCCAGGATACACTCCCATACATACCAGCACGGGATCAAACTGTTCAGGACGGCGGGGGAAGAGATTTGGTTACTAAGGGGAGGATCTTGTCAGTATGCATTTGCCAGTTCTCGATGTCCTTGGAGACGGCACACCACTTCTCCCCGTGGCGTGGCTCTGCGGACACACAGTTCTTGAAAACTTTCTCCTGCTGAGCCTGAATATTATTATACCAACTCTGATACAACGAAATCTTAAGGGCAACCTCTCTACAAAGGACATTCCAAATAAAGGACAAGGACACTCTAAAGAAGAATAAAGGTCTTCAAACATAAACTCAAACCAACCTCAGTCCCATGCTGTAGCTCAAACTTGTAAAAGTGTGCCCAAGTGTCTCCCAGGTCAGGGTCAATCTTGACTGCCCTCTGGAACCACTCACGAGCTTTGCCGACTTTGCGCTCTGTCCAAAACAACCTATGAAACGGCCACAAGAAGAGGTCAGGTCAAGTACATTCACTACATTACTAGTAGTACACTAAATCCATTGGGGGGGGGGGGGACTAGTTAGAGTGTGCTGGATGGGTGGCCTCATCTTGGGCACCATAAAGATTTTTTTCCCCCTTCTGCTTACTTTGCCACAGCCAGCAAGACATGAGGGTCGTGTTCGCACTTCTTGAGGGCGTCCACGCTCTTTGTCTTCCTCTGTGGCCTTGCCTCCAGGAAGACTGCCTCGGCCCAGAGGATGCCAGAGCTGGGGCACTCCTGCATGGCTTTCGCCATGTTGGCCAGGGCGATGTTCTTCTTCCCTCCCCTCATCTCGATCCGCACAGCCTCCAGCCACAGCTCTGGGCAGTGAGGGATCTTGTGGCGCCCCTTTTCCAGCACAGCGCGGGCCTTGGTGACCTGACCGCACCTCTCCTCCAGCCGAGAGAGCAGCAGCCAGAGGTGGATCGACTGTGGAACCTTCTTCAACTGTGCACAGAATTCAGCAATGCTTTGATTGAGTCACGGTTCCTTGGAAATGGACTTACGGCCTGGTTGTAGATGTTTCTGGCAGCTGCAAAGTCATTTTTCTGCTCTTCTATATGCCCTCTCATCATCCACAGCTGCATGCATGTTATATGTACGTTGGAGAGAGAACACAGTGAAAAGTTCTCCAGGACCCCCACATAACAAACATACATGCATGCACATGCATACACAAACCTTTGGGAAGTCAGGGTGCTTCTCCAGAGCCTCGTCCAACATCTGTATGGCTTTCTCCATGTTATTGAGCACCCACTCCAGCTTGACGCTCTTCATCATGACCCGGGCAGTGCCGGCACTGGCCCATGCCTTCCCCAGGAGCAGTCGTGCCCTCTCGTACTCCCCGTTCTCACCCTCCAGCTTGACGGCGGCCAGCCAGATCTCCTCGCTGTTGGGGTTGTTCTTGAAGGCCAGGGAGAGGATGGAGCGGGCGGCTGGAACATCACCCTGCATGCATGTGCATGCATGTGCATGCACGCACGGAAATGGCAGTACAGTGCATGTGGACTCCCCCGCACCCCCTCCCCCCCCCCCCCCCCCCCCCCCTCACTTACGGCCAGCCATTTGGACTTTGCCCCCATCAGCCACAGGACCTCGGCCTTGGGGCACTGGGCCACCGCCTTCTGCAGCAGTGTCTCCAGCGTCTCCCGGCTTCCATGATTCTTCTCAAAGTACGCTGCCCGTAGCCAGATGTTCTTCTTCTTGGGAAAGGTCATCAGGGCGTGGGCGTAGATGGCGCGGGCGCACTCGTAGGCTTCGTGGGCTGTGGAGCTCTCTGCGTCCTGCATCCACTGGTCCAAACAGTCCTCATCCTCCAGACCAATGGCGATCACAGCTTGGCTGCGGAGGTGGACAATAAGTCTTGTGAAGGATGGTGGCAAGGACTACAGCAACCTCTACCCAATCAAGTCCAGCTACTCCTGGGACCAGTTAAAGTGTCACAATCAGAGGGGCGGCCTCATTTTAGGCACTTAGTTAGATTTGTACTAGACAGCCACTTTTGGGAGCTGTTGAAGCATCGCTAATAGGAGTGGCCTGATTTCAGGGGTAGAATTGTGCATACAGGTTTCAAGGGAGGAGTGGTCCACTGCCAGTCCATGCATAAGAGGGGTATTTGGTTTTGGAAAAGTGGCTCTCAATCTCACATGATGGCCTGAGCAGTGTGAATGGAGCCCGACTTCTCGCACTCCTCAGCGTCCACTATCCACAGGTCTCGGTTGATCTCCACCATGTTCGCCTTCAGTGACATCACAGCTATGAGGGAGAGGGGAGAGGGAAGGAAAGAGAGAGGGAAGGAGAGGGGAGGCGAAAGTGAAAGGAGAAGGGTAGGAGAGAAGGAAGGAGAAGGGTGCGTGCCAAGATTAGAGCATCAGAGAAGGTAGGAGTCATATCGTCGTATTGTACCTCTTTCAACAATCTTCGGAACCATGTGGAAATTTTCATTTGCTTCCTCCAGTTTCGCAGCACTGATCCAAATGTGCCTATCAGTGGGGATATTCTCACGAGCCTTATTCAGCACCTACACATACTCACATATGATCACATCAGGCTCCACCCACTTGCCACACCCACCTTTCTGGCATTGTCGTAGTCCTCCAGCCGTGCCAGGGCCAGCCAGAGCTCCACCGAGAGGGGACAGCACTCCACGGCTCGTCCGAGCATGGTCTTGGCATCCTCCACCCCCTCCAGCTCCACGGCAGCCTTCCACAGTCGCACAGAGGTGGGGATGGTCTCCAGAGCCTTGCGTAGCACCCTCCTCTTGGCAGCCGTGTCTGTCTCAAAGTCCTCGGCCTTCATCCACAGCTTGACAGACTGGGGGATGTGGTGGATGGCCTGGGTCACAACGGCCTTGGCCTGGTCAGGAGGCTACAGAGGATTGTATAATGACCCTCAAAACCCAACACTTCACACAAAACGGAATTTTCATATTGCTTTGGAAGACACAATTTCACACTTTGTTGGGACTGGAATTATCTCTACGCAGCACACACCTGCAATCTCGCTGCTTCCAACCAGACGTCCTCGTTCTTTGGACAGACCTCGCAGCCACGCATGATGACGTTCCTGGCCTTCTGCAGGTGACCTGTGACCTCCTCCAGCCGGGCAGCTGCTATCCACCCAGGGGCGTGCTTGGGGTTGGTGGTGATGACGGATCTGAGAAGCAGACGGGCCTTCTTGACATCACTACAGAACACACACACACACACACACACACGGACAAGCTTGAAGTGAAGGCATGTGGAAGAGCACTCTCTGGGCTCACTTGATGTCTCCATGGGATTGTGGTGTGATGCTGTTGAGATCGGTCAGGTAACCTTTAGGGTCAACCCTTTGAAGACCAGCAGCCGAGTGTGAGCAATGCGTTCAAGCTGGGTCAAAATCTCTTTAGGATTGTCAATATCAACGCTAATAAGTTCGTGGAGTGGAATCATAATATCCTCCACTTTG
>JAAGOD010001652.1_pt1 | contig 13152 bp, 11 predicted proteins | sample 8389681 | NCBI WGS metagenome assembly JAAGOD01 (sample SAMN13964374, study PRJNA552185) | sponge metagenome | biome: deep-sea hydrothermal vent fields; feature: spots directly above weak diffusing fluid; material: seawater and sediment | host: Tedaniidae sp. KZ-2020 ... | reverse complement strand
GGAGAGGGGGGGGGGGGAGAGGAGAGGAAGGGTTATGGAGCTGGTATCAAGTCAAGAAAGTCCTCACGTCTCCAGTATTGTAGAGGGAGAAGTAGCCAGTGCCGTAGGTACTTTTTGCCTCCCCGCGCTTGAAGCAATGCTGACCAACCAGAGCAGCCTGCTGGTCCCCAAGACACTGACACACACACACACAAACACACACAGGTAGCATCCCAAATGCAATCACATAATGACAAACGACTCACTCCGCAAATTTGTACTCCATTGAATGTCCCTACAGCCTGAAGGCATTGCACACATACATGGTCAGTTAAGCTTCACCCACCTGCCCCTCCCACTTACGATGTTTCCATAGTGCTGTGAGGAGCTGAGGATGGTGGGGAGGATGGAGTTTGGGATGCCAAAGAACCTAGCCAAACACATGGGGGCTGCATGGTGAGTGCAGGGTCAGAGTGCAGCGCTCACTTGCACAAATACGGGTCCCATTTCAAGGTGTGAATATTCATCAGCATGGTCCTGCTGGCATTGGTCACGTCAGTCACATGTATACCTCCATCCACACCACCTGTCAGTTTCTACAGTGATGAACAGTATTCTAATTAGAGGGACATACTCTATATAAAGTAACAGCTACCTTAAAAGAAGACATACCCTAATTAAAGGGACTTACCCACATGATCCAGGTGTCCACAGTGCCGAAGAGACACCGCTCCTCAGCAATGGCATCTCTCACCGCAGGGACGTTCTCAATCAACCACTTGATCTTCAGAGCACTGAAGTACGTGTGGATGGGAAGGCCACACAAATGCTGTATGTTTGTGTGTGTGCACGGATGTGTATGTATGTATGTATGTGTGTGCATGTGCATAGAGTGTCTATACAGATACAGCTCCTGCAGATGGCATCTCACCCTGAGGCGATATTTGCTCTTGCTGGCAATGAGTTTGTTTACAATCTCAGCTGCCCTGCCGTCATGCCAGACGAGGGCATTGTAGAGCGGATGGCCTGTCACCTTGTCCCAGAGCACCGTGGTCTCACGCTGGTTGGTCACACCCACACACCGCAGCCGACTCAGGTCATGTGACTGCACAGCCCCACCCACTTCTTCCAGACACGTTAGCACCGTCTGGTAGAGTTCCTCAGGGTCTTGCTCACACCACCTGGGGAGGAAGGGGAGGAAGGGGAGGGCTCAAAAAGCAGGCAATTGAGGGGCTCAGTGCTCACCCTTCCTCCTTGAAGATGGACTGGACAGGCTGAGAGTGCTGGGCCACTATCTCAAGGTTCTCATCAAAGAGCTGCAGTTATTTTGAGCATGCATCAACCAGCTAGAGAGGGCGAGAATCTACTCACAAAGAATCTGGAGCTGGTGGTGCCCTGGTCAATGGCTCCCACTAGGGAGCCTGTTGGTGGAATTCCAGACATCTTCTTCACAGGTGCTGAGTAGTGGGCGTGGTGACCTAGTAGATACAGGGTCGTCAAAGGAAAAGATTCAAAACAATTTGAATTTTTGGCGGTATTTTTGGCGGTGTATGGTGTGGCAGAGAGAGACAGCTGATTCACAGACGAGAGGGAGGAGACATTTTTACATACTCACTGGTCCTAGAGGCTCCCTATGGAAGCAGTATTCACCAAAGACACCAAGTGAGCCTGTTATTTTACTGAAGTGTTTGGCATGCTTGATATTTTCTCTCTCCCTCCCCCCAAACTCTTCCAGAGGTCTTTTTTCTGACCCTGCAACTCCCAAGTCTCACTACTACCCCTCAACCCCCAGAGCTCAGGCCAGGAACGAGAAACAAATCACTCTGGTAAGGAGAGTGGTGATATAGTGCCTGACTTGAGATAATACTTTGTTCCAATCCTTGCAGACCTTCACAGGGAGACCTCATGCTCTAGATGGAGCACACTCTAAGGCGTCACACACTCTTGCCCCCATTCAGCCTCTGACTGTATCCCTCTCACCCCCTACCTCCCCTCCCCGCTGGGACGTGAGACTCTGTCCGAGTGACACAGGGAGGAACGCAAGGATAGGGGACACCAGCTCTGCAGGGTCCTCTAAATTTGACGAGTCTTGGCCGAGTACATCTGAATGTTACAAGGGTCATGCTCCTGGGGAACAGGAAGTGAAAGTGGGCATGGAGCTCCATACAGGAAGTCACCATACAGGAAGTCATCCTGGTGTGAATCAAAGTGATAGTCAAGAGTCTACGTTGGGAAGGTATTCACCTCTGTAGTCTGTGCCCTAATATGAGAGCAATAATTATACTAGGTACATAGAAAGATTTCGCCATGCCCCTCCCACCAGTAGAGCCAGACGAGACACACCCCTTAATCCATTCTGGTGGAAATCAGGAGAGGACACACCCCCTCAAGATACCTCCACACCCAACAGTGTGAGAAATAAGGTCAGTAAGTCAGCGAGCAACCTGGAGCCTCTCGGACAAAGGACATCCTAAGAGTACACTCCTCCATGTCCTTTATTCAGAGGGTCCGCTATGGTTCTGATTTGAGTTGGATAGCACTGAATGAATGATTCTTATCCTGCAGAGTGGTGATGCTAGTGTTTGTAGCCACACCCACACAGACCCCAGCCCGAGGGTGTCGGGTGAGCCCAGCCTGGAGTCCCGCTCCCAAGACCTCATAGAGAAGAGTCTGACTGTCCTGTCCTCCACCGACTCTCCTCCGGCCCAGAAATACCTCAATACTCTTGCCATGAGGGAAGCCAAGTGCTCCACCGTAGGAGAGGCAGGCAGGGCTGCTCAAAGTACCAGAGGTGGGTGCCGTGGGCGTCAGTAGGTTTTCTGGCTTTCAATATGAAATGTGCAATGTGTAATGATCTCTCATAACAAAACGACTTATGAAACTGGAAGTATTATTTCCTCATGAAAGCATTTGATATCCGTTGACGTCTGTGCTAATGCCATTAATGGTAAATATACAGGCCATGATGTATACCATATTTGCCCATGTGCTGATGTACAGGGAATGGTGGCCATGGTTATATGCAGGCTGTATTATTCTGTGCAGGCTCTGGTGGGCGTGGCCACATGCAGGCTGTATGATTCCCACTGTATTCTGTACAGGCTCTGGTGGGCGTGGCCACATGCAGGCTGTATGATCCATACTGTATTCTGTGCAGGCTCTGGTGGGCGTGGCCACATGCAGGCTGTATGATCCATACTGTATTCTGTGCAGGCTCTGGTGGGCGTGTCCAGGTTGCCATGTCAGATGACATCCTGGTGCAGTGGAGACTGCGTAGGAAGCTGGAGCAGGCCAGGGGGGAGGCTGCCGGCAGGTTCTTCAGCCCTGCCCTGCAGCGCAGATACACACTGCAGCAATGCTACCCCACTGCCGGACATATCTGTAGCACTGCTCCCTCCCACCCCTGCCAGACCACACCCCCTCAGTGCACATGCTGCGGTGGAGGGAGAAGGACAGGCAAGGAAGGAGTGAGAGACTCAAAGGAACAAGAGGTTCAGACTTCCCCTGGATCACTGGTGGCTGCAAGGCGAGACCACGCCCATCACACCCCCAGTGAAATGGAGCAAGGAAGCACTGAACTGGAAGACAGAGCCGATGGTCATTCTACAGATTACACCCCTCGGGATCATGTGACCGAGCAAGACAAGTCACCAGCCTTCCCTGCTGGAACCACACCCACATTTAGAGAAGGAGAGACCACGCCCACTGTTGGAGAGGAAGAAGGGTCTGTAGCCATTGGGGAGGTACAGGAAAGGGTCCCTCCCACTCATGGTGGCCTGGCGTTGAGAGAGCTGACCTTCTCAGAAGACACCCAGTTCACCATGACCTTCAACACAGAGACAGAGCTAGACACAAGCACGTGCAATCAGCAGCATGGTCCCCCTGCCATGTCCACACCCACTGGCCACCGTCGCCACAGCAACCAGCAGCATCACAAAGAGAGCACCCCCCATGTCTTGGAGCCACTGTCACCTTGCGGTCTGGAAGATGGTATGAATGAATAGTTGTTTGTAGCGTTGTTATGGCTCCCATTAGCTGCTGGGCTAGTGCTGGCCAATGAATGCCATCACTCACCCGTATTCATTCAGCATTCACACTTGGGCAGGCTGTTGTATTTATCTAGGGTGGAGACACCATGTCTCTGGACTGCAGAATGCAAACACGTAGGCTTTCCCAGCCAATGCATGCATGCATGCATAGCCTACACTTGACCTCTCCACACCGCTTACCTTAAAGTACATTCATCCCAAGCCACATCATACGATAAGCACTGAATTTAAATGCTCTTTCATAGTGTAATTCATATCTAATAGCACCTACTTCAAAAGATGATGTGAGTCCACCACAAAGGGCCCATGAGCCCTGGGAAGCCTTCCAATGGGACGATGATATGGGAGATGACCTGCTGAAATTGCTGATCACTAAAGCCAAGCTCTTTGAAGCTCAAATTAGGTATGCCATTAACTGGCCATTAGGGACCCTTCAAGTGGAGGTCTGCAGCTGAGGAATGGTGGGGCATAAGGCCACCACCATGGGCCTCTGTTATCTGATATCTCACTTGGTGCAGAGCTTCAAAGCCCAGCAAACCTAGCGATATTCATGGCACTCACATTACCGATTAGCTTTCTTTTTGATGTGTGTATGTTTGATTTGCAGGGAAGTGGATGGCTGGTTAATGGCCCTGCACTCTCAGGAACAATAACTCCACTCAATCAGGGCAGTGAGTCACTCTGCTACAATAGGGCGTTCAGTGAGCCTCGTCATGTGACATGCTGAGGTATTCAGGGGAAATCGCTCTGGCTCTGGTTGAGTAGCGACAGAAATGTCGTGTTGAGCTTCAGGGAAAGAGCCGAGCCTTTTCTACTGCATGCAGCTGAATGCTTTGCCACCTCTTTTACAGCGAGCAATTCCAGCTGTTGGCAATTGTGCACTGAAGTAATCTTCTATGCAGCGTATGGATCATTAGAGCAGTGTATTGCATAATAGCTGAGTGGGCCCCCATTATCCACTCGCTCCCCGCTCTCCCCATGAAACGATCTTTGTGAGTGGGCTGCTGAAAATGCTGCCACTTCTGTGTCTAGCACCCAACACATGACTCTCTGTGCTGTGAGATGTTTTGAAATGTCCCTGTCGCATGCTCTAATCAAATACGTGGAACAATCACATGGTATTTTTGGAGTGTTGAGTGTTTATTTGTGTGTGTGTGGGAGGGAGGGAAGGAGGGAGGGAAGGAGGGAGGGAGAGGAATGCTGTGAAAGTCATCTGGAATGAGTGTCCATCGGAATGGTTCGTCATTCCAGAGTCAGTATTGGGCATTTCTCAAGAAACAGTGAAATTGTGTGTTGGTTTACAATCTGAAACTAGATCAATATCTCCTTGTTACCTCACTGGAATCATGGCGTTGAAGAGTGGATGGTACGATGATTGCTTGTAATCGGCGCTAAATTGGTGATTGTGATGGCATTTCGTGCATGGCTCCAACATGCATGCTCGTCTGCCTGGTTGGTTAGAGGGAGCATGCATCAATGCATGTGCACGCATGTGACAGATGCTATACACAATCAGAAACCATGCAGCTAAAAATATACTTTTAAGGTGAATGGTTATATATATGGCCATTTTGGCTTGTGTGAAGGCTTGTCTCCACTCTCACTCCAACAAGCTGTCGATTAATCCTAGCTCTGTGGGGGCTATTAGCCTTGACTGGTGTGCCAACAGTATTTTCATGTAGCCCTCATAGCACATTTCCAATTTTTCACTCTGCGCCAGTCATATGCTTTGATTTAGGCCCAGACAAAGCAGCATCAGTCCATCCATTGGGACTTAAAAGCCATTATGTGTCTCTAATGTGAGCTGCAGTCAGGGTATGGATAGTATCACTACGGTACTTAGCAACTGTTGCTAAGTATCTGCTATTCAAAGGCTGTGAAGCATTCTGGGAACAGCTGAACCATTCAGTGATTAATCAGTGTGGAATGCCCTGCTGGTATGCCAGCTATGCAGCAGGAAGTCATAATTATCATTAACTGTCTGCACTCAATTGTCTGGTGATAAAAAGCTGTGGTCACTCTTTAATTACTGCTTGATTCAATTACAGCTATTTGTATAAGATAGCAGCTCACTTGTGCCACTTCATTGCAGTATAAAGTTAGACACACCCTCTCCAGCCAGCTAGAAACTGATATAGCTATCCAACTTTTTCAAGAGCAGTCATTTTTCAGTGGAGTATTCGAGACTTTTAGCTCAGAATGATGCTAGCCTATCCTTCCTTGATGCAAAGAGCCTCACCTTTTGCAGCGTTGGGTGGGATCCCAGCATCCAACATGCCTCACCTCACAGCCAGCCCTCAGTTCAGCTTCAGCCCTGCATTTGCCCTGCATGCCCAGATTGCTGCACCAATCATCACCACCTCGCAGGTGGACCTGGGGAGGAAGATAGCTGCAGGGAGCAGTGTGGAGAGACTGGCGTCTTCTTCGGCTAATTCGAAGCCGGCTGCAGAGCAGAATTCAAAAGGGTCATTTTCGATTGCGAGCATCCTTGCTCGGGACAGCATCTCTCCCTCAGCAGCCGCATCAGCAGCCGTCCCGGCCAGTCTGAACTCTGCGGACAAGTGCTCCAGCAGCACCATCTCCCCAGCTACGCCACTCTCCGCAGGCCAGAGACACAGTGGCAGTTTCTACTACTACTACCCGACACCTCCACAGGCCCAGACACCAACCCACTTCAACTTCACGACCGGGACTCTGGAGGCAGAGCTGCACAGCAGTGCTGCGGCCCTCCACAGCCGCCTCTCAGCACCCGTGGCTGTCATCAGCGAGATTGTCCGCAACGCAGGCAGTCTGGAGCACTCCACACACCTCCTCAGCAACCGCATGAAGAGGAAGAGAAAACTCAGGACCGTCTTCACCGAGAAGCAGCTCGAAGGATTGGAAACGAAATTCGCAGAGAAGAAGTATCTGAGTGTCCCGGACCGCATGGAACTGGCCGGTCGGCTGGAGCTGAGCGAAACGCAGGTCAAGACCTGGTTCCAGAACCGCAGGATGAAATGCAAGAAGCAGCAGGTGCAGGAAGACGAGGAGCAAGAGATCTCTGCAGATGCTCCATCACCAAGCTCAAAGAGGCAAAGATTTGCAGACTCTGAGTCTGAGTCCGAGTGCGAAGGCTCCTCACCTCTGAGCTGCAGCGAGCCCAACACTGTGTGCTCACCCGCAAGTCAGGAAGACTGCCTGGAGGTGGCCTCCTCTCCTCTGCACCCCAGCATCCCCTCAGCAAGTCACCAACAACAGCTCTAAAAACTCCTCCATCTTATCATTTCTCTCTCTCTCTCTCTCTCTCTCTCTGGTTCTGCAAGTCTAGCTAGCCTTCCTGCAAAACTGTACTATCTTTGTGACTCTGTGACGTGAGAACAAGCCTGTCTGTGTAGCTGTTTCTAGCAACCTTCCATGCAGTGTATATCCAGCACTTCATCAACTGGCACTAGTACATCTTAGTAGTATTTTAACTCATCATTTCACTTGTCAAAACTGACTAATTATATTATGTGAGACTAAAATCAACATTTTAAAAAGTTAGTACTAATTTTTAACATTTGATGGGCCTAGGCTGACAGAGTTATCACTATTTAGCATTAATGAATATTAAAACAATTAGCTCCTTATTGTATTCATTGCATGCCAATGGTGACCCATCCTAGATTTCTGGTGCAGGTTGGTGATGAATTAGTCACCACTAGCATAAACATTGGCAGCTTGCAGACTGCCAGGCCCTGTTGCTGCGAAGGCCAGTCCTCCCTCCAGGGTTCAGGGTGGGACTGCAATCAATGCCGCTATCCACAGCAGGGCGTGGATTCTGGAAGTCGGAGTTCAATTGCTAATTTTTGTTAATGGTTTTAATGAGGGTGCAACTGGCTGGCAATGCTGGATTCCAAGTGTCTCTCAGCTACGGATTAATTATGGATTAATATGCCGCAGTGATTACCTCGGCGAGACTTTGGTTATCTAATAGTTGACCTGTTCCCCTCATGGTGTGACCACATGTTGCCCCTCGGGGGCAATGAAACAGGCCTCAAGGTCCAAACCACCGACTGCACCACAACTGCAGTGTGGATCCTAATGAGAAAACACAAACCAATCACCAGACTGGTTATTTAATCCAGACATGTGCTGTCTAAGCTAGCTGACCTCCACTCAATAGGGAGCACTTCAGGTTGACAGATAAACTTACAACAGCCACGGCAATAGACTGTGGAGCCACTTGGAAAACATGCATAATGCCTTTATGATAATGAATTCAACATTCTCCTATTTGCATAATGGATTGTTTGGTACTAAGCAATCAGGGAAGGATGTAAACAGTTGCTTTGGAAGGGTCTCTCAGTCAGCACAACCAACTTTGCTGGAAATGTGCAAGTGTTGACATAGTTTCGGCAATCAAGCGTCAGTGAAATTGCGAATTTGCATTGGCTTCGTTCTGAATGGGACAATGAGATTACGATGGTATTCTGTTGCAGCCGAAGCATTCCTACATGTGTGTCCGTCACTGTTCTCATTAACCACGCCAAGCGTACGCACACAGATGCTGTGTCCAGGTGGGCCCTTTAGCACCGACACTCGCCAAAGAGACATCTGCTTAGATATGGCCCCCTCTGCACAGGTGTGGGAGCATAGCCTTCAAGTGGGGCCGACAACTGGACCAAAACTATCACAAGAATCCAATGTTGTTCCTAACAATAATATTACGCCTATTATGCGTTAATTTCCATCCAGTGGTGGCCGATTAGAATAACAGTGTCTATCTCCTTCACTACATCTCTATACACTGAGGGCAGACACCCCTTGGAATGGCCCAATCGCTGCTCTGTAAATATTGTGGGCTCTGGAAACTTAATTAGCCACAGCCTAATCGGATTATCAAGGCATGCATACACTCCATCGCTTGCATTGCCCAGTCCTGAGGTCACAGGGTCAATTGAATCAAGATTAACCACTAAGTAACTGAGTGGAGGTAAGGACTTACCATTCCTAGAGCTGTCAATATTTGCCTTGGGAAAACTGGATTACCAGCTCCTGTGCAGACTTGGTGCCTCCCGTAACAAGATAACTGGAGCATGAGTTGGCCCCAACCTCAGAAATTAGTTACAATGTGTGAAAACCTGACTGGAGAGAAAAACAAGGGGTGGCGTGGAGAAACAAGCCCTTGGCGGGGGGCTGGGCATCTCATCTTAGAGCTGATATGTGTGGAACCTCACTGGAATGACTGCAGACCTGAAGATTGTTTGTATAGGAGACCTTTAAGTAAGTCCTTCAAAGCTGATTTGAACTGTGATTATGCTAGTGTAAAGTCATTATTTAAACCTCATTGCACCACATTTTCTTCTCTTTTCCTTTTGGGAAGCTATTAAAGTGCAGTGCTGTAGCAATTAAACCCAGAGGTTAAGGGCAGGGCAGGAGGGAGCAGCTGCAAAGTCACCGCCGGACTAAGCACCTGCTCCCTCCCGGCCACCGCAACAAGATAATAATTACTAGTTTGTTACGTAATTCCGCCACATTTCACGCATTAAAGAAAGAGAAGTTTTTAGATTTGCTGCTCATCCCAGGCTGATCACCACCAGAGAATACATCAGCTAGGGCCTCTATAGAAACAGGCGGACCACAATGCACCAGCTGCACTAGCTCCTCGATAATTCATTTTTAAAAGTTGGCGGAGAATGCGACCATTAGTTGGACCATCTCTTGTTATGGGCATAGCTGCACACCAGAGTAGCTAACAGAGTAACTAAACCAACACCTAGGTAACCTCCAATGGCATTTAACTGGTTATCATTAAAACAATATTAGTATTATTAACAATAGCACAATAGACTCCATCTGATTGTTTAATATAAGAATATCAAGTTCTCAAGGTCAAGAGTACATAGATACATACATGCAAATCTAGTTGATTGTGGAGACAGCAAAATACCTTGGGGGCCTGGTGCGTTCACACGATCTCAAACTTCTCAGGAGCAAAGACCACTTCCATGGAGAACTTGACTGGCTTGTCTCCCTGAGCTTGCAACACGGAGCCAATCTAAGAGGGGGGAGGGAGGGGGAGAGAAGATGAAATGGAGAATGGAGATTCTTATTCTAGCTCTTGCTACAGCATAGATAGTGAAGGAGAGAGGTATACCCCACCGATTCTTTCAACTCCTACAAGAGCCGAGTGTGAGGGAGGGAGAGAGGGGACGATGGTATACCCCACCGATTCTTTCAACTCCCACAAGAGCTGAGTGTGAGGGAGGGAGAGAGGGAAGGATGGTATACCCCACCGATTCTTTCAACTCCCACAAGAGCCGAGTGTGAGGGAGGGAGAGAGGGAAGGAAGAGAACTAGCCAGAAGTGTAACTGAATTAATGAGTGTGGAGGGAGGGAGGTAATGAAGGAATTGGCTGCAGGCTAGAGGAGTGAAAGTGAAGAATGCAGAGGGAGAGAGAAAAAGGTGGGTTGACCCCATTGCATAATGAAGAGGAAGAATGGCGTGTGGGGAAGCCAGTGTTTGGCACGGAGACGTGGGCTGCCTGTTGCATAATGACCAACAATCCTCACCACTTGAAGAATGCAAAGTGCATTTGCGGGAGAAAGGGCAGGCAAGCTGGTATGCCATGCACGCACGCATGCAGGCCCCTAATACCAACAGATGGCACATCACTTTAAGGCAATTAATGGAGTCATCAAGCTGCTCTCACATTTCACGCCATCTCAAGATAAGGTTGCAATTCACTTGTGACTACACTCATTAGGGAACCAATTAGATGCCAAAAAGCTCACCCAAAACCCTTTCATCTCAGCAATGTTAAATTCAAATATTTTTTTGTGGTGGTGAACTTTTTTCCCTTTTGCTTCCCTAGGTAGTTCTGGTATGCAGGGGGAGAAGGAGGCAGACACCATATCATTACAGTATCAGCAGGAGAGGCATTCTTGGGGCAGTTAGATTCAGTGGCCGGTCTAATTGGTTGCGCTGTGATCAGTATCTGGGAGGGCATTGTCAAGTGGAGACAAAAGGGTTGGCATACCACGCTCAGGAGACTAATCTAATAGCAGGTCATTTCACGGCCCAGCGATCAGGTCAGAAGTATTGATATCAATGGAGCATTCATAATATGCCACCATTGGATCACCTTACAGTGATGACACCATTTACACTCAATCATATCAACACCAAATAATGGCTTGTTACAATGGACACATGGTGGACCAAATGGAGGGGAAACTCGAGCCATACCACTCCACCTTATAGACAGCGAAATTTAATAATTTTGGTGCTGGGAGCTCCAAATGGTTTCATAATGGGTTTTAATTTGATTAAAGTGATGATTGGAGTTGTAGTCTGTCATTAGATTAGCTCTGAATACACAGACAACTCATTACCACTCCAGATGTCACACCTTAATGAGATTATTAAGGAGGATCAGATTGCAAAGGGGCTCAACCCCTCCGTATATATACGAACAAGGACTTCTTCTACAAGGGGTGGAAATCAAATGATTCAGATGCGGCTGCAAAGATAGAGATTGGCAGACAGCAGACAGTATTTACGGCAGTGGCAGTGGATCATCTCCCGGTGGATACCCTGGCAGCTAAGCATGTGATGATGTGACGTGTTTTAATCCTCACCCCACCACCACCACAACAGTAACTCCTAGGACTGCATAAATTCCACCGGAGACACTTCAGCCCCCAATCTGAATTGAAAGGTACCCTTAAAAGGGCAGCCGTCTCCAGCCACAAGGGAAGCTCAGAGTTTATATGGTAAATATTTGGACACACAAACATCGCTGCTATTTATCACTTTTCGGATCTCAGTGAGGCCATCAGCGAAAGCCATGGAGGGCCAGTTTGCTGTCTGTCTGGGCTGGTCAACTGCCACTTTTGCAGGGACAGAAGCCACACTCTGCATTCTTGAAGTCTCTACCGTGCAAAATACCTTTTATCGGAACTTCCTTGCAAAAGTGCTCGCTCAGCACCCTTGAGGCAAACATACTTCTCATTATAGCAAAGTTCAACCTTGGACTGGACCGTGCATGTTCTTTGAAGTGGCAGCTAGGGGCTGTTATGTCTCCCGGCCATGCATGCCTCAGGGCACAGCGTCAACCACTACAAACGGAAAGGAAAAGCTGAAAAAGCCACTGGCACTCTAGTGCAGCTAATGAGAGCAAGCCATGCACTATGCCAAGGATTCCGAGAGGCATGTGGTGGAGAGCTGAGCTGGTTCCAAGGCCATGCCGGCACTTTGATGTGTAACTGATCACCACAGGCTAGACACCAAACGAGATTATGCAATTCATAAAGAGGAACAGATGATGTTGATTTTTCATGAGTGGTATTCCTGGTTGGTGTTAGTTAGCTGGGAAGCTAGCGAACCAGCTAGACACGACACTTGCCTGACACAAAAGATAATATCCAACCACTGGAGAACAGTGAAGGTATTGACACTATCATGGACAATGGGATCAGGCCTGAGGGCCAAATTAGACTGGTTGATAGTGAGGTCATTGGAGGAAGCAATGGCTAAGGCTTCATGAGCTCAGCCAGACAGAACCAGGGAAGGCCAAGCACAATCCTTATGTGGAGAAACACTCTTGGGACCCTCAGTGCCTGCTCTGTGGTGGGGAGGGTGGACCGAAGTGGCTGGCCACACCAGCACACACATGCTCATGATGCAAGATGGATTCTGCTGGGCCGCACCATATTAGAGCTGATTTGAGTGGGCGGGTGCCACCACTGAAGGGCTGCATGAAGTCACCCACTGACTTTCAGTGTGAACTGGAATGGCATCAGGGCAGGGGTGAGTTGGCGCATGCACTAGACTGCTATGCAAGCTCCAGGAAGGGCTTGCGCTTGCATGGGGAGTCTTCTATTGCTGCTGACGCAAATGCCGCGCATTCGGCCAGCCCAGCACCACCTAGCACAGAAAAGCCAGCACTTGAAGGAACCCGTCTGGCAGACACTAATGGCCTGTCTCCACCTGCCCTAATTAATTAATTAGATTAACCCCGCCAAACCCAATTAGGGGAAATATTTGGTATAGAGGTATCATCACTTGAGCCCTGTTGGCACAATAGAGATGTTGCTGATGGATGCCTGCACACTCAACAAAACTATTTATAACATTTCTCAATTAGACAGCACTCACTCT
>JAAGOD010017375.1_pt1 | contig 13154 bp, 15 predicted proteins | sample 8389681 | NCBI WGS metagenome assembly JAAGOD01 (sample SAMN13964374, study PRJNA552185) | sponge metagenome | biome: deep-sea hydrothermal vent fields; feature: spots directly above weak diffusing fluid; material: seawater and sediment | host: Tedaniidae sp. KZ-2020 ... | reverse complement strand
GGCGTGGTTTGGCAGTTGTAGGGGTTGTAGGCGTGGTTTGGCTGTGGGTTGACAGTTGTAGGTGTGGTTGTAGGCATAGTTTGACAGTGGTTGTAGGCGTGGTTTGGCAGTTGTAGGCGTGGTTTGGCTGTGGTTTGACAGTTGTAGGTGTGGTTGTAGGCATAGTTTGACAGTGGTTGTAGGCGTAGTTTGACAGTTGTAGGCGTGGTTTGACAGTTGTAGGCGTGGTTGTAGGCGTAGTTTGACAGTTGTAGGCGTGGTTGTAGGCGTGGTTTGACAGTCTCCTTTCTGTATGTTCAGGTAGGGGGGATGATGTCGGTAGTGCTGATGCAGCATATGGACATTCTAGCACTCTCCACTGAGTCTCTGGAGAAGAAACTAGCCAAGGAGAAACAGAAGACATTGAGGTTGTACAATAACAAATAAGATACTCCATTGTCAGTTCAACTGCATGTTATTGCGCTGCAGACATTACCAGAAGGCGGTGACTTTTGAAAGACGTTATCAACAAGTGCTATCCTCATCGTGTTTATCGTCCTCCACTGCCCTTTTATCTGCCAGCTCTTCCCCCTCTCTTACCACACCCCTTCATGCACGCCGACAGCTCTCCTCTGCATTTGAAGCCATAACAGCAGGTAACGAGATTCCTCCCACAACTAGTAATCCCACCAGCATACAGAATGAGGCCTCAGTATGGCAGTCTGAGGCCTCTGTAGAGCATCCTGGTGACCATGACCCTTTGCAATGGAGCTCGGACAGTGTTTTTCAGGAGGGCCTGCTGCTTCACAAGGGGTTGCTAAGAAACTCTGAGCATCCAGCCTCGCCACAGGTTGTAGTGAGGGGGAGTGTTCGACCCAACCCTCTCACCTCACACACTACAACTGCACACAGATTCACCCACCATGCCACCTCTCCCTCCAGAGAAAACCCTCCTCGACATCCCCTCACCCGAAAGACTTCTCTCCCCACTTGCACAGGACCTCACCTACAAGAGTGGGGACCTCTTTCTCCGCTAGCCAAGAGCCGAACTCCCTCAGGTATGTATGTTTCGTGTGAACATGCTTAATTATCGTGGCAGTCACAGGTAGAAGCTAAAAATCTGTTTTTAGTGTCTACCACACGCACGCGGAAGTGTTTTACTGCACTTTCTTAGTGGAAACCCTTTTCCGAACAATCTTTGGATCCTTAAGTAGTACCGCGCGTGTGGCAATCCAAGTAGCAAAGAAGTACGTGCACGCGGAAGTATCTCTGCATTTTGATTCTGGAAACTCTTTACCTAACGAATCAGATGCCCACGCAAATTTTGCTCGTGTGAAAAGTACTGCATGCGCGAAGATGGAAACCCTTTACCAGAGATGTCACAGCCATGCTTTCTTTGATGGAATCTCTTTACCAAATTAAATCCTTATCACTCTACGCCTGTGACTGACTGCCATGTGTGATGCATGTTGTTGTATGTATCACCATGTCTATTTCTGAAGCTTACATTATTTCTGAAGCTTACATCAACCCTTCCCCTTTCTTTTAGCATCATCGACTCTCAGCATCTCTCCAAAGCACCTGCGGGAGATTTCCGACCCCATCCTCAGCCTGCTGACTCAGCTCCACAAGCTGGTATTCGTGACACAACTGGCCCCTCCCCTCTCCCCCTCCACACGCTGGACACTGATACAGCGTTACAAGAGAGCCCTTTTTGCCAGCGGAACCACACCCACTGGACTCAAGACACACCTCCACAGGCTGGTCAGTGGCAGCACGGACACTGTAGGGGAGGAGCTGGAGGGGGAGGGCCTAGGGAGCGGGGTGAGGCTGGTGCAGAGTGCACTGCGGGAGATGGGTGAGGGGGGAGCAGGGGAGGACCCAACTATGGACAACATGCTCACTTATGAGACTCTGCAGCAGATGATCGAGAGTCTGGCGACAGAACATGGATACCACAACAGCCCACACCCACAGGTCACACCACCACCACCACAAGCAGCACAATATAGTTCATCAAAGTAAATATAATATAATTGATTGACTTTTATGACTTATGATGGGATTGAAAATTCTGCCTACTGACCCACAAGCATAATATTATGCATTTGCTCACCCCACCCACCTCCCACATTGTTAGTAACCATAATCGTCCCTATCCTCTTCCTCGTGAATGGTATTATTTGTGTTACTGCTGAGGTCGGCCAGACTTGCTTCCAGAGTCCCCTTCAAATTAACGCCCACCTTGTAGATGTAGCCAGCTAGTTCCTTCCTGTCCGCAAGGTTCTCTCGCTGGGAGGAGAGGCAGTGTTTGTACTGGGACGCCTTCAGGGACCTGGGGCAGTACTTCTCGTGCCAGCGGTGGCTGAGGGAGGGGTCAGGCGCCCGCAGCACCTCTAGACGGCGTCGGATCACTTTCTGAAAGAACTGGACGTCTTCATCGCCCCACCCCTGGACGGCAGTGTCCATCCCTCCTACCAGTGTGTAGTCAGACTTGTACATGCAGAGCATCCCAAAGGAGTAATACGCCCAGTGGCCATTGGAACGCTTCAGGAAAATCTCCTTGGGACGCTTCTCCTTGTAGTAGACGTAATCCATGTTGTACAGTTTGAAGAACTCTGGATAGTACACTCGTTTGGATTGGATGGTGTTCTTCTGACAGCGGCCAAAGAATGCAGGCTCGATCTTCATATCCACATCGCAGATGAAGACAATCTCTTTTGCTGGGATGTGAACGATGCCATTGTGCAGGGCCTTCCCACGGGAGAATGCTCCCTGGCCTTCCAGGATCGTGAGGCTTGCCTTCGGATACCTGCTACGATAGCCACTGACCACGCCAGTAACTTGTTCTAAGTCCTGACGACCATACACAGAGAGAATGAGGTGCACGTTCTCTTGCCTCTTCAAAACTACCTTCTCATACATGCTCATGAACTCTTTGAACCTCTGGCTCACCCAACTCAGTGCAACCACCATGTTGATCCTCGTTGCTGAGTCAGCACTGTCCTTTCTAGTGATGTGGTTGGTTGCTAGTGGGCGCACAAAGTTCACTCTCTTCGTAATGGTCTTCACGTTGCCATCCAGGAAAATGGCGTCCACAATGTACTCATTTCCAACCAAGGGGTTGTGTCTATACCAGCCATTCACCAGTTTCTTGAACTTTAGCTGCCGTCCATACAGCTCACTGGCTTTTTGCATAGCAATAGCAAGAATTTGCTTCAGCTCGTGACGAATATCTTTCTTTGCACGCAGTCTGTGGCTGGGATAGATGTTGTTGCCTGCGTATATGTTCAGCGCGTCAAAATAGACCCAAGGTTGGTAGTCGTAGATGGTCGTGGGCTGGTAAGGGGTAGCAGGGGACAGAACCACACCTGACTTGGGGCAGTTCTTGTTGGGAGCAAATACATCACTGCAGTGGCATATCGGGGGTGGGGCACACTCTGTGCTTGGGAGGACGTCAGGGGAAGCATCACGAGGAGTACACTCCTTCGACAACTGCTGGTGGGAGTGAAAGAGGTTATTGCGAGCTGTGGTGAACCGCAGGAGTTGGTAGTGATGATGCAATAGACGCATGGCAGCCACATTGGGTACAGGATGGTACGTCAGCACTGACTCAAACACTTCACGTTTGATGTAATCAGGCGTGAGGGAGTGCCCAGAGTAGTCCTCCAGGAAGGCGCTACGCATCTGGGGGATAGAGATAAGAGGAGTAACAGCTCTTTGAGTGTGAGAGTTGTGGCCACCAAGATATTGTGTGGTCTGCACTGACATAGGCACTGGTCAAGCACAGGACTCACTGTACAGGTAGTAGTGTCTACCTACTGTAGCCACAAGCCAGTGAACCAAACACCCACAAAATGCAAATTCCTGTTGAATGGAGCGTCCATAATGTTCTACAGCAAAATAGCTCACAGACCCCACTGACCACTACCTGATATGAACTCACAGTTTCATCCTGGGAGCACTGAATGTCCAGGTTCCTGCTGATGCACTTGCCCAGGGCAACGTCATCAGGGATTTCCCCTGTGTCACCCCAGCACTGAGTCAGGGACTTCCCCAGCTTGTGGAGGAGTGCTGAGCTCAGCACAATCCCACTGCTGCCGAGACAGTACTTCTCATGGGGCATCAGCCCCAGCTTGGCGGCATCCGTAGCCCGTCCCGTTGCCCAGCGCCCCACATAGTGCAGCTGGGACGGGTCCAGTCTCGAGAGGAATCCAGCCAACTCGGGTAACCGGACATACGAGTCGTCCGGAGCGAGAAGGAACCACATATTCCCGTCCAACCGGTGCTGGATCAAGTAGCGCAGGACTGCCTGGAGCATGCTGTTCCTCTGGAGGTCACTAGGGTCACTAGGGGGCACTGGCACTACTGGGAGACCACCAACCTGTGGATCACTGTGGTCAAAGTTCTTCTCCTCGACAAATATCAGCAGCTGTCCTGCCTCCTTGCCCCACGTCTCAAACACAGACTCCACCCACTCTGGACGGCCCTGTGGTGACAACACTGACACCATTACATTGACCACAACCCCTTCCAGTGCTGGCTGTGGCTTAGTCAAGTTGGTGAGCTTCTTGGCTTGTAAGCTTTCAGGCCGGGCATCACCAATTGAAGAGTCTTTGCTGGGGTCAACAGAGGTCACGTCCTTTGCACTCTCCAGGGCACGAAGCTCCTCCCCACAGACACATCTCTCCTTGGGCAGCACGCCCATCCCCGGTGGCAGCATACCTGGCCCCATGAAGGGAGAGGAAGACCTTCCACTGAGCATGCCCGGACCGAGTGCCCCGTCACGCATGGCTGTGCACCACCAGAGGTGAAAGGTCACAGTGTAGGTGAGGGAGGCTCCAAGCATGATGCCAAAGAACAGGATCATCCATGACGGCACACGTCTCAAGGTGTGCATGCTCTCACTCTGATTCCAACAGGAGAGCTGACAGCATGGGGAGAGGAGAGGAGAGGGGGACTGTTACAATAATGTGCACCTCTTCCTAGGGCCTCAATAAACACACACCTGCAGAAACAGTGAAAATTTATTTAATCTTCCTATGATATTCAAGTAGGGGGTGCAATATGCACAATGCAAAGGGAGATAGCCCTGCAGAAGATGAAGATGGGATAGGCGTAATGCAACAAGCCATCTGAACTATAGCAAGGATACCTTTTTAGAACAGGAGGTGCTTTCTATCTACGATCTGTATCTACAGTAATTCCACTATTATAGTTGCTCGACAATCTGTTCACTGACTGCTTCACAGCCTTCATGGACAGGGACTACTGAATGCCAGGAGGAGCTACCCTCACACCAGACAATGACTAATTAGACAAACTATTTACCCTATTAGCTTGGCTCATCCTACAATGCCCAAGGGACACCCTATACCGCACACCTAGCTACTTTCTGAGGGCCTCGGAGAGATTCGCAAGTGCAGAGAGGGTCATCACCGTACACTGCATGAGGGCCTGTGTAAGTACCTATGCTGCACACCTGCAGTTAACTTTAGAGCTGGATAACAGCTGTTTAGCTAGCCCAGCCATTGGTTTACCAAAGCACACTTAACCAGTTTACTCAGAATAATAGAATGGTACTCTAGCCACCACTTACTCAGCAAAATAACACTGGATGGGCAGCTCTCTTCTTCATCTTCTGATCCTAGTGCTCCTACACAGTGCTTTGTTCCCCCTCCAGTTCACTGCAAAATAAAGGAAACAGGAAAATAATGTCTTGCAACAGCTTCCTAAAATGCCAACTAGGTCAAAGGTCGTGCGTTGCTAGGCTACAGCTGTGTTTGATGCCACAAGTTTGATCTCTCTCTGGTGTTGTGTGTGAACAATGGAAGACCCAGCTCAACTTGAAAGTCAAGAAAAGAGTGATGAAAGCAGACAAATTCAAGGTGCAGAACATCTGTTGGTTTAAGTTTTAGGAAGCTTAATCCACCTTCCCCCACAGTTTGCTTCACCTTGTCCAGTGTGGAGGGGGAGAGTGAGGCAGTGCTGGACAGAAAGCTGTGCAGCATTGGAGACTCAGTCCAAGGCTTCAAGCAGGAGTTTGCCAGCAAGTGGAATGAGCCCTTGGAGCAGATATCCATCTCATTCCAAGGAGAGACCCTCTCCGATACCACCACTCTGAACGAGCTTGGCGTGGGCCCTGACAATACTGTCACCTTGATGGTCCACCGCCCTCCTGACTCATCCATGCCCTCTTCCCCTCCTCCTGTGGCCACGCCTCCCCCAGCAACCCCACCCCCTGTGGCAGTTACGCCTCCCCCAGCAACCCCACCCCCTGTGGCAGTTACGCCTCCCCCTGCCACCCCCCCCCCTGTGGCCACACCCCTCCCTGTAGCCCCGCCCCCTACTGCAGGGGAGCTGGCTGTACTGACCACAACAGTGAGGGTGGGGAGGGAGGAGAAGGAACTGCTGATCAAGATGGAGTGCTCAGACTTCAAGAAGCCGTTCCTTGGTGGGTATCGTCACTGTGTGTCTGGAGTAGAGTATCACAATGCCACTGCACAGACAAGACCAAAGAACCAACTAGACAATCGGGTTAGTCCACTATACCATGTGGAGATAAAGCAGTATCTTTCCACTGCATTGAAGTACTGGGCAAAGTAAAATATCAGCGGTGAAAATGACTTAGCCGTGAATTTTGTTTTATGCTTAGGTGGCGATGTTTGAGCGTGATGCTCAGACTGTGGTGGTTCGCAACAAGCCCCAGCAAGTTGCTATGGACGCAGCCACTCAGATGGTGAGTCACAGAGGGCTGTGTGTATACCTAGCAAGTCTATTGTTCTTCTTCCTCATTCAGAACAAGGACGGCTGCTTTATTAATGTTCGCGGTGACAGGGTTCTCCCCATCAAGGGAGTCTACGAGACAGCAGACGAGTACCACCAGAGAATTCTTGAAAAGGTAGGACAAGCACAATTAACTGAGAACTCCAATACTTCACCAAATTCTTTATTCTCTTAGGTGATCCTGTTGCAAAGCTACTGGCGTCGCTGGCTGGCCACGTGCTTTGTGAATGAGGTTCGTCAGGACAAGCTGCGCAGGGAGGCGTGGGAGAGGGCAGAGCTGGACCGCAGGAAGAGAGAGAGGGAGGAGCATGCAAGGAGAGAGTTCAACAGACGCATGAACCCTTGCACTAAGGAGGACTTTGACCTTCTCTATCATGCATTGGAGAGTGAGTTATAGGGGTGTGGGTATTACTATAGTGAACTCCCCCCTGAAATGATCTTAATAGCTGATATATATGCCTTCATATTGCATGCAGTTTGATTAGGTTGGTTTTAATGTGTTTACTGGTGTGTGGTAGTGTGGCGTCAGGAGGAGATAGCTCACATCACTGCCACCACTGATGGGGCAGAGAGGAAGGCTGCACTCTGTTGTCTCCTGGAACAGGAGGCTCAGCTCATTGCCTCCATAGGACGCCACAAGATCGTAGCAGACCAGAAGAATAAAGACAGCAATGCAATGCACTTCTTGAATAAGGTAGCCTTTATAAAACATGCTGCAACCAGAATCACCGAAGAATACGTGAATCTATGTAGAAAATACTAGCTCTCGTTTGTTTACTGTTAGGCAGCAGCTCCCCGTCGCTGGACGGCATTTGACGGCGGTATCACTGAGATGAACACGCCCTACACACTGCGGGCAGAGCAGCTGAGAGATCTATACTCCACGCTGACCATGCAGGGGCTCTCACAGGAAGAGAGGCTGGACATCCTGCTCACCCTCAAGTCCACAGTCAAGGTACTTACGTCCATACATACCAGGGAACCTGCGCATACAAATGACTCCGTTTTGCTGAAATTGATAAGGTGGTGTCATGTCCATGCTTCACAGGAACATGACTGCAAACTGACTCGTGATATTGTGGAACTGGTGGACAGGGAAGCAGATCTCCTGGTCAGAGGCATCAAGGAAGAGTCTTTGATGGGTAAAGGAGACCCATTAACATGTTGCATGTGCATTTTCTCTGTCCATCAATGAAACTCCAGCATATTTCTCCGTGTAGGTCTGCGTAAGAGAATCTCCAGCCTGTTCATGCAGTACTGCAGAGCCCCTCTCTTCAACCCTGAGGCTGCCAAGCACATCAAAGTGCCCCAGGACCCTGCCACTCTGTGCAGCCACATTTACTACTGCCGCTGCTGCTCACAGTACCTCCCCTCAACGGACTTTGAACTCTCTGCAAATTCAAGGTACACAGAGAGACCTACAGGCCATCCACAGGCTAGATTACTGTCTAGCTCATTCCAAAATGAATTTGGGTACTGAAATCCTCTTGTTGTGTGTCTGTGCTGTGCAGGTATGTGGATCACTGTCGCACCTGCCGTGCCCTGGACAACAAGGCTCGCGCCAGAGAGGACTGGAGCATGTACCGCGTCATGCTCAAGAGCCTGCGTCATGCCGAGGAGCGCTACAATGACCAGTCCCACATCATCTTCCTGATGCAGGAGGCAGACCTGCGCTACCTGGTGGAGAACATCTGGGGAAGCCAGAGTGTGCTCAGTGCCTGCAAGGACCTCTACGACCTGCGCATGGTGCGCTGGGAGGTGGGGAAGCCGTGGTCCCCGTGGAACACCTTCCTCGTCACGCAGGACGAAGCCACTAGCCACACAAAGCTGGACAACCTCCAGGCAGTGAGTAGGAAGAGCTAGTCCCTTATGAAAGATTACTGATGGATTAATTAATAGTGAATGTGCAACGAATTTCTTTCCCAGGCATATGGTGTCCCCTTCGTTCAGAAGATCAAGCAGAAGCACCTCCTGGCTCAGAACTATTTCTCCCGCATTCCCGAGATGGCTGATGAGATGAAGGAGAGAGTGCGGCAGATGCCACTCCCTCAGAGCAAGGAGAAAGAGTTTACGGTCACACTGAACCTAGGGGGGGCGGACACAGGGGATAGCCTAGAAGCTAAGGATACTGCAGGGGAGACATCAACTCAAGAGACTGCCCTGCAACAAGAAACAGTTTTCAGCTAGTTGAGCTTGGTGGTGGCACCCGTTACCTAATTAAACGAACAGCAAAAGAAATATTGAAATTTAAGGATCATCATCAGTCATAATGTCTCTGCGCCCAGGGTCTGTAAACTTTGAGGAGAAGTGGCGAGGGTTGGAGAGCACCATTAGTGCGGTGGTCACGCTCAGTCCTGTCAGCCACACCACCTGGAATGACCAGTATTCGTATCCTGCATAGCTATAATGTGCTACTAGCTACAGCTACTAGAGCAATCCCTTAGCAGTCGTGTTTTCATTAACTAGTCCCTGCAGAGACATCTATGCCCTGTGTGAGGCATTCCCCACCTCCTATGCAGACACCCTCTATAAAGAAACGCAGATTTTGTTGCAAAACTTCGTAGCAGGATTGCTAGAGGTCAGAGTTCAATTTCCTCCCGGCTATAAGAGCTCTAATGAAAGGGGTGTTACTTTAGAGTTTGCGGTGTCAGGAGTCAGTGTCTTTGGTGAGCAGCTACCAACATCACTGGCTGTGCTATCAGCAAGGAGCTAAGTACCTGGACAATCTCTTCAGCTACTACAATCGCGTGCCTCTGCGCAAGTACCAGCCGCACCATGACGTCATGCCCTGTCATGTGATAGGCATAGCCACACCCCTAGGCCCCACCCCAAAAAACTCAGACTCTCCCATCCAAATTAGGCATGTGAGTTCTTAGTGCATGTTGTGATTTTGCTGACTTGGCAGTTTCTGCATGACGTGTGAGTGTGTACTGCTTTTTATGCTGACTTGGCAGATGGCTCTGAAGGTGTGGAAAGACGAATTGCTGGAACCGCTGCGTCAGCAGTTAGTGGCTGCTCTACTGGAGGAGATCCGAAGGTCAGTGTGCAATTAATAAGGGGGGAGGGACAGATTTATGATGATATAATTTAATAGAGATCGTGATGGAGAATCTGCTGACCTCAGCATGGTGAGGGATGTGGTGGGATCATTCAGTGAGTTCTACACACCATTGACACCGCAGTGCTACTCAATGTTCCCATGCATTAGTTGAAGTTGAGGAGAGTAAAGCAGACGAGAGTTTGCGCTACTACCAGGACTCGTTCGAGAGTCCGTTTCTGTCTGAGACGGGTCACTATTATCGTCTGGCTGCATCAGGGATGGTGACGGAACTCTCCTGCTCTGAGTACATCAGACAGGTGGTGGCACAGCTGCAGACAGCCAGGAGAGCAGGAATGAGATTCCTCCACCCCACATCACTCACCAAGGTACTGAGAGGGAGGGAGGGAGGGAGGGAGGGCAGACACAGAATACTTTGGGATCATGTCTGCTGCCCCTTGTAGAAAGATTTGGAGGTCCATTTGCACAAGAAGCCCCAACTGTTGCATCTTTTGTACACGAGGATTATAGAGGCCCCTGGTAGGGGAGGGATCTGTGGCAGAGTACACTATCTAGTTTTCCTTGTTTTTCCAGTTTGTGCGTGAGTGTGAGTCTCGGCTGGTGGTGGACTACAAAGACGCGTACATCTACACCCACACGCGAGACATGGTGCGGCAGGAGAATGCGGCTGACCTCTCCAACCTCTTCCTCCTCTTCAACAACATCCCCAAAGCCTTGCAGCCCGTCGTGCAGGAGTTTGAGGAACACGTCAAGGAGAAAGGTGAGCAAACGAGGGAGCAGAATTGATACGGAGCATTTGAAAGGTCGTGCAACAGCAATAGCAGTCAGGTGCAAACTTGAAGCTGCAATCACTATTGGCTGTTGCAATGTCTGCTGTAGTGAGAGCCAAACAGTGTTAACTGGTCTCTAAGCCTTGTTTTTCTCAGGCACTCTGTCGCTGCGTCAGCTGTACCAGGACAGAGGGTACGGGGTGGCTGAGTTTGTCAGTGCCATCCTCTCAGTCCATAGCCATTACCACAGTATGGTCAACACTCTCTTCTCTGCACACAAAGACTTCTCTGCCGCTCTAGACAGAGTAAGGCTCCACCTAATTAATCTAGCCATGGCCCCTCTTATACAGACATCTCTCAGAGCTGTGTCCCTCTAATTAGGTGCCTTGATTAATTCTATTTCCCTGCAGGCGTGTAGGGCATTTGTTAATATTCCAGAAAAGCCTCGTCAGCAGCCCAGGGCTCCATTATTGGTTAGTAATGGTGTTCATAGCTTGTTGCAGTGGTCATGTGATGTCTTACCTTTGACCTCTAGTTGGCACGCTATTGTGATCAGCTTCTTCGTAAGTCGAGCAAAGGCAGTGCAGCAGGCAATGAGGGGGAAGTGGAGGAGAGACTACAGGACGCAGTGAGCTGATATGCCACACCCCTGTGGCATCAATTCTAGTCCTCTAGAGTACCTGCCCTCTTCCACTGACAGATCACAGTGTTCAGGTATGTGGAGGACAAGGATATGTTCCAGCGGTTCTACTCGCGCATGTTGTCACGAAGACTCGTGCAGACTCTCTCCCTCTCCATGGAGGCAGAGGAAACCATGATATACAAACTGAAGGTATGGCACAGGGGCTCAGGCCATTCAACAAGGCTATCTTTGTTTTCTCTTCTCCCCCAGCATGCCTGTGGCTACGAATACACAGCCCGTCTCCAGCGTATGGTGGTGGATATCAGACTCAGCACTGACACCATGACAGCATTCCAGGAGAGCCTGGCTGCCGAGGGGGAGTCCCTGCCGATCAGCTTCTCCACCATGGTGCTCCAGTCCGCCGCATGGCCCCTGCAGAAGAGCACCTGCTCCGTCTCCATCCCTCCCAACCTCCAGCTAGCCAAGACAAAGGTACATAGGCACTCTCATGTGACTGTCATGTGCTTGTCGTGCATGGCATTCAATGCTTTACATGTAGTACAGCTACGTAGATATCATATCACTCTCTCATGTGACTTTCAGTTTGAGCGTTTCTACATGAACAAGCACAGTGGTCGTACTCTGTCCTGGCTCCACCACCTCTCCCTCTGCGAGCTGCGCTTGTCGTACCTCAAGCGAGCCTACAACGTCGCCGTCAGCACCTACCAGATGGCTGTGTTGCTGGCATACAACCACGCAGACTCCCTCCCCTTCTCTTCCCTCTCCCAACTCACACACCTCCCCCCTCACGAGCTCTCCAGCACCCTCCTCTCCCTCACAGACAGCAAGCTCCTGCTGCACCAGGGGGGAGGGGCTGCGGGGGAGGCACAGGGGTCACAGGGGTCAAGAGGCCAAGAGACCGAGAAGGAGGAGAAATTTCTTCCAAATTCGCTGTTCAAGTTGAACATGAGTTACAACAACAAGAGAACAAAGTTCAAGATTACGGCAATGCTGCAGAAAGACTCTCAACAGGTAGGTTCAGTTGTGTGTGCACTGCTGTGCCACTCCTGTCTGTCTGTCTGTGTCACACGACATGTCCCCTCCCCTTCCCTGTGTGTTTCAGGAGATTGAGCAGACGCTGTATAATGTCACTGAGGACCGCAAACTGCATATCCAGGCAGCCATTGTACGTGTCATGAAAGCAAGGAAACTCCTGCAGCACAACCAGCTCATTCAGGAGGTAAATCTCAACTTCTGTACCCTCCCAACATTATAGTTCGCTGAGAAGAGCACTGGAATGTGGTCATTGCAGGTGCTGACTTCACAGAGTAATGCTGCGGAAGTGTGGTTTTGAAATAAAATGGTGGCCAAATTAGAGGGAGTCCACTGGCCACCCCTCTAATTAGGAACTGGTCCCTAGAGTGGCCAGAGAGACTGTGTACAGAAATTGAGGTCACCCCCCAATCAGGACACCCTCACATCTTCCCAGTACTGTGCAGCTGTTCCTCCAACTTGCAGGCCATCTCTCAGGTGAGGTCAAGGTTCACTCCAAATGAGACACTGATGAGCAGTATCTGGAGCGACAGGAGGGAGCTAGGGACACCTATGCCTACATGGCCTGAGGCACAATACTGTCACTACACTGACTGGATGAGCAAGTACATATAACTGTACACTACTAGTGGAAATTGGACAAGTGCTATTTTCTATTTATTTTTACTGATCAAAGGCACGTGGCACGTGGGTAGGATTATAAAAAGGCCGTACCAGCAGGCCAAGGTTAGGAAGTGCTTCAGACTTGCTATAAAGAGAGAGAAGTTCAGCTCGGCAGTCAAGTGGGTGTGTCTCGACTGGGCAATGACTGGAGTCATTGTTATGACTCCAGTCTGCATCCAACTCTGATGACTCCATGAGTTTCCATTGATAGTGCTTATATAGT
>JAAGOD010038823.1_pt1 | contig 13172 bp, 12 predicted proteins | sample 8389681 | NCBI WGS metagenome assembly JAAGOD01 (sample SAMN13964374, study PRJNA552185) | sponge metagenome | biome: deep-sea hydrothermal vent fields; feature: spots directly above weak diffusing fluid; material: seawater and sediment | host: Tedaniidae sp. KZ-2020 ... | reverse complement strand
TATTTCTATAGACCCTACTGAAGACCTGCATATCAGATTGATAGATGGGGATTATAATTTAGGAACCGAAAAAGAAGATTTTTTAAAAAATGCTTATGGATTAAATCCATATGTTTATACAGTTGTAGACAGAATCTCACAACGTTTTGTTGAGATAAAAAAGACACTATTAAATCAAAAAAACGAAGTGGTTTTTGATGAGGAATTTTCGGATCTCTGGAAGTCCCCTAATGATAACGATGATGAAAATAGTTTTTTATACCGTTGTGCGGCTTCATATTTAACCTCCGGGGAATGCTTTATTTTTAAAATACAAGAACTAAAGGATCAGGATAAATACATAGTTCCTATAAATAATCAAGTTCAGATAAACACTAATATCCAAGGTGAACTGATAAACTACCAGTTACGTAGAAATGGGGTTACCAAAACATATCTGAAGTATGAAGTATTACATATCAAAAAGCCAGATATAACAAGGGACTCATTACATGGTTTTTCAACGTTGGAGGCTATCTGTAGGGTGTGGAAAAATAATAATGAGGTTTGGGACTCTGAAGGATCACTGCATGCAAACAAAGGTATATCAGGTGTTTTGTATGGCAAAGGTCAGCGGGCCATGCTACCTAAAGAACAAGAGCAATTACAAGCTCAATACGATAGGGATAACAAAGGAAAAAAGAATTTTGGAAAGGTCAAAGTATCCAGTAATGAGTTAGGATTTCTAACCATGGGAATGAGCCCTAACGACTTAAAAATTATAGGTACAAGATTAGCGCATCTTCGCACAGTGTGTGCTGCATATAATGTCGACTCAAAGTTATTTGGTGATGAAATGGGATCAACGTATAATAATATGGCTGAAGTCCAAAGGGCATTTATCGTTAATGCCGTGATACCATTATCAGATATTTTATTACCTAAATTGGTAGGTTTTATGAGTAAATCCATTTTTAAAGATTACAGTATGGAATTAAATACGGATAACATTGTGGAGTTAACTCCTTCTAAATCAAAAAGAAGTGAAAGAATTGGACGTGAAATCGAACAGGGAATTTTAACGGTTGATGAGGCCAGAGAACTCTTATATCCTGAATTAGTAAAAACATAAATGTGAATTATGATATGATGAATAATAAAGAAAATAAGCTTAAAAATCCTTACGTAATAAAGAGCGTATCCAACACCACAAAGGATATAGACATATCCAAGAGAATAGTTACTGGAGCTTTTAATACTTACAGATTCATTGATAGTGATGGTGACATGTTGTTGCCAGGGTGTGCGAAAAAATCCATAAATGAACGTGGTGTAAATTCGACAAAAGGAAACAAGATTAAGCATTTAAAAGACCATGATTGGAATCAAAATATCGCTAGGTTAAATGTTTTGGATGAACGAACTGTAGAAATAAACGGCAAGGAAAGAGACGTAATATATCATGAATCGTTTTACCCGAAATCACAAGACTCGACAGACCTATTAATTAAGATTCAAGAGGGGTTATATGACTCTAGGTCAATCGGGTTTCAGTATGTTCAAATGGATTATTATGATGAAAAAGACCCTGACTTTGATAAGTATTTGGCTATGGCTATTAATCCTGAACTCGGAGAAGCAAATGGGCATCTATGGGTTATAAAAGAAATAAGGCTATGGGAGGGATCAGATGTAACCTTCGGAGCAAATGAATTAACCCCCTTATTAGGGATTAAGGGAGTAAACCAAGATTTTCTTACAGATTTACTTACAGATCAAATACATGATAAATTGGATAAATTAGAGATTGCGTGTGAAATAATGAAGAAAGGCGAACTATCAGATGAGGGTTTTCATGGGTTGGGAATGGAAATAAATCAAATAAAGGGTTATATTGCTAGCATTATAAAAAGTCAGGAATCTATAAAAGACACTATCAAGACCGATAGCCGTCGAAAAGAAGAACCTACTTCACTTGATTTTTTGAAATTGGTAAAATAAAAAAACAATGAAATTTGAATATTTTTTAAAAGAAAAAGGCGTTGAAACGATTAAAGAGAAAAGTGCTGAGGAGTTAGCAAAACTCTATAATGAGTTCAACGAAAAGATAGCTGATGCTATGAGACAATCCATTGACACTAAAGTAGATAAAGAAGTGTTGGATGAGATGCGAAAAGAGTTTCATGAAATCCAGATTAAGCAATTAACAGAGCTTAATGAGGTGTTGAAACAACAGGGGTTACAGATAAAAGAGGTGACGAAAACTTCCTCTGTAGGGGACAAAAAAGGAAGTTTCTTAACTCAACTTCGAAAAGAGTTGGAAGATAATCGTGACAAATTGAAAGACCTGAAAGAGGGCAAAGAAGGATCAGGATTTAAGCTGACTTTTAAAGCCGCTATGACATTAGCAAATAATGTTTCAGGTGGTAATTTACCCGTTGAGGACAGGCTACAAGGATTTGATTTACTTCCTTCAAGATCTACTCGATTTTATGATGCCCTAAGAAAACAAAGTACCGAATCCAACGTGGTTAGTTGGATTAGTCAGACAAACAGGTCCGGTGTTCCAGGACAGATTGCAGAGGGAGGCGCAAAAACGAATCTTGAATTTGATTTGGTCATTGCTAGTGAAAGCGTTAGAAAGACAGCAGCTCATATTAAGGTGTCTACTGAAATGTTAAATGATGTAAGTTGGATCATGGGAGAAATCGAAAATGATCTAATAAAGCAAGTTTTAAAAGCTGTAGAGAAAACTTCATATGATGGTGACGGAACAGGGCAAAATCACAATGGTGTGAGCACTGTAGCAACCGCTTTTTCGGCTGGCACTTTTGCCGATAAGGTTGACAACGCAAATGATGTTGACGTTCTTACCGTTGCTATAAATCAAATCAGAGTTGCTCAAGAGGGGGATTCAGAAGTGAATCATATATTCATGCACCCAACGGATGTAACAAAATTACTTATGGTTAAAATCTCCTCTACAGACAAAAGGTATGTAGATAGATTGGTACGTGTTGGATCTGAAATGTCGTTAGACGGCATACCTATAATACCTACCACGCTTTTGACTGAAGGTACCTATCTAGTAGGTGACTTTATGCACGCCTTATTAGTGAGTAAAGAGGAAGTATCTATCGAGATCGGGATGTCAGGAACGGATTTTATTAATAATTTCAGAACGATACTTGCTGAGTTCAGGGGATTAACTTTGATAAAAACAAACAAAAGAACCGCTTTTGTGAAGGGTGATTTTGCAACGGACAAAGCAGTGCTTGAGGCTCCATAAGTTATTAATCTTGAAAATTTAACATAAAATGGAAAAGAAAAAAGTGAAAATTCAAGCTATAAAAGTTCCTGAAGGAAAAACGCAACATATGATTATTGGACAAGTGTATGAGGTCAGTAGTGAACAAAAAGCTAATGCTTTATGTAAAAAAAAGTTCGCGATTATTTTGACGGAAAGCAAATCGGGAAAATATGAAGTGGGAAAGGTTTATGATACACCAAAATCCATATCTGAAAATGATAAATAATAAAAAGGGGGTTTTTAACTGATAGAATCCCCTTTCAAGAAAACCTGAGAGGTCTCATATTGGTAGACAAAAACCATTTCAGTGAGGCCTCAATATGGTAATTTTCAAAAACAAAATCTTTTTATGGCATTACCAAACATAACTCCTGATGACTTCATAGGATGGAATAACATCGTAACCAGTGGTTCTCAAAAGGAGATATTGATAGATTATATATCGAGGTTTACTGATCATTATTTACGTCTCATAATTGGTGACAAAGCCTTTATTAGTATACAAACTCAAAATAGAAAAAAATGGAATGATCTTTTAAATGGATCAAATTTCATCAATGATGAGGGCGTAAAAATGCAACAACAAGGTTTGGTAATGCCGGTAAAAGATTTCATATATTTTGAGTACATACGTGACAATTTTACGAGTTCCCAGATAGGATTACTTCAAAATAAAAGTACAACCGCTGATAGATTGACAGATACTGATGTCCAAGAAATTGCCAGATCTCGATATAATAACGGGGTATCGATAATGCATGGAATTAAAGATTTCTTAAAAGCAAATGAAAAAAGAAAGACATTTATAACCGAGTCTTTTTATTTAGGAGAATATGAGTATTTAGTCTTGATAGAAGATAATGAATATTTAGAAAAAGGAGAAATTTTCAGAACGACCGATTTCACATATAAAATAACGAGAGACTCCCAAATCTTTGAGATAACCGGAGCTTCAAACGGGATTGATTTTAAAAATCAAGATGCCATATGGAGTTTCCAGCAGGTTATAAGAACATCTAACGAGCAAAAACTTTCTGATGACCGTATCTTGTATACCGTTTCCGTTGATAACTTAGATGGTATTTCTATAGGAACCGAGGTAATGATTGTCACAATCCCTTACGAGGTGTACTCTATAAACAAAGACTCAAAGTGTTTTTCATTCATTGGCACGCTACCGGGAATGAATTTTACGACTCTTCCCGCATCATGGGAGTTTACATCTCAAATATTTATCTCTATAGAAAAGGAAAATAACAAGTATTATTTAGCTGTGGAAGATGATCGGCATGTATTAGAGGGAGTAAGTATCATGATTCAAGATCAGGATTACCAAATAGAATACATTGATAAGGGTTTTATCATTATGAATGATCCCGGAATGTCATTTGATTTATTGGACATAGTATGGAGTCCATACAAAGATGTAATATTTAAGGAATTAGATTGTGCCACATTATGAAATTAACCGTCGATATAATCGGTGACTTCATAAAATCCTTAGTATTAAGCCATGAAATATTCCATCACTATACTACTTTGTGTGGTAAAAACACCGTTTTAGAGGTTTTTAAAAATGATGAAATAGGGAACACTTTCCACGCCAGAGAAGGGCTATTTTTAAGCATTGAAGGTGAAAAATATAAAATCGTATCCGTTGATATAAACAAGATTATTACAATAATGGGACCGTTGACTTTTAAAAACGAAAAGCCAAAGAACCTTTTCTTTGTACTAGAGACACCTATATATATCCATGGAGTCCCTATTATAGCTAATGATGGGTTAGATTTCAATGATGAAAATAAGATGCTCCCAATGATATATTTATATGAGATTTTAAAAGAAGTTGAAAAGGGCCCAAATAGCCGGATAGTCAGGGAGTCGGATATTAGACTATATTTTTTGGATAGTGCTAATTTTAGTGAATGGAGTTCAGGGGCGTATTATACCAATAGATTACGTTTTTTAAATAATTTCGTGGATTTTTTCATTAAAAAGATGAGGGATTACACTCGTTATTTTTATCTTTTCAATACAGATATAACCAAAACAAACTACCAAAAATGGGTGATTTCACAGGGTAGCTCAGAGAAAAATATATTTTCTAAGGAGTTAACGGCAACAGGAATTGATTTTACATTACCTTTAACAAAAAATTAAAATATGGATTTTTGCGCAAGTACAGGGAATATACTAAATACAGGGATACCGGAAAGCGGACAACGTCCAGTATCTTCTGCAATTAAGCTTATAGCGGTCAGGTCAAAAGCAGATGATGGTACTTTTAATCAGATTTTATCTACTGATGTTTTAGATGATGTCTATTTGGAAGGAAAAGTAAATGAGGTTGACCCATCAAAACGATGGTATCCAATAGGGAAATTTGAGAATCCCACAGACGCTAGGGCTGACCCTGTAGTAGAGAGTTTTAACACTGGCGAAAGTGCCATTACTCAAAAGGGTATCCGGACATATATAGGGTGGCTAATAAATTATGCTCCTGTTTACGTCAAGACTTTAAACTCTTTTTCAGGAGTGAATTTTGGACTTTATATTGTAGATAATTGTGGGTCATTAACAGGGGAAATAACAAAAGACGGCACGGCTTTAAAACCGATTAGAGTAAATCGAAATAGCTGGGAGCCTCGATATATGGCGGCCACACCAACAATTAGTGCGAAAGTTCAATTGATGTTTCAATTTTCACAGCTTGTGAATGACGCAGACATGAGAGTAATATCAAGTTCTGAAATTACAGGAGACGTATCGGAATTAGATGGGCTAATTCCAGTGAAGGGAGAATCATCTAATATTTCCTCAACGGGGTTTAAAGTGGCATTGACAGTGGATTTTGATGGGTTCAATAGTAGCGAGGAAGGAAAAATAAAGGCGTGGGATTTGGATGATTTCATTTTACGAAATAAAGACACTAATTCATCTGTTACGATCACATCCGTAATGGAGGCTCCATCCGGGGAATATACCTTTGTTATATCATCTTCTCCGTCAGGTAACAATTTAGAACTCACAAACGTTAGAACATCGGAACGCAAGCCTGGTTTTTCTTTGAGTGAGATTATAACTATTCCATAATGAAAAATAGTATACAGATTGGTAACATTTCCTTTAATATTTCAGCGGTTAAAAAAATGAAACTTGCTGAATTTGAAAAAACGTATAAGCCCTTTTTTCAAGGACAAGATATGGATAAGATTTACAATAGGGTTATAAAATCTTATATAGAAAAGTAGTTATATTTGTTCTCTGGATTAATGAGTTTTTCGGTCATTTCTCATTTTTTCTTCATAAGAAGGATAGGTATTTATTTATCTATCCTTTCTTTTTTTTATATATTTGACAGATAACAAAAACGAAAAATCGTGATCAGATTTGGCAGATTACATGATTTAACCAAAAGCAGAAAAAGGATAGATTCAATATCTATCCTTTTTTTTATCTTTGAACAAACGAGCATCCAAAATTTTGCTATCCAGCTGAACACAGGAGCAAAAGGGAACACACGTTTTGGACAGCTTTTTTTGTTGGGCGTTGACAGCACAGAAAAAAGACTTGATAAAATAGGCGGGGATTACGCTCCACGTACTGTGAGAATAAAGCGAAGGCAAGGGTTACCTACAGATCATGTTACATTATATGACAAAGGCGATTTTTATAAGACATGGATTTTTATTAATTCGAACGGAACGATAAATTTTAAAGCAGACACGGCAAAGGGTGATCATGATTTAGATGACCGATGGGGACAAGACTTAATAGGGTTAACAAATGATAGTAAAGGTAAATTACGTGAAAGAGTTTTACCTGAAATTAGGGAGCAAACTATTTCCAAATTATTACAGTGATTTAAACGATTTTCCAATAGGTCGCTTTTCAGATTGTTTGTCAGGAGACCTTAAAAAGATCAGCAGGAATAAATTTTATGATCCAAAAAAAGCAAATAAAGCATGGGTAAAACTTTTTAATCAACACATTAGATTACATGGTTTGCCAGATTCTTACATCCATTACATTAAAACAATGTCCAAGATTTTGAATTATTATGACCAATCTTTTAAGGGTAAAAAATGGATGTCCATAAAAGCTAAAATTCATGAAAAAGAATTGGAAAGCACATTAAACCTTAAGGGGGATAGCATCCATAACATATGTGGTAAGCTTAGTCAATACATGGGTTTTCCAGTAAGATCACAAGAGTGTAGTGTAGTCGAATTTTATAGTTACATCAATATAGTCACCCAAAGTAATGGCGGAAGGTAAGCCTATAAAATATTCCGAGATAGCGGAACCCAACCTTTTAGAGCCCTTAAGAAAAGAGTTAATAAAACTGGATAAAGCATTAGAAAATGCATCTAAGGGATTAATGGATATGATAACAGCAGCTGCTGAATTATCGAAGTCAGCACCCCTTACAACGTGGGAAAATATCGGTGAAGTTGAAACCTCTATTGACGGAGCCACAAAGGCTGTAAGGGAATTGGATAAAGTCGAAAAAGAAAGAGTTAAGCTTCAGGTGCGAATTAAAGAGTTAGATGATTCCAGGATAAAAGCCAATTTTCAATTAAAAGAACAAATTCGAGTACAAACAAAGTCGTTAAGAGATGGCGCTAAAGCAACCGCTACGGCTGGAGATGCTTATGAGGAGTTGAAGCGAAGCACGAATAAGGCTCAATTAGAACTTAAAAAGATAGCCTCCGAGTTTGGGGCTACTTCGAAACAAGCGAAAAAATCAGCTAAACAATTCAATATTTTAGATGATAGGTTACGATCTGTTAATAAGGTAGCTAAAGACGGTAGGCGTGATGTTGGAAGGTACAGTTTGGCAATGAGTAAGTTGACCAGAGTTTTCAAGAAGCTAGCAGCAGCCACAGTAGTTTTGAAGATTTTTCAATTGCTGACTCTCTCATTGCGTGGAAACACTGAATTAGTAGCGAGTTTAGAGAAGAAATGGGTGATAGTGACAGGGGCAATTCAGGGATATGCTAATCTAATATCCGATATATACAAAGCACTAACGAATAACTTTTTTTTATACGTAAAAAGAACTCAATTAGGTCTTGCTCAATTAGAGAAAGGCTTTTACGGTGCCCTCGATTTTTTGTCTGCTGGAAAAACCGGAACGTCAGGATTTGAAGAGGCAACCAAAGATGTTAAAAAACTATCTGAAGAGATTTCGGTATTAGAAAAAAACGAAACGTCAATTTCAGGTATTTTCACGAATCTAGGACCTGACGTATTAGATATCATCAAAAAGCAACGTAATCTAATTGATGACACCATAAAATATAATAGAGAAATCACAAAACTAAGAAAAGAGAAAATAAAATTAGTTGCCGTTGAAAAAGCTCTTTACGCCGCTTTTGATGACGACACGATTTCATTACAAAATCAAGTCACTGCAGGTAAAGAATATATTAAAATAAAAAGACAGTTAAATGAATTATCGGAGAGAGAGGGGCTTTTAATTAAAGATTTAGCGATCCAAAAGGCGGCCGCTTTTACGAAAGACGACTCCCTTCAAAGGGATGCTGTTAATGCTGAAATAGAATACCAACAGTTAATAGGACAAAATGAACTTGATTTGAGAGGAGCACAACAAAAGCAAGTGAAGGCATCGCAAGATTTAATTGAATTTAATTTAGATGTTATTATTGACAGCGTGGCAAAGCAAAGGGCACTCAACTCTGAATCAATAAAGGATGAAACCCTAACCTATGAAAAAAGGCTATCCCTTCTAGAGGTCAATAAAATTTTATACCAGGATTCGCTGAAAAATCAGCAGGACAGCATAAATGGAATAGTAGCAATTAGAAAGCAAGCAAGGATAGATTCAATTAAAGAATCAAAATTATCGGAAAAAGAGAAATCAAGGCAAATAAAAGAGTTAGAAGGTGTAAATTTTGATATTGAGGATATATCAAATTTAGGTAGTACTAAAAAAATACTTGAGGCAATAAGACAGGTAAACGTTAGTGAACAGATAGCTATTAGAGTCCGTGAAATACTTGAGGACCATAGTAGCGGTTTACGAGCATTAAATAACGACCGAAGGGCATTGAATGATTCTATCGCGGAAGGTAATTATATCCAGACTGATACCGTATTAGTCGAGGAGGCAGTACTAAACATCCGTAAAAAAAGGTCTGATACCGAAAAAGTACTTAAAAATTTGGAGGATGACAGGCGACAAAACGAAAAAAAGAATCTCGAAGAACGGCTAAAAATAGCAAAAAAAGGGAGTGAATTATATATAGAAATAGAGAAGGAACTTGCGGGCAAAATATTAGAAATTGAGACTAAAAAAAGTGAAGAATTGTTAGCAATTGAGACGGCAAGAAATGAAAAGCTAGCAAAACAACAAAAAAAGTATCTTGAAGCGGCATCAGCGGGATTTGAGTTATTAGGGGAAATAGCGACCAATTATTCAGCAAAAAGAATCGCCGAAATTGATGAAGAAATAAAGGCGGAAAAAAATAGGATTCAAACTCTTGAGGTCTTAGCGGGTCAAGGAAATGAAGACGCAAAAAATAACCTAGCATTGACAGAAAAAAGACAAAGCGAACTTGAGCTTGATAGGGATAAACAAATAAAAAGACAGCAATTAACTGAACTAACCCTTACCGCTTTACAGATATATTCTAATAAGCTAAATGAAGACCCGGGTAACGCCTTAGTATCAACCATTTCAGATATTCAGGTTCTAAGGGCTTTTGTCAACTCACTTCCAGGATTCTATGAGGGAACGGAAAACACCGGAGTTACAGGGCAAATAAAGGATAACAACGGATTCATTACCGGATTCACTCACGAGAACGAAAGGGTAATAAATGCTAATCAAAATAAAATGATTGGAAACCTTACCAATTTAGAGCTCACAAACCTTGCTGTGGGTAAAAACACCGGAACAGACACCATATCATATGAAAAAATCTACACTATCTTAAATGAAATAAAACAGGTAACCAAAGAAAAGCCAGTCTATTTAGGTATTGATTATAATGAAATCAATAAGTCGATAATCACCACCATTAAGAAAGGACAAAAGACGAATCGCATACATAAAAAAGTGGGGGGCATATGGGGGTAAACTATTCCTTTTTATTGAATGGCAAAGCGTTACCTATTCCAAAAGACTTTTTTGATGTTGGTATAAAGGCATCATTTGAGGACGACGTTCAAGGTAATATCACTACTGAAGAGTTCACTTTTGTTTTGGGGTCTTATCAGGAAATAGTCAATTGGATTAAGGATGGAAACAAAGGAGGAGTTGGGATTTTTGAGGGTATACCCATTTCAATTTTATCGAATGAAGGAACAACAAATGTCTCTTTATATAGTGGCATTTTAGACCTTCAATCAGGAACGACCATACAACCAAATTTAAAGAAAATAACCACACGGTTGAGACAGAATAGCAGACTAAATAACTTATCGGATTTATTGGAGCCTCTGGACTTTGGGTATTTAAAAGATATTAACGTTATAAGGTCATCCGATTATGTGGATGTTGACTATACCGTAAATGTTGTTGATAAGGGAGTTATAACCATAACGACTTTAATCACTGGTTTTTTATTAGGAAAAACAATCATTGATGGTATTGAATCCATTGCAAAAAGCTTAGCAATAAAAAGCGGATTTTCAGCCGTACTACCCAACGGACCTCCTGGGGGCATTTTATACCTCGTTTTAAGTACCATATTTAGAGTATTTTATCTAGCCGCCTTATTGGTTCTTATTGTAAATCTTTCTCTCGACTTGTTTAGGATCCTTGTCCCTCCACGAAGGACGCACAAAGCCATAAAATTAAGGACGTTAATAGAAAGGACTTGTCAGCATATCGGATATATATTTAATACGAACATAAAAGATTTAGATCATCTGGTTTATTTACCTTCAAACCGACACGTTGATACATTTAAGCTAAAAAATGTCCTTAAAAAAGCTGGTACCATCTCTGAAGGCATACCACACGTTAGTGATATTGGATATTCATGCCCGGAACTTTTCCAGGCGGTAAAGAATATGTTCAATGGTAGGTTTGCTATCTATGGGAACACGCTTCATTTTCATACAAAAAGTGACCCTTTCTGGGAGTCTCAATCTACTTGGATAAAAACAGACGTCATGAAAGACCAAGCGAAAAAAGAGTTTAGATATAATACTGATGAAATGAAAAGCTCGATTTTTATTAATTTTAAAACCGATATATCAGACGTTTACACTATAAAAAACTATAAAGGAACATCTTATCAGGTGCTAACGGATGCAAAAGCGGTCAAAAATCCTTTAAACAAGACCATAAAAACCCTAGATAGAGTGGACATCCCTTTTGCTTTAGGAAATAGGAAAGAAACATTATCAGGATTTGAGGAATCAATAGCATCATTAGGGGGGCTTTTTGATGAGGTATCTGGCCTTTTAGGCAACGGAACCAATATAGCCTCCAATATAAGACAGAAAATAAACTTATTAGAAGTAAGTAACAATAACCACTCGATACCAAAGCTATTATGGATGAATGGAAGTAAGATTCCTAAAAACCACAGGGATTTGTTTAGTGCCAAAACGCTTTGGGAAAAGTACCACATCGAAAAATCTTTTGTTCAAAACAATGGAAAAAGACAAAGGGTATATTTCGAAAATGAAGTGATTCCCTTTAGCCTAAAAGATTTTATCTCTTTGTCTGGAAACTCATTTTTCAAAATGATTAGTGGAGAAAAAGGAAAGGTTACCGAGATAGAATGGAATTTTTCTAAAGATACCGCGAAAATCAGTTATTGGAAAGAAGAGAAATACACATCAAATTTGAAAGAAACTAATATTGAGGTAGGATGAAAAACGACTTTTTGAATGATGGAATTTACAAGATGGTAGACGAATTGAAGAGCAATTTAGAAGAGCAGATTGAGACCGCAAGGAAAGAGATTGAGAAGGTGCCTAATTTAGAGACTCAAAAAACGTTGAGTTCCTTTTTATCACGAGCTGTTTCGGGTGAAATGAGCCAAGAGGAAATAAATTTTGCAGTTCGAAAAATTATAAGCGATGCCAGTTGAGATAAATGTATTCGATTTCAGGTGTTTTGATCAGTTGACAAACGGATGGGGCTTTAACAAGAACACCGAAAAATACACAAAAAACCTTGTTGGAAATGTAGGTGAAAAGGTTCGAATCAGTTTTCAGGCGAGAGTAAAATACTACGCTCTTAAAGCATCTGATGCTGAAATTTGGTATGTTGAAAACATTACTGAAAACATTGAAAATCGTCGGTGGCGAATTACCCGAAATATGAACTCGTTTTTAGATGATGGAATAACTGTCGGAAACCGGTTCGATTATATCAGTCTCCCATCAGATCCGCAACTGTTATATTCTGCTGAGGTTTTTTATATTTCAAATGACGGTAAAGTATTGGAATTTGGATCCGTCCCCACAAATAAAACACCTTATACCGGCGAGGAAAGGAACGCCAGATTAGATTTTAACCCCAAAAGAGTAGAAAATCAAAATACCGCTGCCTTACTACGTTTTGGGTTAATTGGAAATGCTGAAAGTTTCAGTTCATTATCGCAAACAACAGAAAACTCACAGGGTTACTACACTTCACATAGTGATCTATTAGAGGGGCGTTCTGTATTAATGGAAAGTTTGGGAACTAATAAAGATTGGGTTTCAGGGCAAAGTAGAATCAAAATAACGGAATATAGCCCTTATGATCCTAATGTTCTTGATGTTGATATTACCTATCAAATACAACATGATTTCATAATCAATCCTTTCTACAAATTGGATTTAAGACGGACTATAGATTCAAAAGAAATCCCAACGCTTTTTGATGGTGAAAATTCGTTGCAATACGCTT
>JAAGOD010027611.1_pt1 | contig 13185 bp, 16 predicted proteins | sample 8389681 | NCBI WGS metagenome assembly JAAGOD01 (sample SAMN13964374, study PRJNA552185) | sponge metagenome | biome: deep-sea hydrothermal vent fields; feature: spots directly above weak diffusing fluid; material: seawater and sediment | host: Tedaniidae sp. KZ-2020 ... | reverse complement strand
GGGGGGGGGGGGGGGGGGGGGGGGGGGGGGGGGGGGGGGGGGGGGGGGGGGGGGGGGGGGGGGGGGGGGGGGGGGGGGGGGGGAGAGAATGCAACATGAACTGACCACAGGATCAAGGAAATCAGGGAGGAAAATACAAGGAAAGGACTCACTTCTTTTTCCCGATCTCTCCGACAGACAGGAGACACAGCAGTCGCACAGAATCCGAGCTCCTTTCATTCTGTGGGCGTGTGTGTGCATGCATGTATGGACATGATGGGCGTGGTAACTCCTCCCCACACCCTTTAGTAGGATCATACCTTTCCGACTCACCTTAATATCAGTGATGAACTTGTCCACAGTTCTAAAGGTTTCGTTGGGAACTGAGTCACAGATGGCGGCAATGCACTTTGAGATGCTCCTGTAAGCCTGCAAACAGAAACGGGGGAGAGGGAGGGGGGGGAGAGGGAGGGGCAGTGTAACACTTTCATCCAGCGAGCAAGCGTAATGCAGCCAACACTCACCTGTCTGTGGATCCCACCACCCTGAACACTGGCAACATTGTACACAAAGTCTGTCAGCATCTGAAGGGGAGAGAGTAAGGGAAGGGGCAGAAGGGAGGCAGAAGGGAGGAGGAGAGGGAGAGGGGAAAGAGCAGAAGAGGGAGAGGAATGAGAGCTAAATGATACACACTCCAAAGCAGAGCAGAACCCACCCTGAAGATGGAATTGAAATCGAGACCAGGCAGGTGAAGTTGAACCAACTTGGTGAAGAAGAGGAGGCATGCTGACATGGCACTACCCTGCAGCAGAGAGGACAGCACCAGCTTGAGCGCGTTGGGAAGAATAAACTCCTGCACCGCCGGGATACACTCCGGATTCACATCCATGATGGTGCAGAGGAGGGTGAGCACTAATTGGGATATATGGAGGTCGTTGTCACAAATGAGGACAGGGAGCTCCTCCAGGACGGCTTTGTAGAGGGTGGCCGTGACGGAGGACATGTTCTGGGAGCCGGACCCAGGACTGATGAGGGTGTACTGACTGTAGCCCTGGAAGATGGCGTCCAGGCAGTAGAGAGTGGCCAGCCTCAGGTCACGATGATTCTTTCGAAGGAAGCTGGCCAGCAAGGGGATGGTCTCGTCCTGCACGTCACAAACAAACAAACAAACAAGCAAATAAACAAATGAGCAAACAAACGAACAAATGAACAAACAAATGAACAAACATACAAACAAATGAATGAACAAATGAATGAATGAACAAACAAATGAACAAACATACAAACAAATGAATGAACAAATGAATGAACAAAAAAACAAAACAAGGGAGTTCTGTTTTCTTGAGTGAACAAAAAGTTCTGTTTCTTCGAAAGTCACAAACTGTTTGTGTTTCTAGCTGAGATTGCGGCACAACAAGCTTACCAAAATAAAGGTAATATCAATCTTCAGTGGTGATCTGAAAACAGCAACACAATAATATCTTCACCGCCACAAGGAAGGAGCTCACTTGACAATGAGGGTGATGGCTCTGACTGTCGTGAGCCTAGTGATTTCGTTTCTGAGGCGGTCCACGAAGATGGGCATGCACTCAGGCAGCTTCTGGCCGAGGGAGTCCCCCATGCTGGCCACCACCTGCCCCATGCATGTGATGGCCCTCTCCTTCACCTCCTGGTCAATGTCAGCCGCCATCAGACGCTTCAAGGCCGAGTGGTAGATGTCCAGCACGAAGGGTTGGAACTCGCTGGAGATTGGGGTGAGGGCTGGGGAGAAGAGGGAGGGACATTTACTCTAATTTAGGGTACCCATTCACTCTAATTTAGGGTACTCATAACACTAATTTTAGACTCACAGGTTTCTGATTTAGCCTCCAGGGGTCTGATGGTCTTGACGATGTAGTGCAGCACCAGCAGGGCCTCTGAGGTGATCTTGTAGAAGTTGTCCTCCACAGCCGCCACCACCACGGGAATGATGGCACCAATGTGGGGGTGGAGCACCAGTGGGGCGTGGTTAGTCAGCAGCACCGTCAGGAAGTTCAGAGTGTCTATCTTCATGTTTGATGTGGACGTCTGGTCACTGCAACAGTACGAAAGTCACAGGTCATGTGGAAATGAAATTTTCAACAGGCCACATCTCATATTTCCAGAGTAGTGGCATTTTAGGGAAAAGGGGCCTTCATCCAGAGGCCACTTCACTCACTTTAGGCAGTAGAGTATTCCCGGGACAATGGCGCCCACATGGTTGCCGAGGGCGCCCGGGAGCACTGTGATGAGGGAGGTGAGCAGGCTGAAGCAGCCTTGCCTTATCTTGACGCTCTTGTCCCGCAGCTGCCGATGCAGGGCCCGCACGATGGCCTCCACCTGTGAGTTCAGTAGGGACAGGGGGCTGCCAGAGAGAGCGGAGGAGGGCAGCAAAGGGGGAAGCGTTGTGGGGAAAAGGGAGGGAAGACGAAATAATTGAAAGGACTGATATTCAGATATCACAGACTCACTTGTCTGTGAGCTCCATCCCTTCTGCATCCCCAGGCTGGGTGGACTGAGCCGTACTCTGGGACTGTGTCACTGTCAGCAATGCCCGGTACGCTGTGAAGATGTCTGTCTTCACATTTTCCTCCCTCTCTGAGGCAAGAAATTTCTCATCTCCCCTCTCTCTATTTATAGCCCACCTTCCCCACCCCCTCACTCACCTTTGAACCTCGAGATGAGGACCGGGGAAATGGTCTGATAGAAGTCGGTGAGCATCTCCAGCCTGGAGCCCAGGATGACCGTCAGACATTTTGCCGAGGCTCTCCGCACCTTCCAGCTTACATCATCATCATCACTGTACTCATCATCCTCATCACTTGAGGGGGCGGGAAAAGGGGAGGGGCAGGGAGAGGGGGTGGAGAAAGGGGGAGGGGCAAGGGGAGGAGAAGGAAAAGAGGATGGAATTTCAGCTAAGTTGTTTCATACCAAACTCACTTTCCTTCGAAGTCATCCGTCTCCATATCATCGTCCATAGCCTCATCATCTTTATCCTCCCCATCACTATCATAGTTGTAGTTTGGGTCGTGAGAAAGCATTTGCAGACACACGTCCACAATCTGTCCGACAAAAATACCAACATAGAAACATCCCCACTTCTCACTCCACACTGAGACCACACCTCTTTAATGTACGGCGTTATCTCCCTGAAGCATCGAAGTGCCAGGGCCTCAAACGCCTGGAGGCAGGACTCCTTGAGTTCATCATCCCCGGCCTCCTCCGTCAGGGTGACAAAGTGCATGATGAGAGGGATGATGGCGTCAAGGTACCCGCCAACACGCTGACCAGCCTGGCGACTGCAAACAGGCAGGAAAGGAAAGGGTAGAAGTTAAATTTGGCTTTGTGGGGGGGCAGTAATGGTCATAATTGCTGGCAATTGTACGGCAAGGCAGCCAAGAGAAGTCAACGGGGCAAGGACACTCATCAAGGGAGGGAGGGAGGTGGGAGACTGGCCTTACCTGATGGCCCCTATAGCTTGGATGAAGGTGCGGGTGTTGGTCATGGAGGAAGGAGAGGCCTTCTCCTGGTTAAGGGACTGGAGGAGGTGCCGCATCACCTGCTCAAACAGCTGCTGCTGGCAACTGGAGCATAGGTAACCTAGGAAACAGCAACACTCCCTTAACTGTGGTGGGTTCCATTTGGAAATAATCATGGTGGGCTCCATTTAGGAATGGTGGGCTCTAAATTGGATATTTCAGCACTCCAAGACTTACATAGAGCTACATATGCTCTCTTCCTGACTGATAGAGGTCTGGGATCCACCAGAAGAGGCAGGAGAGCTCTCAAGAGCGGGTCATGAAAAGGAGACAGGTTCACTGCAAAAAAAAGAGGAGGCAACGAAATTAAACCCCCCCTCCAGACCACAAGTTTATGCACATACTTCCATATCTGTGTATCAGGTCCCCAAGAATATCCAATGTCTCCAGTAAAACATACTGGTTCAAATCCTATGAGTGAGTTAATACACACAGTGCATGGCCAATGAGGGCCTCTATTCATTTACACCCTTTGACACTCCTTACTGGCTTTCCTATGGCGTCCACCATCTTTCCTGTGATGTTTCGGCTTGCCGTGGTTGCTACGGCTTGTGTGGTGCGCGGGAACTCTGAGATGACAGTCTTGAGCCCGACACTGGAGATGTCCCGAAGGCGCTCCGAGGAAGAGAACATGTTGGAGCAAAGAGAGTTGATGATGACCTCTATTTGGTTGTCTTTGATCTTCTTGACCAGAGGACCAAGACTTGTGTGCGTGTGTGTGTGTGTGTGTGTAAGACCACAATATCACCACAAGGAGTTTGACTACACTTTCAAACTCCACATTTCTATATAGTGCTCGGAAAACGTGCCTTACCCCTTTACTCAGCTTACATTCACTTTAATTACAGGGCTTGCCCCTCCCACCTGTTCCAGCCACGCCTTCCCACACTCTACAGGGTTATCTTTCCCTTGATTTTCCTCTGGGCTTCCCTATGCCCCCCCACACAGTTTCACAACGAACCACTTCACAGCCAGGTTCTGCACTTCTCCATTCTTGTCCTCCACCAACTTCAAGACACTCTGAACCACTTTCTTCTCGCTATCATCATCCAGCTTGATAGAGTCCTTCTGGAGCTCTGTCATCAGGTCATTGGTGGCCATAAATCGGAAGTCTTTGTCCACTGAACCCATCTAGCGAAGGGAGGCTGAAAACAAGGTCCAACAAAAAGCCTCGAATAGGAACTCACTTTGTCCAGGAGGGACGATATGTGATATGGTGAAGTTGACATGATATTCCTGAATACTTCAGCAACCTCTAGACAAGTGCAAACACATGGGGTGCACTTTAATTAGAACAATAAGACTAACACGTTATTTTGACAAGAGATACCTTAGTTTAATAGCACCACATTGAGATATGGAGAATTCACAGAGTCTAGAGCTCACTGCAGACAGAGGTACTGAGACACTTCTCTCCCAAACTTGCACTTCTCACAACTTGCTTGACCTCTGCACCAGATTTGTCACATGACAAGCACGTGAAAATAGAAATGGAGCGCCGCGCGCGCCGCACCCCCCCACATTTTTATTTGTTGAGTCAGCAGATTTCTTGGGGTGGATGACTTGTCGCCATACCGAGAAGAGCTAAGCGGTGCTGAATTCTCTCCACTCTTCATTATTTAACAAGTTTGTATTAGGGGCACAATGAATCATAACTCTCAAGATGGATGCAATCATGTCCAAGATCTCACCATCTGCTGTCTCTCTGACAAGGAATATGACGAGATTTGTGACTTCAGCATGAGGGGATTTCTTGCGTCCATCATTGAAACCATGGACAGAATCGTGACAGAAAGACACTGTAAAGTAGGTCCCAATACATTCTTCAGGGACCCTATACAGCAAAAACCTGCACCATTGGTCCTGTCCGCTCAGTATGGGCACAAGACAGTGGTGGATTACTTCATAAAGCGGTATGGTTCGGTCATAGACATCAACCACCCCGCCACGATCATTTCCCTCACCACTCACAAAAAAGTGCACTGTGCCACGCCCCTTTGGGCGGCAAGCACTGGCGGGCACCTGGAGATCGTCCAGGCCTTGATCACTCATGGTGCTGAGGTGAATAAAGCCACTCTCACGCAATCGACACCTCTGAGGGGGGCCTCTTTCCATGGCCACCTCGACGTCATGGACCACCTCCTGCAAAATGGGGCCATGATCGACACACCCAACTGCATCGGCCAAAGCCCGCTGTGTATAGCTGCAATGCGGGGAAAGCTTGATGCCGTCATGTTCCTTATCGAGAAAGGAGCAAACAAGGACCAAGCGACCATCAACGGCTACACTATCATGCACCTCTCTGCCACCAAAGGCCGAGTTGATGTCGTCAACTACCTCCTCTCCATCGGCCTCTCTCCGATGTTTGGTGAGGCCAGACCATCCTCTACGGGGTACATCGCTTGTCCGCTCTTCCTTGCTGCCTCCACGGGGCAGCGGAAGATGGTGGAGATCATGGTAGAGCACCAGGACTGCCCGCCCTCCTGTAGAGCGGACGCGTTGCTCCTACTGGGGTCCACTCGCTGCGAGATCAGCTCCCGGGGTCTCACTTTCGGCTCGCAGGACCTATGGGAGCAAGGCCTCAGAATACGAAGCCAACACAACATCAAAGTTGACTTCCTTCCGCCCAATGAGAACTATGGCAACAGACATGAAATGAGGGACATCCACGACTTGAATGAGCTCACCAGCATCCCAAACTTCGCTCGATTTGACGCCTACTATCAAAGCCTCATGATCCGGGAACGCTGCATGGGTTTCGGTGACCAAGGCCTGATCTATTTCCTGATACGAAGGGGGGCCATCTTCTGCTCCAGACAGCACAAGTATAGAGAGGCGGAGCTGTTGTGGTTCCGAGCCATGGAACAGGAAGTGGAGGTGTGCGAGATGGAAATCAGCCACGACCGATATGGGCACTCGGAGGGTCTGCAAAAAGACCTGGAGAAAGACCTCTCGCAATACGCAGCAGGCATTCACTTAATGGTCCACAACGAATATGGACCTGACTTCAAACGCTATGTTGAATTCGGTTTCAAGGAGTTGGAAATTTTGGAGTACCTGAAAAAGAAGTCCGAAAACGCTCTTTTCATCGACCTTCAGACATTGCTTGGTATCCTGCTGTATATTTTCATGTCCTGGATACATTACGACACGGAGGTTTGCAACAGGAGAGAAGTAGCCGAGGGCAACCTGTGTTCCTTCGAGTGCGACCACCTGGGCCGTCAACTAGTTGACAAGTACCTCATGGCCATCCCCGGTAGCAGCTTACTCCATTATGCACTCACAAACTTTTTCGTTGGTGAAGACCAAGAGATCAATGACAGTATATACATTTACGACAAGTATCCCGACATCTCAAAGATTATTGAAGCACTTGTCCATTGGGGGGCATACAAGGTTATTGATTGGCCGAATGATGGAGGACTTAGGCCGATTCATGTTGCCATTGAGACGTCAAACGTGACTGTAGACGGTGATGTGCAAGAGCTTGCTTCTTTGCTGGTCAGCAATGGTGCTCACTTGGATGCTGTGTGCCGGATGGGGACATCTGTCTATGAGAGGTGTACGAGTGACACAGTTCGGACCATGCTACGATCAGCCGGGCCTCTATCTCTAGCCTGTCTCGCCGCCCAGTGTATAGTGAAGGAAGGACTGCCTTATGCTAACATTGGTTTGCCTTCTTACATCACCAAGATGGTAAAACTGCATGACAAAGACTCCTGTGTTCAGCAATTGATCCTGGACAGCTAAATTTTTGTAGAGATGCTTATTTTTTTTGGAATGACATTTTAAGAGGGGAAAGGGTCGTTGTAAGTATAAACGCTAATTCCATAGTAACGTGAGCATGCGCATGGCCGGCGGGTTGAAGGCGCGCCATACACAAAAAGAGTCACTGTTTCTTTTTTCATCATGTTAGGTGATGAGACATTTGACGAGATAAAAGAGAAACTTCATGTGAAGGAGGCTTTAGCATCTGAAAGATATTCTGTTGGACCTGGACATGAGAAGGTTACAGAAATTTTAGCTAGCAAGTTACATGACCCCTCTTCATTAATAAATTAGGTTATAACTCGGAATGAAGACTGGTTCATCACTGCTCACCCAGACAAGTGGAAGCAAAATTATGAGAGGAGGAAGTCACCTCATGACACTGGCTACTTTGCTCCCAACGGTGTCCCTTACAAGCCACATGGCAACCTCAAAGCCTTGAGTGCTATTAGTCTGATGGAAGACACGCTTTCCATCTCCATCAACAAGCCACTCAGATACACCAGACAAATGGTGAATGGATGGTTACAGCAAAACCTCTTAAGGACCCCCCCCCCATGTATTTTAGTAATACCCACCCACAAGGGGTATTTATATAGCTATGGTCCAATGCTGTGAGTGGAGGTTCCACCGTATTGTATTGCTTCATGTAGAGCTATGGTCAACCTTACTACCGACCTAAAACACATGAAGATGAGGACAACATTAACAGCAATACCGTAAGCAGCCGATATGTAATGAGTGAATGAGATTGACACACTTTGGGTGGTGTGCTGCTTCTAGATAGTAATATATGACGTGTTAAAGCGTAAGAAGAACCTTCCTCCAGCCCCCACTGCTGGTCTGGACCTCCTCTCCAAAGAGTTGGGCTCAAACACTCGAACACTGCAAGACGTCAGGGCAGGGAACTCCCTGAAAGATTCCGTAAACAGAGAATTCCACAGAAAAGTATAGCTTCAGAGTGACATCCATTGTAGTTATTATTGCTGTTGCTGTTGTTGTTGTTGTTGTTGTTGTTGTTGTTTAGGGTGTACTCAAGGTGATCAAAGCACCCAAGATCATCTTCCGCAAAGGCCAGCCCATGATCATCAACAAACCTTGCGTGTACCTCCCACCGATGCTGCCGACAGCCTCCAGCAAGATCTGCCTGCTCAACACTCCCCCCAAGGCAATGATTAACCCTGGAGGGGATGGGGAGGAGGAAGTGGCTAGTCGCATCAAGAAAATGACCAGGCCCACTGATGGAAAGATTGATGAAGAGCATGAAACAAAGTACATCAAGTCTCTTTTCCTCTCTACATTCAGCAGCCTCTTCTTTATCCTTTGATAGGGCTCTACTGAAAAGGAATTTCTTTGCCAAGGTCAAGACCATCTACGCAATTCTCTGTTGCCTCCACAACCTGAAATCTAAAGAATTAAGGAGATATGTTAGTCAGTTTATCATTGCGATGTTGTCATTGTTGTTGTTGTTGTTGTTGTTATTGCTGTTGCTTTGTTGCCGTGTTCTCAGAAACCTCTTAGTTTCTCTACCATCAAACACCTCTCAAAGCGGCCGTTTCACCTGACCAATAGTGACATGCAGCAGTACCACCTGTACACAGCCTCGCTGATAGCTCACCATCACTTGAATATCATCCAGAACCACTATCATGCAACTGTCCACAAACTGCCAATGTAAACCGTCAAATCTAGATGTTTCAACCAAATTTTGAACTGCATTCTATACAGGAGCTCTATGTCACTTTGGGAAGACATCCTTTACCTCCATGAAGAAAATATATTCCTCACTGATGATAGCCAAGGACAGAATATGCAGAAGCAGAGGTAAAATGTTACTCCGTTCATGAGGAAACATCTGATAATTTTCCCCCCCATCTCAAAGGGTTCTTCCTGCATGGAAAAGAAAGGTGGTCATCGATGATCAAGAAGCATGGTAGATTCAATCGTAGCTCTGTATCATGAAGTTGAAGTGTATATTTTTTTAAAGGCGACATGATCAGGCAGCAAAATTATCCAGGTGCATCAAATCCATTCAGCAATTCAAGAGTGAAATGGGTCACAAAGTAGCTTGTGCTCTTCAAGAAAAGGAACAGTATGTTCTTCTCCCCCCCTCCTTCCACCCTCCCTCTCCCTCTTCTCCCCCTCCTCCACCTTCCTCCCTCCTTCTCCCTCTTCTCCCCCTCCTCCACCTTCCTCCCTCCTTCTCCCTCTTCTCCCTTCTCCCTCACCCTCCCACTCCCCCTTCCCATCCCTTTCTCCCCCCTCCAAACCTCACCTGCCTATTTATGGCATCGTAGACTTCGTGAAAGAACACGAACTTTATATCTGGAGCATCTCAGTTGCAAACCAGGAAAAGAGAAGAATTTGATGGAGATGCGAACAAAGACTTACCAAAAGAGATGGGCCGAGAGAAAGAAGGACCTTGAAAAACCTGAATGGCAAGCCCTAGCTTACAGATCCATACCGCCGGTAGATGTAATTATACTAGAGGAAACGAAACTGCAGGTTTGCTCTTCTGGAGGAAGAGGTGAAGAGTATCTTTGAGGAGGAAGGATTGGAACAACAGGGCAATGCTGCTCTGGAGGGACTCAAACAGTTCATGTACATGGGGACAGAGTCCCTCGTACTGGTGATTGTAAGTCCAGTTTTACATGGTTTGGGTGAACACTTTGAAGCTTTTGAAGTGGATCATAATGTGATAGCTTCACCGATGATGTGCACACTATCCGTACAGGAAAAGCTGTGTCTTATTGCCATGTCATTGCCAGCCCATTATCTCTGCATACAGCAAGTTATTGTTGCCTTTCAGGTTAGTGAAGTCTTACCCTTAAATCGCTGGAAATCAATGCCAAAGTTGATTAGCTACTGCTATAGATGCTGTAGCTCTAGCTACTTGAATTAGCAGATTGTACACTACATGATAGTTTGTCTGTGAGTTCCTGATCAAGACTTCCCCCAAGCTGATTGAGCACCTCAGAAAGATTCGCAGGCTCCCCAATGTCATTGAGCTCCACCCACCTGATTATTTGTTCGGAATGAACATCAAATCTGTACTCTTTTAAACAGTAGTATTACCTACTTACTATAGAACTAACAAAATTGACCTGTGCTCCATTTACTTTGCACACACACAATAAAAAAAGAGATAAACTTTCTAGGAAACGGAAGATACAAAATCTTATATCAACATCTGATGTTGCTTAAGGAGTGGAGCACGCTGAAGAGGGGAGATATGGAGCAGTGCACATAAAAGAAAGATGAAGTCTAGAACAACATATTTGCTTCCAGTTTCTTTCCAGAGAAAGCAGGATTTAAATTATCCCCACTGGAATCAAGGGAAGTATCAAATCATCACAGCAGTAGCAACAAAGCAATGGACTTACTAGTCGTCAAAAATGGTTCTGTCTGTTGGTTTCTTCATCTTGGGTCTCTCCGTCTTCTGGTACACCCAAGAGAGACTCGTAGCTATGACAGTAATCGTCAAGACGACACCCACCACGGATCCCACTATGATGCCTATTGGACAGACACACTGTGAATTTTTTTCTTGGGCGAATCTAGCTCTCTCCAGAAGGTTGTGTTGGAGAGGCATACCCTTTCATACCTATGATTTCCGCATCATTGAGGCTGTTTCCGGTGGAGAGTTCGCAACTGTCCTGGAGGCTGCTAGGTGTAAAGCCAGCCTCACAAGTGAGGCAGAGACCTTCAGCTGAACACTCCAGGCACCGTGGGATGGTACAGGGCACTGCAAAGAAAACATCATAATGTTGTTGGTGTTGTTGCAGGGACAGCTTAGTTTTAATTTCACACAGCTCTGGTGGACCCTTAAAGGGTCTGGCTGCTCGGGACCCAATATTGAGGTAACAAACCACCTATTACTCTCACATTTGCATTTCCCGTCTTCCAGTACGAAGTCAAGGGCACACTGAAGACACTCATTGCTAGTTGCAGTGCACTTGGTGCAATCATCAACAGTACACAAATCTGCAGAACAAAGAAATTATACATACATATCATCACATAGCATCACTTTTACTGCACCTAAACAATCGATTCCAGTGAAGAAGTTGGGACAGATACACTTGTTGTTCTCACACACTCCACGCCTGCATTGTGGGACACAGTGATTTGGGTTGTTCACTGCAAAAAGAAGAATACGATGATGTCCTAGTCAGTCACAGGCATAGTTTTCGACTTTCAACTCACCACACAAGCCTTCGTCGGAGGCTATATAGCCAGTGGCACAAAGCACACACTCTGCGTTCACTCCAGTGCACACCAAGCAGTTCTCCCTGTCGCATACCTCGCACGTAGGCCCCGTCCAGCCAGTCCGACATACACATGTGTAGTTGCCTGGTGTATTTGTACACGTACCACCATTTCTGCAAGGGGTGGCTTCGCACTCATCAATGTCTCTTTCGCATCTGCTTCCCGTGTATCCTTCAGCACATGTGCAAACGAAGCCTTCAGAGTTGCGGGCTGATACGCACGTGCCTTCGTTATTGCAAGGGTTGCTGTCGCTACACACATCCAGGAGGACGCTGCAATTTGCACCACTGTAAGTAGGAAAACAAGAACAGGAGAAACCATCAACCAAATCATTGCAGGTGCCTCCATTCTCACAGGAGCTGAGCAAGCAGTCGTTGATATTCGTCATACAGGTCACACCAGTAAAACCAATCACACAGTCACAAGAAAAGGCATCCAGCAGATTATTACAGGTGCCGCCATTCAGACAGGGGTCACCCACGCATTCATCAATGTCAGTCTCACAAGTCACACCAGTAAAACCTGCTACGCAGTCACAAGAAAAGGCATCCAGAAGATTATTACAGGTACCACCATTGAGGCAGGGGTCACTGAGGCATTCATTGATGTCTGTCTCGCACATCAAGCCACCAAAACCAGCAACACAGTTGCAAGTAAAGCTACCTGGCGTGTTAGCACAGGTACCTCCATTCAGACAGGGGTCGCTCAAGCATTCGTTGATGTCAGTGTTGCAGGTCATACCAGTAAAACCTGCTAAGCAGCTACAAGAAAAGGTGCTCCTCAGGTTTCTACAGGTGCCCCCATTCAGACAAGGGTCACCCATGCATGCGTCGATGTCACCATCACAGGTCGAGCCACTAAAACCAGCAATGCAGCTGCAAGTAAAGCTACCTGGCGTGTTAGCACAGGTACCTCCATTCAGGCAGGGGTCGCTCAAGCATTCATCGATATCGATCTCACAGGTTGAGCCAGTAAAACCTGCTGCACAGCTGCATGTAAAGCTACCTTGCGTGTTAGCACAGGTACCTCCATTCAGACAGGGATCATCAAGGCATTCGTTTATATCAGTCTCGCAAGTGTCATCAGTAAAACCTGCCGAACAGCTGCAAGTAAAGCTGCCTGGCGTGTTAGCACAGGTACCTCCATTCAGACAGGGGTCGCTCAAGCATTCGTCAATGTCATCCTCACAGGTTGAGCCAGTAAAACCTGCTACACAGCTGCAAGTAAAGCTACCTGGCATGTTATCACAGGTACCTCCATTCAGACAGGGGTCATCCATGCATTCATCAATATCAATCGCACAGGTCTCATCAGTAAAACCAGCAACACAGCTGCAAGCAAAGCTACCTGGTGTGTTAACACAGGTACCCCCATTCAGACAGGGGTCATCAAGGCATTCATCGATGTCGGTGTTACAGGTTTCATCAGTAAAACCTGCTGCACAGCTACAATCAAAGCTACCTGGCATGTTAGCACAGGTACCTCCATTCAGGCAGGGGTCGTTCAAGCATTCATCGATATCGATCTCACAGGTTGAGCCATTAAAACCAGCTGCACAGCTGCAAGTAAAGCTACCTGGCATGTTAGCACAGGTACCTCCATTCAGACAGGG
>JAAGOD010041948.1_pt1 | contig 13245 bp, 13 predicted proteins | sample 8389681 | NCBI WGS metagenome assembly JAAGOD01 (sample SAMN13964374, study PRJNA552185) | sponge metagenome | biome: deep-sea hydrothermal vent fields; feature: spots directly above weak diffusing fluid; material: seawater and sediment | host: Tedaniidae sp. KZ-2020 ... | reverse complement strand
GGGAGGGGAGGGGAGGGAGAAATCAAGAGTAACATCATATCTTTGAAGCCCATTTCAAGGCGTTCCAGCCACAGCTAGAATCAAGTATCATCTCAAATATCTTTGACCAGACAGGCCGGCTTTGTTTCAAATTTGATCAGAGGGTGTGTCCCTCTCGTATTTCAGCACAACTCCATGAGACGAACCTTTTCCTCCAGGGATTTCTTGAGCATGTGCATCTTTGTGCTGAGGTCTGCCATGCTGTTCTCGTACATGGACAGCATGCGGTCTTTGTCCGACAGCTCAGCCTTCATGTTGGTCAACTGGTTCTCAAACGACTCTATCAGCTGCAACGAGTCATAGACGAGGGATATCATTTAATATCAGTGGATGGGGGACGGGTTAAAATAAGGTCATGAAGCACTTTAGAGGGACACAAATGCCTCCATGTTCGGAACAGGCAAGACAAGATTACAGTTGATTCAAGTTGACTAAATTGAGTCAAGGTTAAATAGCTTCTGCGTTGCCTTGGAAATGGCAGCTAGCTTACCTCAGGGGTGGAGCCGACCGAGTCTCCAGGGAGAGTGGGTCCGAGGAACTGAGGGTGCTCGCTACGGTAATCCAGCTGCTCGCTGAGGGTGAGGCGCATGGAGGCGTGTCTGACCACACCCCCTCCTCCAGAGGGGCGGGTGGTGTAGAGGGCATTGGTGCTGCTGGAGGGAGAGAGGGAGTCAGAGGTCGTCGAACTGTCCAGGCTGGCAAAGGAGGAGGGGCGCTCGGAAGCCACACCCACTGAGAGGAACTTGGGGGAGTAGTAGTTTGAGGGAGGAGGGGGGTGGAGTCCAGTCTCCTCGGGATCGTAAACCACCTGCATCATAGATTACAAAGTAAGATTACTAAATGTGCAAGATTACTAGAAGATTACAGAAAGATTACTAGAATGTACAGTGAGATTACTGACCTGAGAGGAGCGTGGAGAGATGGTGACCTTGGTTGGGCGTGGTCCGCTGGGGGAGATCACGCCCTCCAGTGACGAGGAGGAGCTGTGCCGGTTCCTTTTCTGCCGCATGCTGCTCTTGAGGGGCTTCCTGGAGAGGGAGGGGGCTCCCCCTGCCCCGCCCCCCTCACTGCTAGTGGACTCACTGCTAGTGGTGCGGGTGAGGCCTGCCCCGCCCTCAAGGTCGCGAACCCTGGCCATGCCCTTTGGGAGGAGGCGGCTGGGGGACTTCGGACTGAGGGAGCGCGCTCGCTGGGTTTTCGACGGCGACATCACTGCTGACTCAGCATCCTGATAGCGACTAAGGTGCGAGTCTCCGCCCACTCCATCACCTTTGGCAACCAGATCCTTCTCCTTCTCGGTGCTGGTCGTCGAGTCAGCATCGCCTGAGGAGGTGAGATGGTCCTCTACCTTGGTGGGCGGGGTTGATGGGTGTGGCTTGATCTCTTCTGCGGGCATCTCCCCCTTTGGGCTGCTGATCTCCTCATGGGACATGCCCTCGGGGCTGATCCTGCGCCCGAACCGAAGGTGGCCTTCCTTACCCGACTCCTCCTTCAGATCAGTAGGTGTGGTCTTCTCCTCAGTGGGAGGGGCTACGACATCTCCTAGCTCCTTGCCCACATCTAGTTCTGCTGGCACAGTTTTTGCAACCTCAGCAGTTTTCTCCTCGCTCTCTGGAGCCGATTTTCCCTCGACTGGTGCTGGCCGCTCAGCCACCTTGCCGCTGGGGACTTCTGGGGCTCCCCCCTGGACCTCACTGTCCAAGCTGCTGCTGCTGCTGCAGAGTCCTGGCTCCACAGCTGCCACGCCCCCACTCAGGAGGAGGGTGTGGCCAGTTTTGGTCTCCGAGGATGGTTTGGGTATTGAGGGGGCGTGACCTGTGCTGGCGGGAGCAATCCTGTGGAGTTTGTGTTTGGCCGAGGGGCTGGCTGCTCGTTTGAGGCGGCTCTCCAGTGTAGACGGCTGCTTTGTCATCATCCCTCCAGTTGACGTCTTGGGCTGCATCAGCTTCTTCCCGGCACTGGGACTTCCCCCTGCTGCCACGCCCTCCTCCCCTGAGGGGGTGTGGTTCCTCTCCGCCCCCGTGGGCTCCCCCTGGGTGGTGCTGCTGCTCTTGGGACCCGAGGAGGGAAGGTTCGGGGTGCGGACTCCAGAGAGCAAACTGGCCCCCGGTTTCTTCAGTCCTGCACCACTGGGCCTCTTCAGACCAAACCCTGCCCCCTCGGCTTTCAAGGGGGCAGATTTCTCTGCCCCTGCGTCTTTCACTGGTGATGACATGTGCTTCCTTCCCTCGGTTTTCCCCTCGGTACTGGCGGTGCTGCTTGCTGTCTCGGCTACAGTTTTTCCTTCCTGGTTGATAGCCCCGCCCTTTCCTGGGAGGCGTGGGGAGAGGGAGCCCTTGGGGAGGTGCCGAGGGAGAGAGGCGGTGCCCGACTGGATCCCGTCACTCTGGACGGCCATTTTGGAGGTGGAGGGAGCGACGAGGTGTCTCTTGATGGCCCCATCACTGGCCTTTCGCTGGAGTTTGAGTCTCTCTGTCTTCCCTCCCTCCTCCTCCCCGTCCCCTCCAACCAGGTTACTCGTGCTGTTAGACCCCATTTTGTTGAGTCGGCTAGACGGACGCTGGATCCCCGAACGAGAGGTGTTGGAGGGTGTGCTGCTCCTCCCACCTCCTGGGAATTTGAGCCGACTCACCCCACCTCCTCCTCCTCCTCCTCCTGAGTGGGCGGCGGCCTCGGGCTCCTGAGGGGCTCCCCCTGAAGTGGGCGCGGCAGATGTGCCATCCTTAGCCTTTTGTGCTGGAGCCTGTAGCTTGCTTGCCCCTCCTCCCCCCGGGCCCTTCAGCTTGGACTGAGTTGGGGGCGTGGCAGACTCCGCCTTCTCTGCTACGGTGGCTCCCTTGCTTGCCACAGGTTTGAGCAGGCGTGGATGTGGGAGGCTGGAATGGCCAAACGAGAAGGAGCTGCACTTTGAGATCTTTGCTGATTTGGTTTGTTTCTGTTGAGAATTATCCTCGTTCTCGGGATCTGACTTTGGCTCGGACATCTGAGCGTAGCTATCGCTCAAGGAGAGCTCTCCATTGCGCCTTCCTCCTTTGTCTCTCGGCTCCCTGCCCCCCTCTCCTGCCTCGCTGCTCGCGGAGGGTCCAGCCTCTAGTGTCAGGTCACCATTGGCTACTTTCTGCATTGGCTTCCGCTGCATGTAAGGCCGGTCAAAGGTCGTGGAGGTCATGATGGAGCTGCCTGCCGTCCGACGTGGCCCTGCTCCCATCTGGAGCTTGTGGGAGGAGGGGTTTGGGGACACGGGGCTGGTTGCCGGGGGCGACATGGAGGCCACGGAGAGTGCGAATTCCTTACGCGAGGCGCCCTGGGGAGACTGTGGGGAAGACGCCTGAGGGGGTGCGGACACGCTCGAACCGTTGATACTAACCCCGTGGACGGCCTTGAGGCTTGGGGAGGTGGGCCGGGCAATACGACTGGGCTGAGAGGCACTCTTGGAGGGGGCGGGGCTAGAGGACGAGGAGTCGGAGCCAGGACTCCGCTTAAACTGGGAGAGGTTGTAGAACAGAGCAAGGATGGCTCGATCCTTGCCGTCACACAAATCTGCATGAGAATAGTTAAATCAATCCTTCTGTGATCTGGAAACTTGGAAATGCTAATACGACCATTTGAACAATGCCTGACGTATTGAGACAATTTCCAATCATCACAGGGGCTCCCCTATATCAGCAAGGGTGTAGGCTAAAGGGGCAAAAAAATTTTTTTCCTCCAGTGTTTACCTTTCGTTGTGAAAGCTGAACATTTGACACCAACTTTCTCCAGGAATTGAATGCATTTTTCAATGTTCTCTCTCTGCGGACAAAGAATGTGAGAAAAAGTCAGTATGGAGGCTATACGTAGCTACATAGCTGCATAGCTGCATGATCAAGTGGTTCAGCTAAAAAGGACATGTCAGATGGCTGCATGCACTAATGTGTATGTGTGTGTGTGTGTGTGTGGTAATGTGGGAAGGGTGGTCAAAATATGATTACGAGCACGGAAGCAGGTAATTTAGTGTCTGACCACATGGCCACCAATTATTAAGGGAAATCTCACACACTCCTGCATACCATGACCATACCATGACCACATGGTTGATACATACAAACACATCACTCAAGAGCTATGAATACCATTAATGAGCTATCAGTGCTATGAATATCATTAACGTGCATTAGCGAGCTATCAGCCAGCCCACGTCAAAGACTTCGGCAAGCTAAGATACAATTATACAACAGTCTTTATCCGGCCTGGGAGAGTGAGGTCATCTCATCAAGACAGAAAGGAAGTGAGTGTTTCCTGGAGAGTCACCACATGTTTTGAGACTGTAGCCCCCAACATCTCATCCTGTAGGCCAACAAAACTCATTATCAGGGCAGTCAGCTCTCGAGCGAGACAGGAGAGGCTGGCAGCATGAGACACCTTCCTCAGCGCTGACTTCCTTCCACCAGGACCACCCCAGGATGGAGGGTTCACTGGATTTGAGTGCTGCCATCTGACCCCATAGTGGCCATACAACTCCATATTTACAGCTTCAAAGACCAGCACTACACACACACACACACACACACCCAGGCCATATACACACCATCACACCCCTTATTAATGCTATACAGTGGACTCCCTCCATCGGGACACCTGTCGGAGTGTCCTGATTAGAGAAATCAAAGTGTCCTAATTAGAGGGATCTAGGTGTCCTTATTAGAGGGATTAAAGGGAGGGGTTGAGTGTCCTGGTGAAAGAGGTTAAAGTGTTCCTATTAGAGGGGTCAAAGTGTCCATGTTAGAGAAGTAGCTACATGGAGGTCAATACACACAGCCCCACACACCACATGACCATGACGTAACCGTGACGTAACCATGACATACTCGTCCATAAACAAACTCTCCGCTTCCAGCTGGAGCTAGAACACTATTATGTCTCGTCACACAGCAATTACCAGCAGCATCAAAGAGCCTGAATTGCAAACTGCAGGGGCTTTGAAGAGCTGACTTCCTGCAACATACCTCCATACATGGCTCTCACACTATCACACATGCAGGAATTCTCTTGCTTTACAACCTCTCAGGTCAACAGCCCAAAATTAAATACTAAAAATACTGATTTTTGAGGCTTTGGTGACTTCAGCATTGAATGGGGCAACACCACTGTAGATAGCTATAGATAGCTGAGAGATAGCCATCAATGCACTTCCAGGAAAGGGCATTCCACTGATAAGTATGGTCAACACAACCAAATCTCAGTTCCCCCACAATGCGCGTGTGTGCACACACAAACACACACATGTACACGCACATACACATACGCACAAACTCTGGGCCTGGGACTCACCCTCTCCTCCTCCGTGGACACAGTGGCATGGATACCAGGCACCGGCTCTTGCACTACAAGTTCGTACAACACAAACATGCGGTCAAACATGCAAGTCACGTGACACAACAACAGCTTGCTTACCCACAGCCTTGAGGACCCTTTGGAGGGCGTGGCCATCTGCTACATCCTTCAGGTCCGAGATGGGAGCAGCATCCTCACCACTCCCACTCTTACGCAGAAAGTGGTTCGCCCAGTTCAAATAAATCTAGAGAGAGAGAGAGAGAGAGAGAGATGAAATCAGGTTTTTTCCTAGACTTAGACGCTGGAGGAGGTCCACTATCGACTATCAACAAAACACTATCCCAAAACAATATCCCGTAGTACATACAGTTAGTGCACACTTCATGACTGAGGTTACAAATCAGTACCGTCCAATCCAGGCAGAATTTCAGGGCACCCTAGCCACACTAACTCACTCCAGAAGACCCACCAGATGGGATACAACCACCAGGACACACACCAGTTGACCCCACGACCCCTCTCGCCTACCCGAACTGTCAGTGTGGACTGAGGGCTTCACAATGCAGGGGCGTAACTACCATTGAGGCAGAGGAGGCTAGTGCCTCCTCACTTTTTTCCAATCTTTATAGCAGGGTTGAAAATTGCTCTATGGTTGCCAATGTGTTCTATTTGACCTATTGTGTTTGTCTCCCCATCGCCTATTTCCTAGTTACTCTCCTGCAATGGACTCCCTCTAATCTGGACTATTCAAACAGCTACAATACAAATTTCCAACTGGTCCCCAAGGTTGGCACCTGGTCCCAACCCAAGGGTAGCCAGAGTGTTACCCAGGGAAGCCCATACTAGATGTTCAGCTGCTGTCTCTACAGCAAGGTATTCTAGACAGAGCACACCACATCAAATGTAACTGAGCCTAATGGAGTGATGGATCCAATGTCAACATGTTAGTTTATCTGGGCATGACCCATAGTGGAGTATACTCAGTCAGCTGGCTGATAGTTGCCATGGCAGCAGCACTGGACCAGACCCCATCAAAACAAAGGGTGTTCTCTCCATGGCTGGCTGTGGAGGAGACGCCCAGTCAGCAGCTGCACTCCACCATGAACCCACACCACAGGATAAATACTGCTATTGTGCAACCTGATTGGCAGATGTAAACTTGTGGTCATGGAGACCAACATTAAAATCCTGAAGTTCAGCCACAGATATTGAAGCAAGGCACTTTGGGAGATGTACAATTCAATCAGCAAATTGAGACTCACTGGAGACCAGAGAAGATGCAGATCTACAGCTAGAATGCTCTGATTAGAGGGGGTGGCGTCAATTCAAGGGAGAGCGAATGCTATAAAGCATGCATTGGAACAAATTGGCGTACAAGGGTGGCCTCGTTGCAAGGGTTACAAGGGTTGCTTGGATATTCTAGGAATGGCCTCATCTCAGGGGTCAGCCATCTTGGCATCCTGAAGGCATTGGCATGTGGATGTCGGCTACAAGGGTATGTGGAAGTGGTGGCATGTCCGCTACAAGGGCGGGATCACTTCAGTATCAGTCTCAGGATGAAGTTAACAGTGATAGTGAAACACTGTGCTCCTAGCAATGACCAACTCTGCTCCACAGCTGGGCTCTCAGCGTAGACAGCAGAATGGTGGTGCAAAAGCGAAACACTGTGCTCCTAGCAATGCGCAACTTTCTACCACACCTGGGCTCTAAGCACAACACTCAGATCCACAGCTGGGCACTCAGAGAAGACAGAAAATGGAAATGAGACTCCCCCAGCCACCACAGAGGCTAGTTTTGCAACTCTGGAACAGCCATACAAGCTACAGAAGGAAAATTTGTTGGGAGAAGAGACTTTCACAACACAAAGAGTGCTAGAGGCTAGGGAAGGCCAGTGAGAGAGAGAGAGAGAGATAGGGAGAGGATGGGATAGGACATGGGGCAATTTGTCCCCAGCATGGTAGGAAAACAGCAACAATAACGCCACCACAATGACCTGGCCCTCTGATGTCCATATGTCCATATGTATGCATGTACAATGTACCCCTAACATGTACCTAAATATGCATGTACAATGTACCCTTATATATGTACGTACATACGCATGTACATGTGTGCGTATGTGCACCACATGTGCGTATCTAGATATGCATGCACTTCATGCAAGTTGGAATGAATTGAGGGCATGTCAACAAGACATGTTGACTTGAGGTTTACTCTCCTGTTGACTCTGCCGCAGACTGTGAGTTTGACCTCAGCAAGAAGGACACTCAGACCCCAGTACAATACACATCAGGATGATGGGCCATAGGACAGGCAGTTCAGGACACTCTAGAGTGCCGCAGGACAGGCTAGAACAGGACATGCTAAGTCAGTTCAGGACATGCTAAAACTAACTGTTCAGGACACTCTAGAGTGCTGCAGGACAGGCTGGGGTCACACAATGCTAGAGGAAGTAGTTGACTGCAGGATGGGGGCAGTGTAGGGAGGGCACCCATTCACAGCGTCAAGACCATTAGTCACCACATCATCAATGTTAACACCATTACCATCAACAAAGAACTGGAGTCATGCCATCAGCTCAGAACTGACTTGTTATTGTTGACCAGGCAGAGTAATGGGCATTTATTGTGACCTAGAGCCATGATCAACAGTCAGCCATGGTCAACACACCTTCATAGCACAATCTGAATATCTGAAAGCGGGATGCATTGTTGAAATGGCCCAAAAGGGAGGGTAGAAAAATTCTAGGCTCTATCAAAGTGCTAACTACTTGGGATAAAGGGAATGGCATTTAGCAATGAAGGAAGAGGGCTCTCAATGGCATGAAGAGGGCCACAGCCTTTCTTCACACACACAGGCTGTGTCAAGGCTACATACACACTAGATTGACACAATGCTCTCTAGCCAGAGCTAGCACTTAGAAACAGCCCAAACGCTGTCACTAACGCACAGCAGGCACTCAGCATCACAGCCCCACCAATGAAGTGTTCAGAATACGATGAACAGTGCAGAAAGGCGTCTTGAAAAGGACAATATCTCCGATTAAGGAAACAAGGGAAGCTCTAGTGGTTCTTCTAATGAAGCAGCTGGAGTGGAGTACGAGGTGTCTCCAATTAAGGTAGTCTGGGAAGCTGTGGTTCTTCTAATGAAGTAACGTGGGAGCACCCCTGCTCGGGAGCAGAGGATTAACCAGCCCACCAGTACCCGTACAGGACAGGCCTGTAGCCTGCAAGACTAGCAGGGAAGCCTGCCAACCCTGGGGACAGGCCTCACACAAACAGCAGGGGATGGAAGCCCTCACTGTGAGAGAGGAAACACCACCATGGACAGCTCTCAATAGGCCAGCCCTCCCTCCCAGAGATTCTCCCTCCCAGAGATTCTCCAAAGTTACACACTCTATAGACCACCAGTGAAAGGGAAGGGAAGGGACATTCACACCACCCAACCAAAGCTGAGCTGTGTCCAGTTGCCTCAAGAATCATTGTCCAGGCCACTGGCTATTGTGGAGTGCTATTTTAGTGGCTCAGCCCCCCTCACCTCACTCCAGGACACACCAACTGACTGAGGGAGCAGGAATAATTGGAGACACTGCTACAAAATGTCGACATTCTATACTCCAAATGCAACATGAACAAGTCTGTTACTAGACTACCTGTAGTCACCACTCCCTCCACTGAAGTCACCTCTCTCTCTCTCTCTCTCCATCCCAGCTAGCTAACTAGCTAGCATCTGTGGCTTCATTACAGACATACCAGGGCAGAATCTTGACCCCACAAGCTCTACAGTCACAGCACATTAGCTCCTCCACAATCAGCCCTTTCAAGTGTGTGCGTGCAGAGAGCTGGGCACTGCCCTGACCCACCCGCCCTCCATTAAACCAGTTGACACTGCCCCAAAGACCTGTACAAACCAGGCTATCATAGCATCTCTAATCAAGGGAGTTTAAACCACCCTAAAAACCCTCAAAAGTGGCAATTAATCTTCTATTCACCACAGAAACAGGTCCTCCAACACAGCTCTGGGATCATTAATTCACCAATAATGGGTTAGATCACTTAATCTCTTAATTAATGAGGTAAAAGGGCACCAAACTAGGTCAGCTACCTCAACAGCTATGAATAGGCCTCACCTCCGTCCCCTCCCTAGCCAAACTAGGGCTAGGATAGGCTACACAGTACAGCACCCCCCCTCCCTCCCGACTCCCACATGCACGACCTCTATCATGCAAGTTTTACTTTCCTTTTGCAAAGTATGCATCGGGTTGGGCCGAGACTGAACTTTAAACCCAATCTTTCACAAGCAAGTCCTATAGTAAGGCACAGCACAGCTCCCTGGAGTCCACTTATCAGGCCCACAGGCTACAACTGAAAATGGGGAAATCAACTGTTTTCTAAACACATTATTAAAAGGATAGATACACACGAGCCATCCAGATACACACACCATCACACACACACAAGGCAATAGATAATAAACTGATAGTTTAAGCACACATGAAGATCTACCCCAGGCCTCAGCTCCATCCTCCTCCTACACAGACAGCTGCAGGGGCTGCCTAGCCAACTAGCCAGCTGGAACACCACTAATCTCTAATCTGAACTCTCACCTTTCTCTGATCAGTTTGCCCAGGCTTGGCTATACGAGAGCTCATTGTGGTGACAGCTGGCTTGAAATCTCCCTTACAGCAGCAGCAGCCTTCACTGTCAGCTGCTTTTCACACAAGACAAGACTGCGATCGAGAGATGAAACCAGCTAGCTGGCTGGCTAAGTAGAAGTTAGATCACAACTTGTTCCAGGAAGGCAAGTCCTTCAAATCATCACAACAGTAACAAGAAACTTGTCTTCCTGTGTTACAGACTCGCTTACTCCACTACACCTACACGAAATCTTCATGGAGTAACTGTGCTTGATCACTTTGCTGCTGCATGCATGCAGCCCGCAAAAAATAATCCTCTCTGCGGACCACTGCGCATGCCCAGTGGCAGTGCGTGGGTGGTTCCAGCCCAGAGAGGGAGGGCGGTGCTAAAAATCTCGTATGATTTATGACCTTTTGTCTCGATGACTTTGTTGTGCTTGTGACTGCTTCTCTCCCTGGTGCTGTAAGCAGTTTTCAATTGTTCTTAGCAAGATGTCTTCCTTGCTGTGGTGCTGTGTGGTGCTGATGGTGGTGATGGCTACTGGAAATGGCTTCCCCTCCCTCAGATCCCTCCTCAGACTGCCACACTCCGAGCCAGTGGATCCTGAGGCCAACTATACCCCAGTGAGTCTCACACAGCATCTACATATACCCCCCACCCACTTCACCCTTCAAATTTAAATTTTAACTCTGCACCCTGACCCCTCCTCCCTTCCTGCAGATGGAGCTGATCCGGTCCAAAGGTTACCCTGGGGAGGAGCACTGGGTCACCACGGAGGACAACTACATCTTAGGGCTGCACAGGATACCAACTGGACGTTACAACAAGACCAAAGGTCAGAGTGCAAGCATGCATGGCATCAAAAAAAATCGGTTGAATAACTTGGCCAAAGGTCTGTGTTCAAAGGGTTCGCTCAACCCAGTTTAGTGCCTAGCATTCCAGGAAAGGGGCATGGCATCCTTCAGAGGTTGTGACTAGACATGAGTAGGGCTGTCATTGCAGAGTTAGAAATATTGATAGGCCGATTTAGTAGATCAACAATGATTTATATAGTACATTTCGTGTCCTGACAAAGGACATTGAGTGGCAAAAATGGTCAGAAAGTGACAAACAACCAGTGTAGCTCTGAGCATCCCTCCCCCCCCCCCTCTCTAGGGCCACGCCCAGTGTTCTTCCTTCAGCACGGGCTGCTGTGCTCCAGCACCAACTGGATCATCAACCTGGCCAATGAGAGTCTTGGCTTCATCCTCGCAGACAATGGCTTCGACGTCTGGATGGGCAACGTGAGGGGGAATACCTACTCCAAGAACCACACCACTCTCAAGGTCAACTCAAAGGCCTTCTGGAACTTCACGTGAGTCAGGAAGGGGGTGTGGTGGAGGGTGGGAGGGGCCTTATTTGCCTGCAGGCATGGGAGAGAAAAACCCTGTTTTGAACCATGATAAGAGTCAGAGTAAGGCCAATAATGGCTGGTCGACATGTGCTTAGAAGTGTGCGAATACTCTCATTTCTTGTGAATACTCTCATTTCTTGTGTAAATGGCTGGGGATCTTGCCGGCTCTATACTTCCTTGCTCTGCCCGCAGGTTTGACGAGCATGCTCAGAAGGACCTTCCGACCATGCTGGAGTACGTGCTGAAGGTGACGGGGCAGAAGAAGCTGTTCTACGTGGGTCACTCCCAGGGGACCATCATGGGGTTCGCAGGCTTCTCCTTCAACCAGGAGCTGGCCAAGAGCATTGAGATATTTTTTGCCCTGGCTCCCGTCTCCAAGGTCAAGAACATCAAGGGAGCGTTCAGGGTCATTGCTGACGCCAGGGCAATAGTGGAGGTGAGAGCAGCGTGCCAATGCAGACTGGCAAACTCCCTCTAATCTGGACCCCTGATATCTTGCCACCCTTTTGTATTGCAGTACATTGCTCCAATGTGTACATACATGCAAATTAGATAGTGGCCTGATTGTAATGGGCAGATGTGTTGGTTTAACTGTGAAAGAGGAAAAAGAGTGGGATAGTTTTCTTTGCGTGGTGAAAATGAAATCTTTAATTTGTCAATTTCACTCCTTACTAATAATTCACTTTTCGAGCTCCACTTTCTAGCACAATATTCAATATTATGCCTAACATGGAAATTGAACTAACCTCGTGTTTGTGTGTGTTTGTGTGTGTCCAGCCTGTGCTGAATGCAGTGACTGATGGAGAGTTCTTGCCGAACAATTTCCTCCTGGACATCTTTGCTAAGAATGTCTGCACGTTGGACATGACGGCAGAGGGCTTGTGTGGAGACGTCATCTTCCTGGTCTGTGGCTTCGACAAGAAAAACCTCAACCTGGTATGTACGTGTGTGCGTATGTACATGTGCATGTGCGTATACATGTGCATGTGTGTTTCCTCCCTCTTGGCGTTTTCTTTAGTATCATTATATAGTTTATGTTGCTTGTTTTTTTCCCTCAGACGCGTCTGCCAGTGTACTACACTCACACGCCAGCTGGGACATCAGTCAAGAATGCGATGCACTTATCTCAGGTGAAGGGTTGACAACCTTTGCATGTTTGCATGTGAGTGCACGGACGTGCCACCACCTTGACCTCTCATGTAGACACCCTTGTTGTGACATCCGGGCAAGAATACCAGTGCTCCTCTTTGCTGAGGTGTTGAAATAGCTGGACTGCATTGCACGGCCAGCATACACGCACACCACACTACTATACATGCAGCCTTATAGCACAATAGTCTACACACGCACGGGACCTAATAAGGTCATGGACGTGATACGAATGGTCGCTCTCTCCTCAGCCAAACAAAGGCATGATTACACCACAGCATGCAACCATGTGCTTCATCAGAGGTGTAGCAGCAAAATATAAGGTGGTAGTGACAAAATCCCTACATAACAACCCTCTTACAATGAGGAAACCAGGAGCCATTTAGTGCCACTGGAATCCCGAAACATCCTGACAAGTTTAGACCAAGTTATTGCTATGTAAAAACCTGATGCATTCATGTACTAGGCGTATCATTTCAATGTGTGATCAGCATTTCTATATCGTGTTTGCAGGAGGTGGGGTCAGGGAGATTTGCCATGTACGATTATGGCAGCAAAGAAGCCAATGTGCAAGCATATGGAGTGGTAAGTGGTGGTGGTAGTAGCTAGTGGTAGTAGTAGTAAGTTGTCACTGTTGAACTTTGACCTCCCCAGAACCCGTCGCCGTCCTACAACAGGTCGTCCCTCAAGGTTCCCATGGCCCTGTTCACAGGAGGC
>JAAGOD010062603.1_pt1 | contig 13260 bp, 18 predicted proteins | sample 8389681 | NCBI WGS metagenome assembly JAAGOD01 (sample SAMN13964374, study PRJNA552185) | sponge metagenome | biome: deep-sea hydrothermal vent fields; feature: spots directly above weak diffusing fluid; material: seawater and sediment | host: Tedaniidae sp. KZ-2020 ... | reverse complement strand
TCCTTCTTGTCTTCCTTGTTCTTGATGTTGGAAGAGAAAAGGGCAGCCAGGATTTCTTCAATCTCCTTCTCGTCTAGACTGCTGTCACTGTCGTCATCAGTCTCTCCTTCCTCCTCTTCATCCTCCTTCTCACCCTCTTCTCCCTCCTTCTTCTCACCCTCTCCCTCGCCTTTCTTCTCAACCTCCCCTTCACCCTCCTTCTTCTCACCCTCCTCTCCACCTTCCTTCTCACCATCCCCTTCCCCTTCTTTCTTTGCCACCTTCTTCTTCTTCTTCTTCTTCTTCTTCTTTTTCTTCTTCTCTGGGTCCTCCTCTTTCTTCTTCCCCGATGCTGCCTCCTTTGCCTCCTCTTGAGCAGCAAAAGCAATCAAGTTGCGCAGGTAAGCCTCAAACATTTTCTTCACTGGAAGAAAATCAGCCAGAATGAATCAACAGTGTCCGCCAGGGTAGAGAACATCGCGACTCACTTTCCTGCTCTTTGAGCTGTGCCAGTGATAAATCACTTTCAGTGGTTGCATAGCCTCCCTCCTCTGCACACAACCCAACACAAGACAGAGAGATGGACAGACACACACACAGAGACATGTGAAAGGCATACACGCCAAGCAAAGGCCGCATTCACTGACCTCTCACCACCTTTGCAGTGGTCAGCTTCCCGTCAGCATATCTAGTGACATACTGGTTCTCGTCACACTGGAGCTCAACTTCGTTCTTCTCAGTGTGTGGGGCCTGGAAGTAGACATTGATCTTGGGGCACTGGGTTGTGTAAATGGAGCCCAAGGCACGGGGTTCGGAGAAATAGAAGTGAAGGTCCTCAGACCTCTCCGCAGTGAGGGTTTGGAGGGGCTCCTGGGGGTTGACTGTCAGAGTGATATCCTTGCAGTCAATCAATTCCTGGTGAAAAGAAAAAGAGGCGAAAATTGTTGGTGGTGAATTTGTGGTGGGCGTGATGATTGGTGAGATAGGAGAGGGGTCTGCCTTACCATGGTGCCAGACATCAGAGCATCTTCCAATTCAACTCTGAGACCAGTACAAGACTCTGCAACGAGGAGAAAAACACACCTCGAATCACTGTCCCTGCCCTTGTCGGAGACCACCACATACCAATGACGCATTTAGCAGCCTTCTTTCGGACACTGAATTTGCAGTTCTTGCATTTGCTGATAAAGAGCATGTCAGAGGAATCAGGATTCACAACCAGCTCCTCTCCTTCTTTGTCAATCTAAATCACAGTTATACCCACGTGACACTAACAGCTAGTTAGCTGGCTAGCTATGGTCATACATATTCCATCTTTTTCCTCTCCATGAGTTTGCCTATAGGTGAATCAGCAGTTGCTGGCTTTTCCTCAGACTCTCCCTTTATACCAGCAGCCTCTGGGACATCGCTTGAAGGCACAGTCGCTGACGCCATCTTTCTTCACAGTGAAGTGCAGCTTCTTGGGAGACTAGAAAGCGCTAGAGCGCACCTTTTATACACACGTGTTCTTTACGTCACTCCTTATTTGGGGGGGGGGATTCCCAAGACAGGGGCGGGGCTCAAGGTGCAATGTGGTGATTCTGATAAGATTGTAGCTACACACACAAATTCCACAAGGATGAATAGAGAGGTGGGAGTCGAGCTTCTAGAACAATCTAGAGGCTAAATTTTAAGCTGCAAATTGTAAACTAGCTGAATTTGAGCTTCAAGTGGTCATTGTACGTTCCAATGAGGCCAGCGAGTGAGGAGACCACACCCAGCAGCCCCACCACCCCTCCAGGCAGGTAGATGATGTCCAGACGAGAGAGGGGGATGAAGAAGTCTCCACAATTCTTCACCACATCCACGCACACTGCCCCACTGTTCTGAATCACATTACCAGCTGCTTTGGCTGCCACAGACTCGTAGCTCTGATACTGACTCAGTCTCTCCTTCTCCACACGATATGCCTTCAGTAGCTCGTAAATGTCTCGCACCAACCCAAGGAAAATGGCAAAGAACCAGAACCTGTTGGACAATCTCGACCAGCGCTTGCTGTCGATACTGATCAGGTTCATCCTGTGAGCCCAGATGAGATGATCAATGAGGAGATACACACCTCTGTTGATCTTGACCAGCGTGACAATGAATCGAAGGAGGGGGTTGTGGAGATGAATGGTCTGCAGAGCTGTGCGAAACTGAGTCACGCTCATTCCTAGTCGAAACACTGCCACATGAAATGAAATTCACCAGGTAAAATACACATACGACATGCACACACTAGCAGTGAGTTCATTGGCATTGGGAGGGAACACGGTGGCCTGCTCACATTTCCTTGCTGTGCTGATGGAGCTCTCCAGGTCCTTGAGCTTTGAGATGAGCTCTGGGCTGACAGATCCTTGCTCCAGCACCCAGTAAATGAACTTGCAGCCATATTGCACCACCCTGCACAGCTTATCCCTCCCAGAAGTCTTCTCTGTCAGTCGGATGACCTTAGCTACCTCCATATTCCCCTTTTGCACAGGTACCCAGAGAGAGAGAGCCTGAGGTCTGCTTGGTGGGTAAAGGTCACACACCCACTTCTGTATATTATATTCAACGTCAAAAAAAAATATTGAAATATAAATCTCCATAGCAATAGGAAAAGATGGACACACTCCTGCTAAAAGAAGACGATTCTGATGTCGAAGATTACCTCCAGGACCCTGAAATGTGGGAGGATAGACTCCCCCAGCCCTACAGGATGATAAATCAGGTTCTAAACGAGCTGCTGGACAGGGTCTGGGAGTGCACACAGCACAGGGCAGTGGTCCAGCACAAGGAGAAGACACAAGTCAAACTCCCTGACAGCAATCCTGGGAGCATCATGTGCAGGGAGGTACTCACCTCAGCCCATGGAGGGGTGTGCAAGGGGAGGGAAGTGGTCTATGCGAGCAGTGGAAAAAGCCTCTACGTGGTCAAGTCTGTAATGGAAGTCGTGGCAAAGTATGAATTCCAACACCAGGTCAATGGCCTCTCAGTGGTGTCAACCAGTGAAACAGTTGACATGGTAGTAGTACAACTTGAAACAGGTATTATAATGTGATATTAGTGTACCATGAAGCTCAGCCTTTCCTCCCCACAGAAATCAAAGTGCTAGCATTTCTGTCTAACAATTTCATGGAGGTGGCGGAATTTCCACATCAGGTAAACTATTAAATCCACAGTTTAAAAAAATTACTTGTTTTTATGCATAGTCTAAAGATAAGATCCTGGAGATGACACTATCTTCTTCTTGTTCTCATGTGGCCGTGGCTTATACGAGTCTCCCGCAATCAGGCGAGAAAAAGCTGACAACAACAGGAGAGATAAAGTTGGCTATGTACTCATTGCCGGTCAGTTCCTGGATGGCCGAACTGCCAAGCACTGTTGAAGAAAACAGCCAAGTCAGCATAGCTTCCCAGGGCAAGGTGATACAGTGATATTGCTTGGGGCTCTTTAGTTGATAATGTCGAGTAGGAAGTGACATTTTCCAAGCCGTCCCTTCTGTACAGCCTTTCTCCACCACCTCCCCTGGCTCCCTCCACTGCAACCCCCTCAAGCATCTTCCAGAGGTATTACTAAATTGCAGTCTCTTGGTTCAATTCCTATTGATTTTCATTAGTGTGAGCGAGCAAGCTGGCAGCATTGTTCCGTCAGGAGAGCTCCACTCCCTAACCAAGCTCTACTTCGAGAATCGGCAGAGAATGTTCACAGCTAAACGTAAAGATTTTCTATCGGCTGACACCACCAATCAACAACCCATGGTGCAAACCCAGCCCCCTGTCTGCCACTTCCTCTGCTATCGATTCTATCACAAGCTGTGTACGTAAAGCTTGCTCTCTGTGTGGCAAGGTCTCATAATGTATCCCCACTGTGCCCAGCTTATGCCTGTGAGGTGGCGGTGTGGTGGGAAGGCAGCTCTCTGCTCACAGTATACCCCCTGGAGGACAAATCCAGCAGCACTGTCCACCCCACCAGGAACTTCCCCCAAGCGAGCCCCATTGTCTGCAGCTGTACCAGCGAGGACAGCACCATGCTGGCACTGGCACTCAGGAGGGGGGTTGTGGTCTTGTGGGACATGAAGACAGGTGACTCTTTGTGCATGATTGAAAACCTTACATGCACATTCCCTCTCTCTCTCTCTCTCTCTCTCTCTCTCTAGATATGTTCTTCAGAGCAGTTCAGTGTGTTGAGTTGCCTGATGTTATATCAGCTCTGAGCTTCTTCAAGTCTCCCAGTGTGAATAGAACGATGCTGGCCATTGGAACCAAGGAGGGGAGAGTGCTGATCCTGGACGCAATGGCGGACAGCCTAACCCCTGCCCTTCCACTCAACTTAAAGTGAGAGAAACAATATCTTTCCCTTCGACATTCTACGATGACTAAACAGCAGGGTGAAGATGCAGCAGCAAGTGTATTCTGACATGTTTGCTTCCAGTGGATACAATATCCCCAGCAAAGTCATGTGCTTCAAACTCAACTCTCACCTTCCTTCACTGGTAACAGCCAAGTTTTTCATTTTTAGACAGTTTGTCCATTGACTGATTTCACAGCTGACTGCAGTGCACGAGAATGGGACGTTCATTGTTTGGAACCCAATTCAACAAGAGCCAGTATGCAAGCTCTCCTTGGATGTCACCTTTTCTCTCGCATCTCCAACACTGTGCACCTTCAACGACAATGGACGACACTTCTTAGTTGCAGGTTCAAACACTACCCATGTAATGCCTATAGCGAAGAAGACCAACATTTTGATAATCCATAGGAAAGGAGAGAGAGTCTGGTGTTTGCAGTGTGATTAGCTTTGAGCTGAGTTCCATAAGTGCCTTGAGTCATCACTGGGGGGTGCTGAGTGCAGGGAGTGCCACTGGGGAGTGGGACCAGCAAGAATCACACTGCTACAGAGCCAAGATGATCCTCCTGGATGCAGCCGAAACACACCTCAAAGACTATGTCAAACTAAGGCAAGGCTAAGTTACATTTTTGCATTCAGTATTGACCAAATAGAATAAATTGTTTTGCAGGTTGACTGAAATGGATGAGAACTTGGTGAAGTGGCAGGAGAACTGGAAAGCACTCCCAAATAGACTGACTAAAACAAAACTCAGCAGCTAGTTCTAGCGAACCAGTCACACTGTCAATTCCACAGCGATTATGTATAGCTATGGGTGAACACTACAGCGCATGCATCAGTCCTCAGGCTGAGCGAAGATATCACTGCCAGCAAACAACTCTAATAGCTTGACTCCATCTTCATTGGTAGATACCACTTCTGGTGGACTGCGGTTCTCAGCAACTGGACTGCAGTTAGGCACCACTTGATTCAAACCTTTTCAAACATGCAGATTCAAAGTGGGTCAGCTATTCTTGAGCAAAAATTACTTGATGCTGGTTTTCTTGGGGCTTTCTTTCGACTGAGCACCACCATGCTGTCACTATACACATTTGAGCAGTGGCTGCAAAACTTCTTGCTGCTGGTTGCTATGGGGCTGGGGGTGGACTGGCTGGCATGGCTGGGACCAGATGAGTCAGGGGAACTCTCCAGCTGCCTCTTACGGCCAACTACAATAAAGACACGGTACTCTTTGTGACACAACCCCTTTAATATAGCTAGCTATATAGTTAACTACATGCTGAAACAAATACCTCTTAGTATCTGTTGAAGGAGGGGGCTGCCAGAGAAGACCCTGTCATTAGTACACTCAGGCACCAATGCAGGGGACGGTGAGTTTCTAGTTCTTGCTAGAGGTGCCCTGCTCAGCCCAGGAATGACAGAGAGAAGTGAAGTGGAGTCATTTCTCTTGAGCTTGTGCTTGGCTAGTGGTGAGAGGCTTGGGGAGATGGGCACTGTCTGGTTCTCGCCTGCTGCTCTCTGCTCCAGGCTGTAGGACAGAGGGGAAGTCTGGTGGTGGAGGTAGGGAGAATTCTGGCGTTGTGGAACCTCAACCATTCTTCATACAGCAAAAGATACCTCTGTGTGTGTCTCCTTTTTCAAGTTTCCCGCGCTTTCGCCGCCAATCTTAACCGCACGCGCGATAACCTTGTGGTTGGAATTGTGGCGTTGTTGACATTCTGAAAGACATTAGCATTCTGAAAGACATTAGCATTCTGAAAGACATTAGCATTCTGAGGTCTCCAAGTTTTGCTGGACTAGAGAGAAAGATGGCAGGGAGTGAAGGAAAAAGTGAGCACTGTATCAGTAGAATAACTCCATTGTGATTCCAGTAGCCAGCTATGAGAATTTTTTTTACAACAAACTCTCAGTTTTAATGTAACTGCCATTCCTGTCCTATAGAACCATTATATGTCTCTGAGAATGGAGATGACAAGTCTAGAGATGGAAGCGAAGGAAATCCTTTCAAGACGATACTCCATGTTAGCCATTCCCTGTCATAAACACCCAATTAATGCCCACCATCTGTGTTAACCACAGGCGATGGAAGCAGCTGGCGACGAGCCTTTCCCCACAATGTACGTAGACAGCAAGGAGGAAGGCAAGGTGAGAATATGGAATAAGCCTCGTAGCAAAAGATATGATTCTGTGTCCGCTTCAGAGATGGGTGGAAGCGTCACAGAACCAAATTAAGAAAAACAAGAAGTTGTGGTCAGCAAATTTGAGAAAGCAAGAAAAGAACAAGGAGAGGCTGGTAATGTGGTGATATCAGTGATTGACTATAGTGCCAGCCGAATCTGATTTGCAGGCAGAGGATGCACGGAAGAGGGAGGAGAACCTTGAGAAGGCGAAGTCTGTGGTTCTAGAGCAAGATCCATCCCTCCCACCAGCCATCAAAGTAACCCTCTCACTCCTGCTGACTCTGTGCATGTTGCTGATTGGTTGTTGTGTCTTGCTGCCAGATCAAGATCAGGGACGGGGGAGAGCACCGCGGGAAGCGGATACGGATCAGTGGGTGGGTCCACCACCTTCGCCGCCAGGGCTCCTCAATGATATTCATTGACCTGCGGGACGGCACGGGCTACCTTCAGTGCATTCTGATGGACAAGCAGTGCCAGACCTACGATGCCCTCACCCTCTCCACTGAAGCCACCATTACAGTGTACGGCATCCTGAAGGTGGTCCCTGAAGGAAAAACAGTGAGCATTCCACCTCAACACGTACCTCAAGGGCATTTTGATAGGGGTTTCCCCCTCCCTCCCTCCCAGGCACCTGGTGGGCACGAGCTGGTGGCTGATTTCTGGGAGCTGGTGGGTGGGAGTCCTGCAGGAGGGGTGGAGGGTGTGGTCACCGAGGCCTCGAGCGTGGATGCTCAGCTGGACCAGCGACACTTGATGCTGCGGGGAGACATTGTGGGTCGCGTGACCAGCGGAATTGCTTAGTTGAGGTCATGTGATTTTGTGTTCCAACAGCTCTCCAAGGTGTTTCGGCTTCGTTCGATGGTGATGCAGTGCATCAGGGAACACTACTTTAGTCGCGGCTATGTGGAGGTATGGAGTGTTGGAGGGAAGAGGAGAATTGACTCTGTAACTGACCAATTCTCGTCCTAGGTGACCCCACCCACTTTGGTGAAGACGCAGGTAGAAGGTGGCGCAACTCTTTTCAAGTTGGATTACTTTGGAGATGAGGTATTCCCTTCCCTTTGTTTGTGTATAGGCTTTCGTATCGCATCTGATGTTGTTGTGGCCTCATGTTACCACTGTAATCTGAATCAGTGTAGCCCAAACCATGTTCTCTCTGACAGGCTTACCTGACGCAGTCTTCTCAGCTCTATCTGGAGACTTGCATTCCATCCATGGGAGACGTCTTCTGCATTGCCATGTCGTACCGTGCTGAGCAGTCTCGCACGCGACGCCACGTGGCCGAGTACACCCACATTGAGGGGGAGTGCCCCTTCATCACCTTTGACGAGCTGCTGGAAAAACTGGAGGACCTTGTGAGGGAGTGGTGATGGTTGTGGGACGTAGTGTGATGCCAGAACTGTCTCCTCTGCAGATATGTGACTCCATCGACAGACTCCTCAAGTCTCCACTGGCCCCACTCCTCAAGGAGCTCAACCCTGTTAGTGTTTGGTGGCGTTTGTGTGTGATTTCAAGTCCATTCACTCCCTTTATAACCACTTTCTCTTTCAGAACTTTGTTGCTCCTAAAAAACCTTTCAAGTAAGTCAATATTTCTGTATTGTCTTTTCCTGCTGGTGTGTATGCATCGGAGTGTATACAGTTGATGGTCTTGCCGTGCTGTCCCTTCAGGCGTATGAACTACTCAGAGGCCATTGTCTACCTCAGGGAGAATGAGATCAAGAAGCCAGATGGGACGTACTATGAGTTTGGAGAGGACATTCCTGAGGCTCCCGAGAGAGCCATGACAGACAAGATCAACGAGGTGAGTGCGTGCGAGGTGAGGTGAGTGCAGGGAAGCCCTCCTTGGCCGAGTCTCTCCTTGACCCCTGCTGACCCCTGCTAATCCAATCATCGTAGCTTTAAGTGATACAATGGCAATTCAGAGGTCAAATATGGAGGTCACTGTAGTGAGTAGGAGGTCAATATAAGGTCATTCCAGCTTCCAGTAGTAGAGTCATTGTTGCTCAATGCTGTATTGGGACTTGAACCCCATGCTGAAGGGCCCTGCCGAAGCAATCAACCAATGAACGGGGAAGTTTTTAACTGTCTGGTATCCTTTGGTGCCACCTGCTACCTTCTTTATCACTGTGCACCCTTTGTATTGTATATAGCCAATCTTCCTTTGCCGTTTCCCAGCTGAGATCAAATCCTTCTACATGCCAAGGTGCCCCGAGGATACGAGACTGACTGAATCAGTGAGTCAACACATGATCCGTGTTATCAAGCACACACCTTTTGTGAAAAGCCCCTATCAAGCGCACACCCTTTCGTGAAAAGCCCCTTTTGGTACTGGTGTTGACTGTCTTATCAGACCAGCTGTGATGAAGCAATTCCAATCCTCTATTCACTATTTGTCAATTGTTGGCTTTTGACGGTTCTCCCAAAGTTTCTCATTCTTTTCCCTGTTGCATTCCCATGTGACTGTACACATGTACGTCGTACAGGTGGACTTGCTGGTCCCAGGTGTGGGGGAGGTGATAGGAGGCTCCATGAGGATATGGAAGGAGGACGAGATGATGGAGGCGTACAAACGAGCAGGGATTGACCCCACCCCCTACTACTGGTATAACGACCAGGTAAATAGACAAAGCACCATTAAAGCATATCACATGCAGCCTGTGTGTGCTCGTGAGTGGTGTGTGTGTGTGTGATAGGATTTGCTTGCTGTGTCTTCACTGGGCAAAGGGAGGTCCCTCTTTTGGACATCTTAGCTCAGATCTTGGCTCAGCTCCATTCCTAATACCTCCATAGTTGGTGTGTCTCTTTAGAATCCCACTTCTTTTCATGTCCAGCTTTCCTCTAAGTCTTCCTGCCATGGAAGCTGGTGTTCCCTTACATGTTCATGAAGTGAAGTGGTGACTAAGATTTGCGGTGATCCGACTTTTCAAGCCAAGTCCAGAAAGAGATATTGTTAAGGGATGGATAAATAGAAGCCTTCTCCTGTAGCACTCCACCCATGGCGGATAGAAAGGAATATTCTTGAGATTGCAAGTATCCTCTAAATGTTCTTAATGAGGTGGGGTGGGTAGAGGTGTCGAGTATTACATTAACGCCTTAATAGTGCCTGCAGCTGTGCAGATTGCTGCAGTGTAAACCATCACCTTTCCTCTGCCATGTTGAAAAGAGCTGACACTAAGAATTTAGCACAGAAAACATGCATGATCCTGTACTGCCTCAACCTCAACATGCATGGCTTGACTAGTAAGGAGCTTGTAATGTTTACCACTGAGGTCTAGACCGCCCATTGAGAGAGCAAACCAGTATTTTCATGGAAGTGCACCCAGTGATACGAGTGTGTGAGCCACTGCTATGGTTTTGCTTTGCTGCAGAGGAAATTTGGATCTTGTCCCCATGGGGGGTACGGCATGGGCCTGGAGCGGTTCCTCACCTGGATCCTGGCCAGGCACCATATCAGGGACGTGGTGCTCTACCCCAGGTTCGTGGAGAGATGCAAGCCTTGAGCTGGGCACCATGATCTAATCAAAACTGACTTGTAGTCTTCAGGTCTTTCATAGAGAATGTGTCAGTGATTTTTTTTGTGATTTTCGTGATCCATGATTAAGATTTTGGTAGTGAAAGTTCATCAGTTGGGGTGTGGAAATGTATGCATTGTATTATCCACAACTAGCTATGAACAAACTTACCCAGACATTGCAGGTTTTGGAAGTTTATGCGGGCAGGAAACTGAAAATCATAATAGTGCAGGATATGTTTGGCCCTGGGAATTGAGTGTGTACCACTGGTGTTAAATAGCTCGATCTGTCCCTAAATACACAGTGGCAACTATAATTAGCAGTTTCTATAGCTCTAGCTGGCTAGCTAGAAAGCTGAGTTGCGGCTGAGTTTCTGCTGTGCAATGGCTGAAGAAGGAGCCGACGTGGTTGCGGATCCGCCGAGTGCAGCAGCAATCCTGCAGCAAGAAGCTACCCCCACCACCAACGCCACCAGAACAGCGAGCGGCAAGTCTCTAGGCCTCCCCCTGCTAGCAGGACTCCCTGTGCTGCTGGTGGTCGCCACAGCCGTGGTGGTCTTGCTCCTTATCTTGGTGTGGCTGAACTACAGAGCTAGGAAGAACAATGCTGCAGGAGACTATCAGAAGGTGTCCACACACGAGTCCATGGGGCCTGTCATGAACTTGCCCTACCCAGCAGGAAGCAGCAAACCCAAGATCAAGATGATGGACCCTCCAGTGCCTGGGACGACGACACAGTACGTGGAGGCTACCCGATTGGGGAGTTACTCTGGATCCAGGTATCCCTTTACTGATACGGATCAGTCTGTGCGCTCCACTAGCTCCTCGGAGAAGGAGAGAAGCAGAAAGCCGCCACGTCGCAAGTCAAAGCAGCCCCTGGACGTGAAGTTTCGTTCCAGCGATCGCTCCTCTGGATCCGAGGAAGGGTTTCCATCACCAAAGCTCCCTTCCTCACGCAGTGCAGCTGTGACGCCACCCCCTAGCCCCTCCCCCTCGCACCACAGCTGCGCAAGCGAGGAGGAGAGCAGAAAGTGTCCGGAGTTGTTCCTTTCCCTGTCCTACCAGGAGAATGAGGCCATGCTTGGCGTGAAGATCGAGAGGGCTGTCTCCCTCCCATGCAGGCCAGACGGCACTCTGGTGGACCCGTACGTCAGACTCTTCTTCATCCCCAAACTGCCCGAGTTGCCGCAGCGACGCACCAGCAAAACAAAGACACAGAAACGACAAACTTCCCCAGTGTTTGACGAACTCGTCGAGTATGAGGCCATGAGCATGGAGGAGCTCATCAACTCCAACCTGCATGTTGAGGTGCTGGACTACCGCTCCTACGGCAAGCACGTGGTACTGGGTCAGGCGGACATCCCCCTCATCCAGGTCCAGTTTGTGCGGGGAGAGGCAGCCATCACCCTGCCACTCAAAGCCCCAAAGGTATGCTCAAATCCCCAAGGCAGGGCCAGAAGAAAAAGTTGTAATTGAGCATAATTGGCCCACTACAATAGGGATTCATGTAAGGAATGAAATTTTAAAGCCATACTCCATTACACATTGCCAATCGAGCCGCCCATATTTCCCTGAGAAATGCAAGCCCTCCTTAGAGAGTTTCTCTTGGGGATTTTATACAGCTGCATTGCTCCAGTCCCTGTTTTGGGTTTGGTCTTCAACCATGGCCCTAGGGTATGCTCCAGGCATGCTGCTCAGGGCCTAAACATACTGCTCAAAGTTTTGATTTTCCTGTTGTTGTGGAGTGTGCTGTACAGAAGCCCACCACCCACTCACTGACTGATGTTGCCGTATTCAAAACAGGACCTTATAACCATGCTAAACAGTAGCATGATGTGTGTTTTGTACATGTGTGTTGTGCATGCATGTGTGTCCATCCGTCTTGTGTGTGTGTGTGTATGAGTATTGGGGACTGAATTCCCTCAGCATATTAGGAGAGCTCCTTTGCTGTGTGACACAAATGATTTGTATGTGGTGTTTAGGTGAGGGAAAACCTGGGCACTGTCCTGGTCTCCATCTGTTACAGCCCAGACACCAAGAAACTGGGTGTGATCATCCTCAGAGCAAAAGATTTGAACAAAGGCAACAGCCGAGAGACTGGTAAGACAGAGTGCTCCTTCACGACTCAAAAATTTCAAGTTTTGTATCCTCAGATGCCCAGGCTAAGATTTGGATCACTTTGGGTGGAGAGAGGACGCTTGGAAGAATGCGGACAAAGAAGAAAGCTCAGAGTTGCTCTCCCATCTTCAACGAGGCTCTCACATGCACCGTGGAGTCATCACAGGTGAGGAGTGCTGCCATCAACATTGCCGTCGTCAACGACAGCCGGTCGGCCAGCAAGCGCGAGCTGGGCCAGGTGATCCTGTGCGGGCAGTGCGCAGGGGAGGAGTTCCGCCACTGGAACGATGTCATGGCAACGCCGGGGAAACACATAGCAGAGTGGCATGAGCTGAGATGATGGAATGGACAGGCACCATAAACACGGCACCTAGTTCATCCTATTTCGTGTGTGACCTTGTCATAGATATTGTATTTATAGCGATTCTGTTTTATCTCGTTTGATTTTTTTCTCACTTTTAACCCAACAGGCTTTTTTTTTTCAATTTCATTCCCTGTTTTGGTGATGTAGAACTTTGTTTCTTCTCTTTGTTCGTTTTCAGTCCTCAGTCTTCTTAAAACGGACAAATTCCAGCTTGAAGTGCCTGCTTTACGACAGTGCACGCGCATGCTTGATGGCATGGGGCATGCAGCACGTACGCGCAACTTATAATTGACCATGTGAGCAGCATCTGGCTGGATCCATCCAATCCCTCTTTGACTTTCACCCCTTGAAAGAGAATAAAAATCTGCCGTGGAAGTGACCATGTGATTCATCTAGACAGCCTTGATCTGGCCTGCATGGGGGCCATAGTCCACGTAGACCTGGGGGGGCGTGCTCTGGGCCAACTGCTTGACGTAACTCTGAGTGATCTCACAGTGTGTGAACTTCTCTTTCTCAACCTGCAGCGTCAGCGTGGACACGCCCAGCTCAGCCTTGAGAAAGTTTGTCACCATGGCAGTGACCTTCTGTTCGTTTGCTGACGGTGCAACTTGGACGTGCATGGTACCAGCAATGGACTCTGAACTGTGCAGCCAAAAGTGGGCGTCGCTGTACTTCAGGACACCATCCAACATAGGCAGCTGAGAGTGAGGGAGGAGAGGGAGGGGGGAGGAAGGGAGGAGAGGGAGGAGGGAG
>JAAGOD010042513.1_pt1 | contig 13355 bp, 15 predicted proteins | sample 8389681 | NCBI WGS metagenome assembly JAAGOD01 (sample SAMN13964374, study PRJNA552185) | sponge metagenome | biome: deep-sea hydrothermal vent fields; feature: spots directly above weak diffusing fluid; material: seawater and sediment | host: Tedaniidae sp. KZ-2020 ... | reverse complement strand
TAAAGAATGTCCATTCCTGTCTAGTCACAGAGCTCATAACACTGAAACCTTTATTCCAAATATGGAGAAGTTAGTTGAGATCATTCTTGCATGTGTCTAGCTAGATCTACCACACCTCAGAAACAAACACCTGATTGAACCCAACTGCTAGCCCAGCCAAATCACCAACCTGCATTAGTTAATACAGTCTCCAGAAATGGTACCATCACAAGCAGCCACCTTTGCTCGTTGATCATGGAGCCAGATTCATCCACCACCAAAACAATATCAGCTGCATCTTGTGTTTCCCGAGTCACATTGGTTACAAACACCTGCATCCCCACACAGACAGAGCACGTCACTACAATTAGAGTGCAGACACAGGTGTTCTGCCTGGACGGACATGCTTACCTGATACCACTGGCTCCCAATGGCTTGAGGACCAAATGGACTAGGACACGTTGCAGCTACATACACAATGGCAGAGTAGGGTATGCTACACGTCTAGATTTACTAATGACTCACGCTCTTCACAGTCCACAGTTTGTAAACACTAAAAAGACAATACTAATTTAATGGCATTGTTTCCAGTAGATACTGCGCACACATACCCTCCATTCTGATCCGTCACAGAAATACAACATTTTGCTGACTGGATCAAAACGGATCACACCTTGAAGTTCGAGAGTGCAAGGTTCACTTTGAGGTCGTGGTATCTTAAATCAACCATGGTGGATGTCTGACGGTGGTACGTTTCAAAGTTAATACACTCACCACATTGATGGGTGGTCCTGGAGGACCCTGTTCACCCTTCATTCCATCCATTCCATCTTCTCCGGCCTCCCCAGGTTTTCCTGGTAGTCCAGCCATTCCCTCCTTGCCTGGTGGACCCTGATGATACAAAATCACTTTACACTGCAGCCTACATACATAGCTAGTGACGCACAGTCCTGCCTGGTACACCATCACCTCCTGGTGGGCCTGGATTGCCCTAATAATTTGAACAAGTTCGATTATTCCAATGTGGCTAGCTGCCTTCAGCTCACAGGAAACCCCTTGCGCCCTTGCTCTCCTGGGTCTCCCTTCAGCCCTGAGGGACCTTCAGGCCCAGGGGGCCCAGGGAAACCTTTACGACCTGGCTCTCCTGCCTGTCCTGGCTCTCCGTTCACGCCTGGTGGGCCCTACAACAACGCAGGTACAGCATCACTGCACGAGATCATGTGACAGGGTGGGTGGCATACTCGCATTCCCTTCTCTCCTGGAATCCCTGGCATCCCTGGATCACCAGCACGACCCTGCAATGTCGGAAATTGCATACAGGAATTCAGTAAATATGGCGAGGGGAATTCAAGTACCACTAACCTTCTCAGCAGGAATTGGGTCCATTTGAACTGGAGGAGGAAGATGATCTTGGATATACCGAAAACAAAACTAATGCACAGAAACAAATAATTAGGTTTGCTACCCAGCTACTACGTAGTTAAGGAGACTTACATTTGGGTCACAATGTCCTTGTGGTCCTCTTACTCCCATAAAACCCTACATGGATGCATAATTCATAATCTGTCGACCCAGAGGCTACGCAATACATTACTTCAGGGCCTGTTGGCCCAGGAGAGCCCCGAGCACCTTTCTGTCCCTTACAGCCATCAATTGGGCAATCCACTGGCCAGCGCTTGTTCCTCACTAGAGAACTAATGCTGTCTGTAAGAGATCACATCATAAAAAGCAATGGATGCATGGTTGTTACATACTTACCCTGTGGCAGCGCACAGATTGTGAGGAAACAGTGAATAAAAACTATTCCACCTCTTCTAAGGAAATAATAAAAATGAGAATTTACTAGCTATTATTATTACCACTATTAGCATACATCAGTTCCCTTCCATGGCTCATCCTGCATCAAATTGGCTACAGCAGTTTTAGTTTCTACTGAACTCCAGATTAATGAAGATTATGAAGGCAGTTAGCTCAATAAACATGCTATAAAGCTCTCGAACAAAAGGACATTGGAGCAATTTGCTTTGACTTAATAACTTTTAATCATTTATAAAATAGCCACAACATCTACGCATTTCTATTAAGAAAGGCGGTAATGTCTGTACAAACTATAAATATATACATGACTACAGACTATAAACATGCTCTAACACTACTTTTTCTGAGCAGACTCGTAATGCTTAGTAAGTTCAAAGGGTGATCCTAAGAATTCCTTGTAGTTCCAGTATATACACAGGTCATAGATGTCATGAGGATGTCGATCATTGAATTTGACAACAGCCAGGTCGTTGTTTTCTGTCACAGCAAGGGATATTTTGACTGGACCTACGTTCCTCCCTGTGACGGAAGCAGCGAGTATGCCCATTTGCCCCCTGCCCAGTCTCTGATTCTTGAGCTTCACAACTTGCATTTTACCTCGCTTTCTTGGAGGCTTGGCAGGTGTCTTGCTAGTGGTGTCAAGATAAAAAGGAGATCCTTTGAGCTCTTGTCCAAAGCAATAGACATGAAGAAAATAATGTCCTCTTTCATAATCTCGGAACCAGATTTCATACTGTCCACGCTTGAACTGTTGCAAAGCTATTCTTGGAGCTGGCAGTAGTGAATAGCTACATTCATCTGACTGCTTGTCATCTTGCACCCTACTGCCGTCATGAGAGAAGGATTCGGAAGGGCCATTCTTGTCAGTAACAGGTTTTGGCCGGAGCTCAGCCTGTAAATGTTTTTTCCCATTCCCATTGTTGTCCAGGAGCTTAGCTGCAATGGACACTCTGGATCCCATGTGAGGTTCAAAGGATACACTTATTAAAGGTTTGGTGTCTCGCTGCTTGAAAGGAATACTGATGGGAGAACTGGTTATTGGAAGGCAGAACCAGCTGATTTTGATACTGAAATCATCATCTTTGCTTGGTTGAAAGCTTATTCTGAAGAGCTCGGGAGCCTCTTCCACAATACGCATACCCTCAAAAGAATCAGACGGAGAAACTTGAATTTTGAAGTCATCTGTTGATGTTGATGCAGCAGGGGCTTCACTGGTGTCCAGAACAAGCTCTATTGCATTTGACGGGGCAACTTGAAACGGGACAACAGGATCATAGTAAGTAACGTGAGAAGTGATGTCCAGAGGAAATGGGCAACATGGAATGAGTTGCTCGTAGTAGTAAACGGACAATAAATAGTCGTCAGGCACTGTGGTAAGAAAAAGTATGCCAAATTCTCCATCCTTCACACAACGAAACTCAGCAGGGTAGAGAATGTGTCCTGTTTTCTCTCCCACAGCTTTTACATAATAAGGGGAACCACTCTCCTGACTTGAATGTGCAGACATCCTCTTGAATCCTTCTAAAGTCACATCTTCCATAAGCAAGCTAACTCTGACCTGACATTGGTCACCATTGTGACTAAAACCTTTCACAGACAGCTTTGGGAGGCAGGACGAAGTGACCTCAAATTCTAGAGGAGCATCGGTAATGTATTCCCCATCGTACTGTATTTTCATTTCGTGCTTTCCTACAGTGTGTGGCACATATGTCACTTTAACTATATCACCATTTCGGGAGTGTGGAAGGATGCTTCCCTGCCCATTCTGGACATGTGCTTTCAGGAGATTGTGACGAATGAAGTCAGAGCAGGCATTCAGAGTCACTGTGATGGGCTGGTAAATTAAGCCAGTTTTAGGGTAGTCAACAATAAATACTTCAGTCTTCTTCACTTCAAATTTTATTCCGTTCTCTGGAATAGGCACTCCGTCATATTTAACGTTCAAGTAATAGGTGCCTTCTTCTGTTGGTGTGAAGCAGACATCATATTCACCAGTGTCTTTGTGAGAGGGCTCAATCTTTTCCGTGTGCTGTCCATACTTCAATTCCAAGTGAAAGTTCTTGTGGCTACCATCAGTGATAGCCTCAGATGCATCAAGGATGGCTGTAATAGGCTGATTAACAAGGCAGTAATCTTCAGGGTAGAGCTGAAAGTAGACGGATTGAGGCGGCGTGCGTGGTTCCACAGGGACAGTGAAAGGGCTGTCACTAATGTGCCGGCCATGCAACTTCACATCCACTTTCAGTACTGCCTCGCTCTTGGGAGCAGTATATCTGCACCTGCGTAAAAGGAAAATGAAGATAATTGTGCCAGCTAATAGCATTAGCTAGTGCTAGCTGACATTATTATACCTGTATGTGCATTTTTCTGAATCAGATTTCAGGGGAAAAACTTGTACATCTTCCAATTTTTTTGCATCACATGTTATTTCGACAACTGGTGAGGAGTCGCTACTGCCTGCTGCACGAGGCACTGTGATATCAAAGTCACTTGGCCAACCCACAACTGCGTGCTCCCTCGCTCCTGGACCGTCCACCATGAAGGAGCTGGAAGAAGGATCCCAAACATGAATGGCAAGTGGACTGTTTGGAATCGACTCATCATTCCAATACAATTGCAGCGTGTAGTCACCAGCAACACGAGGTGTCAACCGAACACAGTAGCAACCATTTGTGTCGTCTGAGCAAAATACATCATTATCTTTTATGTCAGGTGTTACAAAAGGCGTGAGTCTGCCCCTGCCTGCGTTGCAGCAGTCAACCTTAACTTCAAAGGGATCATTAATGGCTGCATTCTCTGCCGAAGCCCTAGTGTCTTCTAACTCCTTAATAAAACACCGATTAGCTAGCATTTGTAGACACTCAAAGGAAAGGGGAGCTGGAAAGACCTCTTGATTGTCAAAGAATAAGGAGAGTTGATGTAAACCTTCCATTTGGGGTGTGAATGATACTCGGTAGAGGTGTGGCTCCACTTTTTCAACAGTGACGAGTGAAGAAGATTCCTCTACGGTGACCAGAGGTGAGATCGAGGAGACTCTGTCAGCTTTAAAAGAGGCATCTTCCATACTTTCTAGATGAAGAGGTGATGAGGCATCTGAATCTGAACATTGCTCTGCAGATGCTAGCAGCGCAGTAGTGTCCTTCTCTACAGGAGAGGTGAAAGGCTGAGACGACCACTCCACTGTGGCTAGAGGCGAAGTGCGGGAGGAAGTGGTCATCTTCACGGGACTAGAAGGTGGAGGCTGAGGTGAACATTCCACTGTGGCTAGAGGCAAAGTGTCAGCAGTGGTTGCCTTAAGGGGAATATCTGGCTGCAACGAAGAATTAAACTGGCTAGCAACGGGCATCGTAAGGCTAGCACGAAGCACTCCACTGTCAGTGTTAGGTGTGGACAACTCTATTGCTATCGGCTTACCCACAGAATAGACTATTCCATCCTTCAATTCATGAACAAGTTTTACCTCCGTGTGCGAAGATGTCTGTACAATTGTAGGATGCTCAACCTTGCCACTTGCTGCTTGTAGTTGGAAGAGAAATAGAATGAGAGGAAATTGATCTCCATCAACACAGCATATAACTGATGCAGGAAAGTGTGAAGATATTGATAGCTCATTTCTTGCTCTGGCCAGAGCCTCTTCAATAATCTCATTATTGCTAAGACTGGAAAGATTTAAAATGGCATCAGATTGCGGTAAGAGGCTGTGTACAATGTCATACAGCCTATGGCCATCAGTCCAACCTGTTTGAAAGTCCCTAGCTGGACTTTCTTTAAATGGCGGAAGCTGATTCACCCACTGAAGGAGGACATCTTCACTCGCTCTGGCAAAGAAATACAAGTGCATCATTAGCACAAATTCTCCATCTGAATCTTTAAGCTCCTCAGGATTGAGCTGGGAGAGTGAATCTTGCACTGCACGAACAGCGCCCTTGGAGGACTTGCAACGATCAAGTAAAGAGAACAGGAACATTTTGTCGTTCCAATCACCTCCATTAAGACTAGGAAAAACAGTTTCGAGCCACAAATAGAGATACTTTTGGTATGAGGAGCTGGTTGTAGAGCCAAACCGGAAGTGGTAATGAGTAATAATAGTTTTGCAAATTTTGATAGTATGCCTCAAATTTCCTCCAACAATACTTTCTGAAGCTGAAAAAAAGAATGTAAGAAGAATGGTGAACAGCTTTGCTGCATTAACTGGACTACAAACAACACACCATTCTGAGGAAATGCTGGACAACCCTTTTTCAAGTTTGAAAGAGCCATATCCTTTTCCAAGTTAGAAAGAGCCACATTCGTATTTTCAATCCGTTGCTCAAATGAAGTATTAACTGATGAATGCGCAGGTTGAAGAGGAGAATTTGTAAACTTTGCAGCAAGGGAAATAAGAACTAATCCACTTCGCAAATCAGTACACAGATCCTTGACCTAAAACATACTGCATTGGTTACATTGCCCTTCATCAATCACTGCTCTAGCTAGCTAGTTAACTCACTGGTTCATTTTCAAGGTGAAAGTTAATGCAACTTTGAATTGCCGTCTCAACAGGTGTTGCTTTGCGTGGTCGATTAAGGTGCGGATTGCATCCAAAACACTCTACCAAGACACTTTGGTTTGAGGGCATTCTTCAGTAAACATACAACTCTCAATCACTAATTCCTAACCTACACTCTTATGTACCTGCAGGATTTAGTGGGCGGGGCTGGGTGGTTGCAAGCAGCACCATTGTCTTCACCACGATCACTGGAAGCACTGGAAGACACTCCTTGATCAGAGGAGAATCCAATCTCTGGATTAAACTTTTCAGCCATGTAGACGGTTTTAGTTGCTGGAGAAAAGTGAGTGAGAGAGAGAAAGCATCTAGAGACACGCCCCCTTGTTATTGCCACCCACGCAGATATTTCTGCCACACCCTTCCACTGCGGTTAGAGCTAGAGAGAGATCAATATGCCATTCTTCAAGACTGTCCGATCTGGGGAAAGAGTGAGTGTTAACTGTACCCCTTGGGTTTGTTACCTACTCTCTTCGGTCCTAGGCCCTGATCATCAATCGGCAGGGTGTGTCCTGTGTGGTGGACGGTCCATCACGGCCCTTTGTCCTCACCAAAAGGTTCCAACGTCTAGCTCGCTATTCTGCTGACCAAAAACAGTATGTGAAAGTGCAGCACAGAGATGGACGAATTGAGCACATACCAGGGTAAGCACAGATCTTGCTATTGGCCAAAGAAAGTTCTTGATTGCCACTGTAGGCCATATTCTCTGTTCATGAATCCAATGCAAATGGAATCGGCTCAGGTGCTGGACTCCATATCTCTTGATGCTAACGAGGTGCTCGTGGTGTACCAGAGAGAGGTGAAGAGTGGTGGAGTGGTGAGGAGAATTCAGCATGGGCCCACAGTCTTCACTCCATCAGCCGATGAATGGTAATGGTGTGTGTTAATATCAGCATGTTGCATGTGACATTTAGATTGTGTGTTAATATCAGCATGTTGCATGCGACATTTAGATTCAAATACTGTATTTCAGGCTTCACACTTTTGTATGGCATGGCACTGATCCTTCTAACAAGACCAGAAAGGTGCCTGGCAGTCTCAAGTTCACCAAACTGAGGGTCATCCCAGATCAATTCTACCTCAACATTGATGATGTAATCACTCCAGGCAATGCGGGGGCACAATGTTAGCAGACTGGTGCTTTGTGCATGCATGCAGGTGCGCACTAAAGACGATGCCCTGATCACTGTAAAGGAGATGGTTTTCTTTGAGCTACGAGACATCGAGACAATGCTGAACCAAACTGCAGACCCCATCGCAGATTTCATCAAGTACGGCAATTGAAGTGATTTTTCGTTTGGTGATTGTGCTATGTATACCCCTCTAGTGCTGTCCAAGCTGATGTGGTGGCCTTTGCTTCACAGCTCACGTGAGATAATTAAAGTTGCATGTACGTATGTGGTCGTGATGTGATTGTATTCTTGGTGAAGTTATGAAGAGTTCATGGATAATTCGTCCAAGCTGAATGACCTGCAACAGTACCCACAACTCACTACTCTGAGCAAGAGGATAGGCTATGCCATCACCAAGGCAAGTCAGCAGTAGTGTGTGTGGCAGAGATGACTGTGTCTTGATGTGTAGGTTGTGTTTCGAGGCTACCACACCAGTGACAAGCTGCAGAACCTTCATGATAGAGCAGTGGAGAGGCGCTCAGCTCTCAAAGTCCAAATGGAATCTGAGCAGCAGAGCCAAGACCTCACTGACTCCAAGTTGATGAATGAGCAGCAGCGTAGTATTCTCAGTAAGTCACGTCAGCAGTATGCATGGAGATATTTATTGCATGTATGTATATTTTTAGAGCAAGGACTAGAATTGGATGAAGAAAAGCACAAGCATGGTCTACAAAAGTGAGTTTGTGTGTTACGAAGGTGCTGCGAGGTGGACTGAATGCATTCCAAATTATAGGGAACAGCTTATCCATCAACTGAAATTGAATGAAAAAGAACATGATGAAAAATTGCAGAGGGAAAAGGCGAAACGCATGGCAAAGGTCCAGGTAAGAACCTACCCTTTGTGTATTGTGTGCTGGCTGTTTATCTCGTGTGTCCATAGGCAGAGAAATCTCTGCAGAAAGAGGAAGTGTCTCACTTGGTGGAGTTGAAGAAACTGGGTGTTGATCTTACCACGTATCTTGTTAGCCAGCACCCTAAGCCTGACCAGGTGTTGCGTGTCATCACCAAGGGGGATGGCACCGGTGGGCATGTGCACATCCACCCCTAGCAACACTCAGCCACCCGGATCCTTGCTGTCCGCCCTTCTGTCATGGACATATCCTGTCTAAGTAGCTTTTTGATTTTCAGTTTTATAATCCCTCTGTGTTAAAATCATTCATTAAAAAGAATGGTAGGTAGATTGTAATTGTATTCATTACTGTGTGGGTGGAGCCCATAGAGCCACCACACATCTAGAGTTAGAGGATGTCGGTTTCTCTCTCAGCTGTGGAAAGGCTGTCTGTACGAGTATGGAGGATTTTAGGCTTGAATCCTGGAATATTTACCCTACAGGGCACCAACACCTACCTGGTGGGGACTGGGAGAAGGTTGGTCCTACTATCATAGCTATTACTTTATGTTCTTGGAATGTTCTTGGAGAGTATGTAGCTAAATGTGGTTCTTTGTCCTATTTATATTGTTGGCAACAGTCGCCTCCTTATTGACACTGGGGAAGCTGACAGAGAAGACTACACGAGTCTGCTCATGGAAACTCTCCATAACCTGCAGGCTGAAATATCACAGATAGTTATCACTCACTGGCACCATGACCATTTAGGAGGCTTACCAGGTGTTTTAAGTCAAGTGTGCAAAGGTATGAAGAAGTACTGGTACATAGGAGTGTAGGTGGGGTGGTGGTGATGAGCTATATAGCCAGAGATTGGGTTGGTCAACAAGTCTACGATCCTAAATATCTTTTTATGCAGAGCCTCCCAAGGTTTACAAGCTGCCACTGGTCAAGGCTGACAGCAACCTGTACTACCCACTGAGAGGGGAGGGAAATCAGACCGTTCCCATGCCAACAGTTGAAGAAGAAAAAGTACTGACATATGTGAAGGATGGTGACACATTGAAGACTGAAGGAGCAACTCTAAGGGTCATTGCAACTCCTGGTCACACTCGAGATCATCTCAGCTTATGGTTAGAAGAAGATAATGCTATCTTCACTGGAGACTGTGTTTTAGGAGAAGGCAGTGCAGTAGGTCAACCATACTGACCAACTTAATGACTTAATGATAGCGTTCATTAAATCGCAGGTTTTTGAAGAACTTGGTAGTTACATGGCCTCCTTAGAGAAGCTTCTGTCTTTGGGTGCCGATGTCCTGTACCCAGGGCATGGGCCCAAAGTGGAAAATGGACAGGAGAGCATCAGACAGTACATTGCTCATAGGATGGCCAGAGAGAAGCAGGTTCGTTTAAACAACCAGCAGACCCATCCACATGATATTGTTTTGCTGCAGGTGACAGACTTTTTACAGACTTGTACTGAACCAGTTACAGCGTATCAAATGGTAGCACATATCTACAAGGTTGGTTTGATTTGTATGTGATTATGCAAGAGCGTTTTGCATTGCTATTGCACTTCAGGATGTAGATGAGCGTTTATGGCTGGGAGCTGAGAATAATGTGATGCTGCATCTCCATAAACTTGAGAAGGAAGGGAAGGTTGAAAGGAAGTCAACAACTGAAAATAAGCACATGTGGAAACTGATTAGTAAATTGTAATTTGGTTTGATTGCTGTAAAACTATGAGTGTCTTCAATTCATGATACTTCCATTCTACGGTATTCTTTTCTGTAAATAGAGACATTGTCCTTGTATAAAACTGGATCTACTCTAATTTTTGAGTATATTAAAGGCATATGGCCAAAGACATTAGCAGCCATGTTCAAACAAGCAACTCTTTGCACTGTACTGCCGCTGCTGTCAGCACTTGCTGCAGGCCGTCTGCTGCATGGCAGCTTCAAGGGAGGGCTAAGCGAATACTGTGCTACAACACAGTTGAAAACGATTGTGAGACAAGCCGATGACTGGTCTGCCAACTCCTGCAGTTTTGGTTCTAGAAAATTATTCATGATGTAGCCATAATATCTGAAGCAAACAAACAAAAAGCACAACAGTCTATAGCAACCTGCATACATCATATCGTACATACCTGTGATAAAAAACAGCGTCCATGCCCACCATAGAGACCTGATTGCGAAGCTGACTGGAATAGGCCCACTGCTGGCGAATATCATCCCAAGAATGGGTGTGGCTGAAGTAACCAACCAAACGTGAAGGAAATGCCTGCCAAACTGAGAATCCAAACTCCACCTATGTATGTATACACTGCAGTTCAGACGGCCCACCAACAAACTATAACATGGCCCCAGGACAAAAATTAACACTAAAGTAATGACTAAAGATTACGCTATGACACACACGGCCGTACCTCTTCTGAGATTATTACTGAGTCCTCATAGAGATGAAGAACAGCAGACGTATTGATGTGTGGAGAAGGCCACAACGACTTGGTCTGATGACCTTCTAACTTCACACTTACAATCACAACAGGTAGCCTAAATTTTGAGGTGGTCACCTGCAGCACAAAACAGCATCAAGTAGAGCTCAAGTTTATGCCATTTCAATACCAGCTCCCAAATCACCCTGAAGTCATACCTGAGGTGGTCCTAGTCCTGCCCACACTAAAATGACAGCTGCCAGTTGAGGGGATTGAAGCAGTACATTCACGAGTTGCACCAGTGGAGACGAGTCTCTGAGAGCAGGGCGTGTCACTCTGATAACTGCTGTAAACTGGCTTGAGGTGGGGATCAAGTGTGGCGGCCCAGAGTGCTGGACAAGACGGCCACAATCAGCACAAGGATAATCAGAGGGGTAAAAACTGAAGCCTTGATGAACCTGCAAGTGACCTGGTGGCCTATTCCACATGCTTAATGGCTGAGGCTCAATTCGACTTCTGATAATCTGAAATTGCAACAACTATCAAACAGAGCTACTACAGTAGAATGTCACTTATCCGAACTCAATGGGACCGACCCCAGTTTGGATATGTGAAATGTTTGGATATGTGAAACAGTACATTTTCAATGGACATAGCTGTGAGCTCTATTTAATGCACAGCAAAAAACCTTATGAATCTCATTAAATTGGGGTTTGGATAAGTAGGGGTTGAATATGCGAGGTTCCACTGTACTTGCAACAACCCCACACACCTCAAGGGTAGTAAGAATGATTTTCCTGACAGAACTCAAGTAAGTGTCCCACATAAACTGCGTGTACAGCCTCAAGCTCAACACTTTAGCTGAAGAAACTCTGCGCAATATATATGGCAACTGCAGGAGCTGCTTTTCATCAATTATCAATGCTGCCTTGCTCCAGTCCAGCACTTCAGAGAAAGGCAGCACGTACCTATATGTATGGAGTCACAGAAAGTCAACCTAGGCAGTCACTACTCCCTACACACTGACCCATTGCTTAGGGAGACTGGAACACAAGATGCTCGCAACGCTTCAAGGAAGCGAAATGAACCTAATCTTCGTCCTCTTGGAACAAGACAGAATGAGGAATTGTTCATAAGGTCTTCATATTCAAACCTGCAACAATATAAATAACAGGGGGCTCGCCAGTTGCTGACAACAACTGTAGCATTGAAATAGCCTGACATGCTCCTCTGCAAACTACAAAGTTGGAGCTAAAACTTCAGCGGTTTTTGTTAAGTTGGGGACACTACAAGTACACTAAAGGCTTTCAAAGGTCATGGGAGTGCACGCAGGTTCTTCAGACTAATCACCTACAGCTCCAAATTCAACAGCCACACAGTCAACACAATATGATTACCATAATAATTATATCTGGCCAAAAATCAGATTGACAACTCACCTGTCATACAGTACATTATCCATGTCACAGCGATCATCTGTATACTTGATCCAGTCTTGATTGTGCTTACATGTGGTGAGCAAGATGATGTCTCTACCATTATGGAGGTGGTATAGAGAGGATCGTATTCTGCTCCCCTGACCGTACAAGTACCTTTTACCTTTAAAGACCAACAAATACTTTCTTCTAGCAGGCATAAACCCAGGCTTGGAGACAAGAGACAGAATTCCAGAGTGTCTGCCACTATCACCAGGATGCTCCTTGTGCATCAGTGGAAGGCTGATGTCAAAACCACTTCGATACACTCTAATGTTCATTGAAGCTCGTGCGAGGATGGCCTGACCAGTAGGAAAATCCAAGAGTTCAGAGTAATCAGGCCATGTACCAGAATACTGCACAAAGATGAGGTGATTGCGGCCACCATTCCAATATGGCAGTGACGCCAGTGGAGGGAGATTCTTAACAAAGTCACTGCTGTGCTCATCACGATCCAAAGTATCAAACGAGGGAATAAACAAACAGGCTTCTTCAGGATCCATTGTGATGTACGGGCTAGACTTTATCGTATACAGAATTTCATGAAACAGCTCAGACATCTGCCCTTCAGCTTCCTCAGGATAAACATACACCTTGAAGCCATGACGCCCTCCACAGCGAGAAAAATCAAAGCAAGTCCCCATTGTACATTGCTGATTGTCCACTGGATCATCCATGGTAGCAGCAACCACTGATAGTGGTGTAGTTTTCACCATCTGCAGTGAAGAGACCACAAACTGACTGTGGTCAACAAACGATTCCTTCCTCCTTCCACTCATGAAGTAGGAATCATGAACAACAAAGCAGTGCAGAAGGAAAACAAACAGTGTTAGAAGTAAGGAATCAAGCAGCAAGAAAAATAGACACCTATTTCTGCAGTACATCATCATCAACTTTAAATTATCTTGACGTCACTATTATAAATCTACTCGATCCTTGGAGCCACTCCCCCTTTTTTTGGCAGCTATAGCTTCATCCCAGGCACACCATATTGCACAGGTGAGTACAGTAAGTAGTCAATCTGTGGCTGAAAAACAACCTCTCTCAACATAAATAATATTGTTTTTGTGCTGTAGGAACTGATTTTTATAATGGAGCACTTT
>JAAGOD010016350.1_pt1 | contig 13355 bp, 17 predicted proteins | sample 8389681 | NCBI WGS metagenome assembly JAAGOD01 (sample SAMN13964374, study PRJNA552185) | sponge metagenome | biome: deep-sea hydrothermal vent fields; feature: spots directly above weak diffusing fluid; material: seawater and sediment | host: Tedaniidae sp. KZ-2020 ... | reverse complement strand
GGGCCAAGTCTACACCCAAAGACCCCCCACAACCTACCCAGCACCGTCCCCCAGGGCAGGGCAAAGTCTAGACCCCTCAACCACCCAAAGACCCCCCACAACCTACCCAGCACCGTCCCCCAGGGCAGTCCACTGTGGGGTCCCTGCAATGGCGGCATCGGCTGCACACACGGTCGCACTCTCACTGTGCTTGGCTGCGGACATCAGCTTCTTGGACTTGGAGGCCTGGGGGTCTTCAAACTTCTCCCACATGGACCCTGCAGCAACACCAATCACACTCTGAAACAGACTTGGCTTGAAGCTTGGACTCCCTCTAAATCCAGCCACCCTTGGGACTTGTCAGAGTGTCCTGACTAGACCAATTCAGGGGTGGATTTGTATATTTTGGGACATTTGAAGTGGCCCCAATTACAGAGGGGTGGCCTCATTTCAGGGGTCCAGATTAGAGGCAGTCACGAAGATGTTAGAGCAATGTTACAACGGGCACTTTAAAAGGTCAAAGTGCTCACTGTGAGGGCAGCGATTGTGAGCCCACACACCACACCATATGGGGAGCAAGAAAAATAGAAGGTTCCAAACGTGCTACGGTGTTATTTTGATTGCTGGCTGGCATGTGCAAATACAGAGATATAATGTGCAGACTCCAGCCAAATGCTGTCCTCACGACATCACACGACATCATCATGATGTCATAGCACCCACTACTGCACCAGCTCAGCAATACATACACACACACATACATACATACATAGCTGGAAGCCGCTAGCACAGCTACAAACATCCCGTACACACAAAACATACTCATGACACATAATTATTTCCACATGCAAATTAATATTTTTAACATGCGCACGTAAATGTAGACATGTCAATGCAATGCCCACAGCACATGCGATAACTCACACACATACATCATGCAAACGCACACACAAACATACGTCAATGCACACACAAACATACTAAATACGTAGACACACCTTCTGATGTAGCTGCCTGTCCATTTTCCTTACTATTGCCATTGGGTACAGAGGGCGTGTCTTCCTGGGCGGACACCCCATTCTCAACCTGCCCCGCCCCCTCCTGCTGGTTGGGGGCGTGGTCAGCCTCCGAGGTGGGCGGGGGCTCGCTCAGCCCCACGTCAGTGAGAGAGGACACAGAGTCGTGCGTCTCGAGATTGGCACCGAAGTCAAATCCTGGTGCGTTGGTGTCCAGCACTTCAGTGGAGGGGTCAAAATGGTCGGAGAAAGCCGCATCAGAACTCCCTGGGCTCACATGCAGCTAGAGAGAGAGAGAGAAATGATCAGGACACCCCCCTCTCTTCAGGACACCCCCCTCTCTTCAGGACACCCCTCCTCACCCTTTCCTCCCAGGACAGTGATACTAGGAGCCACACTCAAACTGCTGGTACTACAGTCCTTGACCACAGTCATGCCAATGCAATTAGTAGAATGCTAGTCCCTGACAACCCCCTAGCTACCCTGGCCTCTAGAGCTACAAATAGCAGCTGGTGGTAGGGCATTCACTGCGCTGTCCACTGCATCCTTATACTACAACAAGAAATATCAACTACTTCGACACAAATCCTTTCCTTGCAGCCTTGCACAGCCTGAGCCACTCAGGAAAGATTCCTCGTGAGGGATAGTCATGGCTGGGAAGACTACAGTGTGGACTCCCTCTAATCCGGCCACCAATCAAGGTGTCCTGATCACAGGGGTGGCCTCATTGCCAGGGCCCAGATTAGAGTTCGTTCGTTGTACTCCCTAGAAGATCCAAGTGGACTCCCTCTAATCTGGCCACCTTTCGGGATCATCTAAAATATGTCCTGATTAGAGGGGTTGCCATCATCTGAAGGGTCCAGATTGGAGCATGCTCCTTACCCCGTCCCTTACCAGGGTTGCTTCGATCCCGCTCACTCCCGGCTCCTCGGCGGCAAAAGGGTTTGTGGGCTTTGGCTGCACCGGAGCGCCACCTTCAGGGGCCAGATTGTCCCCAAAGGGGGTGGGCGTGGCATTGGAGGTGGGGCCTGTGGCGTTGGCCTCTGCTTCCAGGAAATTTGAAGAGAATCTTGCTCCAGTGAGGGAGGTGGGATTGCTGTCTGACATAGCTCGCTAGCTTAGCTGTCTCAGCCAGATCAGCTCGGCTCTCAACACAGTGTGGCTCACTCAAGGGGGGGGCGTGGCAGTATACGGTGAGGATGGGAGGGGTCTAGCGTAGGATATCTGCAGGGGGGGAGGAGGGGGGAGGAGGGGGAGGGAGGGCAGGGGAGGGGAGGGACACACAAACTTCACATCTTGACGACACAAGAGGCCAGGAATCAATTTCCAATTTAGCAGCAATCTCAAAGCCAGTTTCTACAGCTACACAACTTTCTCATCTCCAGCCAAACAAACAACAAAAGCTCCCTAGCTGAAGGGTCTAGTAATAACAGCTGCACAGCTGGCAGCTACAACTCACTCTGTCCGTACCAGCTGCTCTGAGGAACTCACCTAGTGCAAGATCAGCCGACTCAAGGAGATTTGGAAGATCAGGCAGAGATCAGAGAGCTAGTAGAGAGAGAGATGCATGGATATAGCGGCGGCCTCGCCTCTCGCGACTTTTACTATTCTGGAATGTCAATAAAACCACTTCCTCCTTCCATTTAGCTGACGTCATCAATTTGGTCCACCACACATGCAATGCAAGAAGCAGCCCCACCCCCCTCTCTCTGACTGCCCCTAGCAACACCTCTTCACAGCTCTCAGCTCCAGTACTGGCTACCTGCTAGCTGCATTGCTAGCTGCATTTCCAGAGAGGGAGAGCAGATTTGCAGGCGCAGTCAGCAAGCAATGGCGGCCTACCCTGGCGAGGGCTACAGCATGTCTAACTATGGCCAGAAGAAGTACTCCCCTCATCAGACCAAGGAGCAATGGAGGGAGCATGTGGCCAGGGAGAAAAAGGTCAGAGCAGCTAGTAGCTAGCTCTTGCAATGGTTGGTGGGTTGGCTGTAGAGATCACACAGTATAGTGTGTTTTGATTAGAGGGGTGGCCTCATTTCAGGGGTAGATTTGCACTAGGAAGCGTACTTTGGTTTCCGATGCATAACTATTATTATAACTAGCAAGCTGTTGACTCTTTCAGATCTTGTATCTAAATTTGACAATGGCCCATTCTCACTGAATTTCCAACAGCTGAACCAGCGTCATCCAAACACCAAGAAAGCTGCAGAGGGTGAATCTGTGGCTGACGGTGCTAACACTGAGATGAACTACTTTAACACCAGCAAGACACACCCCCAGCCCAGCTCCTACAATCAGACGTTCCACTTTGACCCCGGCTACAATGCAAAGCTCAAGAGAGATGACATGCAGTACTCCCAGGTATGTCTTGGTGATGTAATGGTGATGTAATGGTGATGTAATGTGCATTAGGGTCTGGATGTGTATTCGGAGGAGGTCGGGAAGGTGGTGCCTGTTCTATCGTCTTCCGAGTACGGGCATCGGCCAGCGCTGGACAAACTGGAGAGGCAGCACGTGAGGGTGGGCGTGGTCAAGAAGGACTTCTTTCGTAGCCGCGGCATCATCAATGTCAACTGACATCCACTAGCATGTCACTTTTTGTGTATAATGTGAATGTAATTTAGAGCAACCCACATTGAATGACGTCATGCGGTGTCATAGATACGAAGATAACATAACAAGGTGCGCACCTTTTAGAATCCCACTGGGAGAGAATCTTCTAGAAAACTCAAGCCAAGCACTGGAACTACATGTCTAGAATGAGAAAGGAAGTTCATTCGTGCTTTATGTTTACTAACTGCATCAAATAGGGGCCCAGTTTAGGCGGATCCATATTCAAGAGAACGTTTTCTGACTTTAGCTAGCTGAAGGAGACCAAGAAAAGATGGGTAAAGATTACTACAGCATCCTTGGCGTGTCGAGGGACGCCTCTGACAACCAGATCAAGAAGGCCTACAGAAAGATGGCCCTCAAGTACCACCCTGACAAGAACAGGAGCCCAGGTGCTGAGGAGAAGTTCAAAGAAATCGCAGAAGCGTATGAAGTTCTCTCTGATGGTGAGTGTACATGTTATTCTGAGGCCTACAATAGTGGACTAGTCTAGCTAACTTTGGTGCTGATTTATCCTTTATTTTGTCCTATTCTGCAGCAAGGAAGCGTAAAACATTCGACCAGTTTGGAGAGGAAGGGTTGAAAGGTCACGGAGGTGGTGGTGTGAGCTATACCTTCACTACAGACCCACGCGAGATTTTCTCCCAGTTTTTTGGTCCGGGTGTGAATCCCTTTGAGGGTATGATGGGTGGCGGCAGCTTTAGTGGGCCCAATGGGACCACCTTCGGCTCATTCAGTTCCGGCATGAACGGTGGTGGATTCATGAACTTCGCTCAAATGGCCGGGGGTGCTGGGGGGTTCGGTGGGGGGGCCCCCTCTCAACAGGACCCCCCTGTAGAGCACACCGTGAACCTCAGTTTAGAGGAACTCTATTCTGGGTGCACAAAAAAGATGAAAATCTCTCGTAAAGTGTCGACTGCCAATGGTTCCGTGACCAACGAAAACAAGATTGTCTCAGTGGATGTCAGACCTGGGTGGAAGGCAGGTACAAAGGTCACGTTCCCCAAGGAAGGTGACCAGGTGAAAGGGAAAATCCCCTCCGACATCGTGTTTGTGATCGGCGAGAAGCCACACCCCAAGTTTCAGCGTGAGGGGAACAACTTGAGACACAAGGCAGCAATCTCCCTCAAGACAGCCCTGTGCGGAGGCACTGTCGAGATCCCAACCATCGAAGGTGGCACCATCAGACACCCCCTGAAGCGAGTGGTGGGCCCCTCTACAGAGGACACCTTCCAGGGGCGGGGCATGCCCCTCTCGAAGCAGCCCACCAAGAGAGGAGACCTCCTGGTCAACTACAACATCTCCTTCCCACTCGCCATCTCAGATGCAGACAAACACCAGTTATCACACGTCCTCACAAAGTACGAATAGTTTACAAAACACTCTTCGTCAATTTTTGAGTTTCTATTATAAAATCTCTTTGTGAAAGATGAATAATACAACTGATCCACTCCAGAAACTTGGTCATAAAAGTAGCTAAAAGCACTATCTGTGGGGGATGAGTGGTGAGGCGACTACTACCTGCCCTTGGTGTGGCGAGGAGTGCCACAGCAGCAGAGGTGAAGAGAGCCTACAAGAGCTACTGGCAGTCAAGTCCAGCAGAGACTGGAGGGTGGGTGCAGAGGAGAGGTGGAGGGAGCTGACCCAGAAGCACAAAATCTATCTCAAAACTGCCTTCAGTGTTAACAAATTAATAGCTACTAGCTAATAGCATTAAAAACGTTTTATCATAGAACTCTAATTTCACCTGTGATACGTCATTATGGCTCTATTGAATTTTACAGTGCAAAAAAAGGGTGGGCGGGTACCTCAGACAATCCACTCCTCCAGGTTGACACGGAGTGGCGTGGGGTCGTTGCCCATGGCAACCAGCGGTGGACGTGTGTCACTAGCAGCATAGCTGGAGACAGAGCGCTTCATGGCCCCTCCCCCACCACGGTACCGTGCTAAGGAGGGGCGTGGCATGTCCACCACATACGGCTGAGCACGCCTGCAAAAATCAGCAAACTTCAATGAAATTTTCTGCCGTTGAAAATTTTCGCTTAGACACATGAAAATTAATATTTTGCACTCACTTGCTGACGGAGCCTTTGTCCTTGATGGGGGTGTAGCTGAGACGCCCACCTAGTGACGCCCACCGCCATGGCGATTTGAATCTGTGTGTGGTGCCCGATGAAGGATGCTTCACTATCACAGAGGTGGCTTTGACACCCATGGGGCATTGCATGGGGTCAGGGGGGTTCCCCTCGGTAGGGGGGCCATTGAGGGGTCCAGGGGCTTTCCCCCCAGTAGGAGGGCCTCCAGGGGGGTTTCCCTCAGCAGGGGGGCCACTGAGGGGGAAAAGTGGCCTGGAAATTGTTCTCCTCTCCAAGTTTTCAGAATTCTGGCCTTCGCTGACACCGGAGGTGCTAATTGGTGGGAGATGTTTTGGAATATGACGTCGTTTGGCATTTGACTCCAAGATCTTCAGAATTGGGGGCGGGGTCATTGTGAGGTCAAGTGACTCCTGGAGGTTCTCTTTGTGGGGATCGGCCCCTCCCTCCCTCCCCCGCTTCCTCCTTCCCCTCCTCCCCTCCCCCCTCGGCAGAGTGATCCCCAGGGACGCTGAGTGGAGGGAGGGGCTGGAGGGATGGGCAAGGGGGGGAACCCCCTCGCTGTCATCATCACACCCCCTTGCCACGCCCCTCAGCTTCCTGCGGGGGAGGTCCCCAAAGTCCATCCCCAGTGTGGCAGAGTAATGACTCGACTGGCAGCCTCGTTTCCTGCTGATGGAAATCTCTCCAACTGGCGTTGTTGAAGCTTGCTTCTCCTCCAGTGGTAACGTCCCAGCTCTTTGTGAATGCACACTCAGCAGTCTTGGGGAGGCAGGGGGTTGCACTGTCAGCAGTCCTGAGGTGATATCATGGGAGTGCACAGTCAGCAGTCCTGAGGAGGTAGCTGCAGGCGGCTTGGAGCGATGGCGTCGCACCATCTCGGAACGGATCTTGTCCAGCAGGTTGGGGCTGTCCACGGCTCCCTCCCTCCCCACCAAGGCACCAAACACATCCTCAACACCATCACAGCACTCCTCCTCATCTCTGCTGCCGCTCACGGGCGTAGACGACCTCAGGAGGTGGGCGGGGCTGGATGGATTCCCTGACTCCACCCCCTTCTCTCTACTCCAATGAAGAATGCTGGAATCTTGCGATTGGACACTAAGATTGTGTCGGGTGCTTGTATCAGACACCACCACAGGGTGGTCTGGTTTGGATGGTAAAGGGTCACCAGATGTGGAAACTAGAAGGTTACAAGGTTCGATGGTGGCCAAGGGTAGAACATAGTCAGAAGGAGAAGAGTTTTCAGTTTGAGCTTTGCTATGACGGAGTTTAGCAGCATGTAAGTGGTTGCGTAGCAGTGGGGTGGGAGGGGGAGGAGACGAGGGGGCGTGGTTAGGGGTGTGGTCTCCCTCGATGGCCAATGCAGTGAGATGCTCAGAATCATCTTCATCCACCAACTCATCCAAACGAGGGAAGGCTTGGATGGGACCTCTCCCCTCACCCCCTCCCAGCCCCGCCCTCTCCTTCCTGAAGCCATGCCCCATTAGGAGGGGCGTGAGCATAGCTCCATATGACACACCCTCCAATGCATGCCTGGACACATTTACATTATTGTACCATGACACGGGTTACATTACTAGATCATCTCTTGACCTCATTTGCAAAACGGGGTGCAAGGGTCATTACCATAACAACTGGCTCACCTCTTGGCCTCATTTGAAACATCCTGTTTGGTCCTCTTGGCTGGTCGCGGCAAAGTGTCCCCTGACACGCCTGTCACTCCTCTTCGCCTCTTCAACCTGTTCCCAAGGCCGAGAATCAACCCTGTGCATGTATACAACAAATGACACATGCTCAACATGTTTCTGATTTGGCTGCAACATTGTCACGCAACATAAACCGCCCATCCAACATACCAGAAAGTGACGAAGTTCTTTGCTTCTTTTCTCCGTTACTACCACTGCTGCCGTCACTGAGCATGTCCTCCAGACTCCTGGTCTCGGAGACACGGCGACACTCCACCCCAAGCTGGCTGGCAGCCACGCCCACCTCGTTAGGCACAAGCCCCAGCTCATCAGCACAAGTAATCAGAGCTTTCACAATTACTGCAAGACATGCATAAATTTAACAAGTCATCAGATCCTCCACATAAAAGCATGCGTAAACAAACTATCACAAATGAACAATTTATCAGGTCTCATTGAAAAATGGAACCGATACAGGAATTGTAATTCTAACAGGACTCACTTGTCTGTATCTTGAGAGGGTTCTCGTGGATGCTGAAGGAGTTTGTGACGGAGGGAAGGAGGTTGGGTGTCATGACAACAGCCAGGTTGCCAGCATCCATCAGAGAGTGCCCCGCCCCCCTAGAGACCTGACTCAGCAACTTCATCACCACACAGAGACACTGCATAAGATACATTAGGTAAAGGGTCTTCAAGCTAACACAATCATTATCTCGTTATACCTGGAGTTGCATCATCGGGAGGAGAAGGCAACAGAGCTGCAGGCATCTCGTCTGATCTTCTACTGGCACTGCAGTCACACTGCCCTCCAGCAGGGGCCAGTAGTGGGTGGGGAAAAGGGGGTGTGGCAGCTGCCGGAGGAGCTGTTTGAGAATGCTGGCCACATCATGCGGGTTGCTGTCCGCAGGGAGGGAGGGAGTCGGGCAGTCCAGCAAGTCCTGAAGGAGAATACAAGATAAGTATCACCTTGTACAAAGCATCATCTTGTAGCATAGCTATATACGTAGGCAAGGTTCTCTACAGTACACCACTCACCCTAAGAGCTCTCTGTCGGCTAACAGAACCAGCCTTCCTGAAGAGACCCTCGTCGCATACATGGTCCTCCAGAAACTCAACGAGAACCACAAACACTCTGCAGAGACAGGGAAAAAAGCATAAGGCTACCTACCAATACGCTATCTCAAACACTTCCGTACCTTGGTAGGTTGAAAGTATAGTCCTTCCATATGTAAGGGTAGGTGAGGTGAGTGGAAAGGGAACTACCAAACACACTCCCACAGTCCTTCTTCTTGGGCTGAAATAGAAAGCATAGCAAGACTAAGAGAAACCCAACAAAGGAGGAGACCATACTTTACCTCAGGACAAGGCTCTCCTCTGGGTACTGAGAGACCCAGGGCCTCCAGTTGCTGTGCAGCAGCTAACTGTACCAGCTCTAGCCTCTCCTGCGCCCAAATATACTCCATTTCTTCAGCTACACCTCCTCTCTTTATCTCTCCTCTCTCCTCCTCTTTTTGCTTGCTCAGCACTAATTTGAAATTTTGACTGCCTGCTGATTGGTCAACTGCATGGATAGGGAATTCCCCTAAATGTTGTCATGGAGTTTGTTGGTGGGCACCATTTAAAGTTAAATGAGAGATGCCTTGATGCAATGGGAAATACGCTGGCCATTCGTGTTTGGGACAGCATCAAAGGTTTTTTCATCGACCAGACACCAGAATACTTTCCCCGTGAAGAGCTGCAGCGCTACAGCCAGTGCACTTACCTCTCAGAGAGAGAAATCAACAGGCTCTACGCCGTTTTTGCCTCCTTGAGTCCCAAAGCCAACCAGGAGTATGGAGACCCCATCACAAGACTCTCATTTGAAACAATCCAGTCTCTCCCTGAGCTAGTGGTGTGCCCTTTCGCAGAGCGTCTCTGTGAAGTGTTTTGCACAGACCCCAAGAGAAGGGGGCTTGATTTTGAGGACTTTCTAAACATGATGTCGGCATTTGGTCACAGAGCTCCCTGGAACCTCAAGGCAGCCTATGCCTTCCAAATCTTTGATTACAATGAAGATTTGGCCATTTGCACTAGTGATATTGAACTGACAATCAATTGTTTGACAGGTAAGGTGAAAAAAAAAAGCACATTAGCCTGATAAGGAAGGGTGAGGCTATTTATCTATTTATCTCCCAATATAATATTGGAAGGTGACGTCATTATTATAGGATAGCTTCAGATTAGGAGGAGATTCAATGCCGATTACTATTAGGCTATGCTCTGTTGCACAGATGGTGGTCATGGCATTGAAAAGAACGAAATTAATGACATCATCAGGCTGATCTTCAAAGAAGTGGAGACAGTCACTGACAACGAGAAAATCTCGTACACAGAGTTTGAACACATGATGGCCACTGCTCCTGACTTTCCCAGGCTCTTCAGAATCCCCATTGTATAGTGGAATTGACTTTTTATTTGCACAATAAGGTGTGATTTAAAAAAAACACGCTCGTGTCAAAAACTATAATAGAACACAAATGCAATGGGATATCAAAATTATTAACATACGCTGTCGGTGGCTAGGTGAATGAGTTTCAGAAGATTGAGAGAAGGGGGGGGAGGTGGTTGGTGATAACAACAGGATTAATTAACTAGCAATAAATAAAGGGGCAGGCGAGATTTTGAGGCTGATTGTTCTAGGATTCGTCCCCCTAGGCCTGGTTCTAGTCTTTCGTGTTGAGCTGATACGAGGTCGGATTCTGCGCTGCCACATCCACCTCATCGCTGCCATCATCATTCTCGGACCCCTCAACGACACCAGAGTCCCGCTGGCTCTCCTGCTCCCCCCACCTGGTCACGCGGGGACCCCCCTCCCCTTCCTCGTCCTCAAAGTCAGTGTAGGTGGGGTTTACCCTCACCACATGCTGGTCGACAATCCCGTCCAGCGTAACCTCCATTTCCTCGGGAACGGCCCCGAGGCTCGAGGCGCTGACCTTGCTTCGAGCCCGAAGGTCTGCCGTCCTGTCGAAAGAAGGGGGCTGAAGTTTAGGCCCCTCGGGAGAGCTGGTTCGAAACCCGGGGTTGACGTGGTTCACGACCTCATCCGAATCCATAGAAAAGGTGCTATCGCTGCGGGCACGCTCAAGGAGGTCTTTTGTCGAGTCAGCACTCATACCAGAGTGTCGTCTCCTGGAGTTGATGAACGCTATGTTATTCGCACCTTCCTCCGAGCTCTGGCTCATAGTGGAGCCCCTACGCAGGTGGTTCATACGGCCGAGAAGGTCGGTGGTGCTGCCCTGGGAGGAGAAGGAGAGGCTTCGCAAACGCATCACCACCGTGTTCCTGACGCGGGAGACACCGCCCATTTCGCTTCCCTTGCTGGTCACGGAAGGCGTAATGCCAATACGAGCGTTACGGATGTTCCTGGCCTTGTTCTTGAAGAGGCCACAATAGTTGAACAGCAGGACAAAGTTTTCCCGGAAAGCCCGGGTAGTCAGGCTGTAGAGGATGGGGTTCACGCAGGCATTGATGGGAAATATCAGCACGATCGCAACCTGGGCAAACCTCAAGTCATCGCCTACCAGATTCTCCCCAAATGCAGCCGTCAAGCCAAAGAAGGCAATCGGAAACCAGCAGACAAAGTTGGTGAAGACGAGAATGAAGATTCGAACAGCAATTTTTAATTCGGTCATCAGCTTCTTCTTCGTTTCAAGGTAAGGCTGGTTTTTGCGCTTGTTGCAAAGAATCTGCTGCATGATGATGATGTAGCATACAGCAATGACAATGAAGGCAATCCCCGTGGCTAGGAGGAGGATTGTCACGTACGCCAGCCCTTGTTTGGTGGAGACGTCAAACGGAAGGCACAAGGCAGTTGTCTTGTAGCTGCTGACATTGACCAAAGGGAGGAAGCCTACAAACGCACCAAACGCCCAGCCGCACGCAATAACCACCCCAGCCTTCAGCTTGGTCAGCTTCTTGTGGGAGAGGACCCGCACTATAGTGTACGTCCGCTCTAGAGTGATCACCATGAGGATGTACACCGACATGACGGTGGAAGTGATGGCACAGAATCCGGCAAACCCGCAGGCGTGACCAGTCCGCCACTCAATGTCAGACAGATAGAAGATGCCGCGAGAATCAGCATCCTTGGCAGCGACACTCATCAAGTACACGCCCATCAGGAAATCTGCCATGGCCAGGTTGAAATAGAGAAAATGGACGACGAAAAAGTCTTGTTTTGCCCTCCGAATGATCACGGTGTAGCCAATAAACACGACAAAAACAAGCCCGTTGCCGCAGAAGGCCAGGATGATGACAACCCAGATGGCACCGCGCAGCAAATCGGTCCCGCCCAATAGGTCCTCACAGGGGTTAAAGGGGTCGGAGTTCGGAGAGCAATCGACCTCACCCACCTCGACTGTAGAGGCAAGATCCAGTCTGACTGGTCTAAAGCACTGTGCAATCTGGGGGTTAGAGGTCGGTGGAGCTGTTGTCGGGAGGGGGGTTGTCGTGGCAACCACGCGACGACGGCAGGTGACATTTGTGAAGTTCTCGAACTCAATGGGGAAAGGGTCGTTGACGTGGTGACTGCAAGGGACGGCAGTCGAATTGGCGTCTTCGTCGTGGGACCTCCTCACCCTCTCCCTCCCTCCCTCCTCCTCCTCTTCACGGAGATGCCACGCCTCCCCAGGAGCATCGGCATGCTCCAAAAGTCCAGTGTTGCTTGCCGAGCGCTTCTTTTTGAAGAAGCAGTTGCCGCAGGAGAGTGGGTTATGGTGGCAGTCACAGAGCGCTGGAAAGAGAGAGGGACAAGAAGGATCAGCAAAGCAGTTGGCCTGGTGGCAGATTAGGCAGATAGTACGCAAATTCTCATTCCCATTGGCAATGCAGCTACAGTAGAGTCCCACGTTGCAAGGGTCTTGAACCCCTTGGACGCAGGGGTCTTCCGTGGTGGTGGGTGTGGTTGGGGGGGGCGTGGTTACGGGGACATCGGGAACCCCTGTACACTCTGCCTCCACCTCCTCTACAGTGACACACACCCCTTCAGGGGAGGGGGAGGGGCAGGGGGTGGAGCATAGGGTCTGGTTGACCGTGGCTGAGAATGTGATGGGCATGCTTTCTTGTTCCTCCGGGGGCGACGTGGTCTCGGGGTCAGAGGTCGCCACGGAGGTCATATCAGTGGCATCTTGAATCAGACAGAGGACTTCAGGGGGTGTGGCTAAAGGTGTGGCTTGTGAGCTCGGGAGGGGTGTGGCCTGCACCGTCAGGTAGCTTGAGAGGGGCGTGGCTTGCAAATCCGGGAGAAGCGTCGAACCAGAGAGGGGCGTGGCTTGCAGCTCAGGTGTGGGAGTGGCCTGGGGGTCAAAGGAGGTGAGAGGGGGCAGGTGCGAGGTTGGAGTGGGCGTGGCACATTGCCCGGGGCAAATGTCCTGGGGGAGGCAAGCGACACATGCTCGGAGAGAGGAACAAAACGAGAGAGAATCGTTGAATGTTACGATGTCACTCCGCCCTCCATCACCAGCAGCAATCAGCAGCTCCAGTGCTTCACTCTCAGCGAGGCACTGTAGGGAGGTGTGGTTCACGCACACGGCACTGGTGGAGGGATTCCCCGTGGTGGTGGTGGTGGAGGGGGAAGTCCCTGCGGTGGTGGGGGGAGTCCCCGTGGTGGCAGGGGGAGTCCCTGTGGTGGTGAACAGAAAGGGTGGGAGGGTTAAGGTTGGAAGAGTGCCACCTTGAGGGCTGCCGTCGTCGTGGTATCTGAACCCTTGGACCGTCAGCTGACAGCAGTGGGCGTGGTAGGGGAACTCGGCATGCCGCAGGAACGGGTACGTCTTGTTGCTGTAGGCAGAGTCGTCGGTGAAGGCTTCAAACTTTCTGAATTCGGTCGTCCCTTCCATCAGCAGCGTCTCCAGTCTGGCACGGAAATACACTGAGGTTGGAATGGCCTTGAGGCGGGTGTATGAGACATCACTGTGGGAGGGGACGGGAGG
>JAAGOD010005347.1_pt1 | contig 13398 bp, 24 predicted proteins | sample 8389681 | NCBI WGS metagenome assembly JAAGOD01 (sample SAMN13964374, study PRJNA552185) | sponge metagenome | biome: deep-sea hydrothermal vent fields; feature: spots directly above weak diffusing fluid; material: seawater and sediment | host: Tedaniidae sp. KZ-2020 ... | reverse complement strand
GGCCTGAAATAATATTTTCTTTGCCGATAATTTTCACAATATCATGAAAAGTATCTTGGTGAAAATGTAACACTTGATACTTTACTCCTGAACTATGTTTTATAATTGTTTTTCTCATATTTTACTCCTTGTTAGTTTTTTCGATTAATTCTAATTTCTTTTTACTCATTATTTAATCCTTTAGTGGTATATTATAAGCTTTATCTTCGTATATAATCAATGATGATAATTTGATATCATTCATTAAAACAGATTTACTTGCATACTCCATAGCAGGAGAGTTACTATCCACAAGACAACCTGTAAATGCATTAAATATAATCTGTGCTTTACTATTAACCCATGAAGTAACCATGGATAAACTATGAAAATGACCAGTCACACATGACATGCCTTTCTTTGATGCTAGACAAGACTTCATTGTAGTGTTCCTAGTTAACCCGTGAGCCATATAAATAGGTAACCAGTCCTTAGTACCCGTAATAGTTAAATCAGGCACATATCTCCATTCCTTAGGCATATTAGGGTACTTCTCATGTGGTGTTCTAATATCTCTTAAATCTCTATTGTCCCGAACTGCTGTAGCACAAGCACCGTCATCATGATTACCTTCTACAATTATCATTTCAGGAACAACCTTCTTAAGCTTATTAATAGCCTTAATAGTCATTTTATAAATTTCTTCCTTAGATTCTATGAAGTGAGACTTAGCATGGTTAGAGTGTCTATAAGGTTCATCTGTTAAATCCCCTATGGATATAATAGTAGCTTTACAGCCGTAAAAGTTCTCTGCCTTTTCAATCTCTTTAAGCAACCATTTTATTGCTTTAGGATGGTGAAAAGGTATATGCATATCCCCTATTACTATCATTAGCTTAGGTCTTTTATTCATTTTACTATAATCATTATTCATTACTGAAAATAATTTCATATCTTCTCCTTAGTACTTACTTGCAATAAGCATCTACTATAGAATACTCTATACCATGGTAATAGTCAATCCACTTTGGTAAAGTATTTAATATTTTTACTATTTCTGTTTCTTCTTGTTTGTCATCACTAATAGGTATAACAAATTCATCATGGGGTGCAAGCACTGTATTATACCCAGCTTTTGCTAATTCACTCATGTGATAAATTAACAAATCCCGTGCAATGCTTTGTATAATGTGTGAAGTTACTTCACCTGCAAGTAACACCATTCTGCCTCTGGGCGTATTATGAGTTACAACATTGTATTCTCCCCACTCTTTATGTGTTCGCTTTTCTATGCCTAGTTTATAATAACTAAGTTTTCTGCCTGACTTAGTAGTTATTTGTAAATTCTTTCCTTTCTCTGCATAAGCTACAAGTTTAACTTTTATCTGATTCCACATTTTTACAATAGGCACATTAGTCTCTCTAAATAAGTCTCTAGCTTTTTTAACCTGCTCGTCTGTTATGTCTATATCAGCTTCATCAAACATTTTCTTAAGTGCTACTACCCCTGCTCCATACTGGCCTCCCAAAGTTATAAGCTTACCAACCCCTCTTTCTACAGGGTTCTTTTTAGTTATCTTCTTATTAAAATATTTTGAAGCCACTATACAGTATTCATCAACGCCTTTACGCTGATTATTAATAGCAGAAGCATGATTAGTTAATTGGCATAAAATCCTTCTCTCAACACTTGCATAATCGGCTACTAGGAACTTTTTACCTTTAGGAGGTATTAAGACCTTTCTGATTAAATCAACAGCTAAAGATTGAACAGCTTCCTTAGTTTTAAGAAGTTTAATAATTTTCTTAGAACCTGCTGAAATAAGCTTTTTAATATTAGCTGTAGTATATTCTCTTTTAGTAGCGGGCTTGGCAAAGTTTAATAAGTTAGCTCCACTAGAGGTAAACCTTCCAGTCATAGCTCCATGATACCTAACATAATCAAATATTTTACCGTTAACTTGCCTATCAAGTATTGCCGTAGATTTTTGTATCTTAGCTACGGCATAAGATTTTCTTAACTTTAATATCTTATTTCCTAATTCGTTATTATAGTTCTTTAAACCTTTGATATGTGTTTTAGATATAGAACTTAAAGGATACTCACAAAACGCCTTTAGGAATTTAGTTATTCTTTGCGTTTGTGTTATACTTTCAACTTCTTTTATTAACTCTTTAGAACCCTTTGTTGAATACTTAGGGTCTATGACATTATTTTCAAGGTAATTATTAGTTAACTCATTAAGCTCTTTATTATTACAATTAACTACATAATCCTTTAACTCTGCTATAAACTTACATAATTCTACATCAACATCTATACCAAAAGAATTATTTAAAGTTATTAATGAATGTACTACCTTATCTTCTTTAGTAGCTTGAAGACTTTTATATATACTATAAAACTTTTTAGTTATTAAAGTAGTTAAATAGGTATCTTGAATACCATAAGCTACATAATCTTTAAACTCTTTTTTATATTTATGTATGTTATCAATGTTATCAGGTTTAGATAGTAATCTAGTTAAGTAGACGCCTTCTGAAAACTTTTCAGAGTCTAAAGCAAACTTTGCTATATCTTTTAAACTACTACCCCAGTTTAGAATTTGTCCCATAACTAAAGCGTCACTTGCTTGTTCTGCCTTAATCTGAACCTTATTGTTAGCATTCCATATACTTACATCAAATCCAGAGTTACAGGCCACAACCTCCCCTCCCTCTTTAATATGGTTTACAAACCTATTATACTCTTTTATAACTTTAGGAGAGTTAAGTGTTTTGAACTTTAAGTGATAGCAATATACTTTTTTTAACTTCTCAGACTCTGAATCAACTTCATTAAATGTAACAAATAAAGGATAAGTACTAATATGCTTAGCATATAAAGTACTTGTCATATCTTTTTTAGATATGTCCTTTTCTGATACAGTCTCATAGTCAAAAGTATAATATATCATCTAGTCTCCAGTCATGAAATCATTTAACGCTTCTTCAGCATTTGCTTTGTCTTCTTCCTCTTCTTCAATTTTAGATACTTTCTTCTTAGCTTTCTTCTTAGGCGTTTTCTTAGGCTTCACCTCTTCTTCCTCATCATCATCATCTAAGTCATCTAAGTCATCTTCCTCTTTAACTTTCTTAGGTTTTGCTTTCTTCTTAGCTTTCTTCTTAGCTTTCTTCTTAGGTTCTTCAAAAGGGCTTTCCTCTTCTTCGTCATCATCCTCTTCAACAGCTTCAATACTGTCTTCAAATTCATCATCATCAAATGCAGATTGAAATGCACTAGTACCTGTTCCTTTAGAGTATAAATCTTTATCTGATTCTACGGCTAATCCTATTAATCCTAGCTTTAAAGTAACTCCTTCAATAGCTTTATCAGAGTCTGACTCATAAGCTGAAACTCTTACTACAGCAATAACTTCAGTACCTCTTATAATATCTTTAGTAGCCTTTGCAACAAGCTTTTTACCTACTTTCATAGGAATATCTTTTGATTCAGGCACATTAATATTAATTACCTTAAATACATCAAGCTCTTCTTGTCCCTCTATATTTTTTTGTGGCTTAAATACAAAAGCTTGTTTACCTTTATACCACTCTTTCGACAAGTAAAGCTTTTCACCTGCTTCTTTAACTCCTGCCCATAGTTTCTTAGCTTGTGCTTTATCTATCCCTAGCTGTACCCAATAATTAGGTGAAGCTTTTGGGTTATCCTTATATCTTTTAGCAGTTACTAAATCACTGCCTGTAACTAGTGCTTTTATTTTTAACTGCACATGAAAGTTTTTGTTTTTCTTATATTTACTCATATGTTCTCCTTTATTTTAAACTTAATTTATCTTTAGTGGCTCCTGCTGGCTTTATTAACTTTTCCTTATCTTTACTTGCTAGTACATCATCTAAATCTTTTAAAGACTTAAGTTTTATATTGGCAAGGTCTTTTAAATCGTAATCAGATTTTTTAATCCAGCTTAATAATTCAGGCGTTAAAGTCTTTGCAGACCTTTTAGGTGCTGTTTTACCTACATAGTAGTTTCCCACCTCCTTGTTATCCTTTAGATAGCTTAATATTAAACTATCTATTTTAGCGTTAAACTCCCCTATTAATACACTTAAGGTTTTAAGCTTAAGAAGATTATCAGGGGTTATTGTCTCTTTAGACAAATCTTTTAAGTATTCTCTAATTTCCAGTTCCGCAGTTTTTTTAACTAATTCACTCATTACTTTCTCCTTTATGAACTTATATGCACCATTATTTCTTTACCACTCTTAAGTTTGTATCTCAAATCCTCTAACCTGTCAAGCATTCTTTCCTTATTACTAAAATTATAACCTTTAGTAAACTCTACACTCCACTTAGAGTCCCTTATATAGAGTCTATCCTCCCACTCTTCTACATTATCTTTTATAAATATAATAATTTTAAGTAGGTCAAGTTCTGATATAACTTCGTCAATGTCTCTACCACTTTGCTTAAGCACATCTGTTCTTATAAAGTGAGCTAAGCTTGCCCACCCTCTATAGGAAATAATAGTTATATCCTCACTAGGACTTACCGCATCTCCTAGTTTAGTTTGTTCTCTCAGTATCACATCTAATCCCATTATCTGCCTCCTGTTTTGCAGTATAAACTTACAGGACAAAACTTACATTCTTTTGTGCTGTTGACCTTTAAGTCTTTACCTTGTTTTTTTAGCTTAATTGCTTTCTTTATTTCATCTACGGTATTAATTAATATATCATCTCTAAAATCTAATAACTCTTCTATATCTGTTAAATAAATATTAGGAGTCATTGCAGAACTTGTTTGATATATAACAAGTTTAATACTATCAAAACTACTATCTTTAATCTTTAACTTCTTTCTGTTCTCATATACTAAATAAGCATATAACTTTAATTGTAAGCAGTCTGCATATTTTAACATGAACCCAGATTTTAAATCAGCTACTGTAATGCTGTTTTTACTAACTGTTAATAAATCAATAGAACCAGAAATCTCTTTATGAAGTTTAGAATATAACTTAGGCTCTACATAAAACTTATCACTTTTTTCAATTTCCTCTTCTGCCCAGTCTATATACTTTTGTACAGCTATTAGTTCACCCTTAGGTAAGTCATCTCTAGGTGATTCATCTTTTAAAATACTCTCAGCGTATTCATGCATTCTTGTACCTTTTAATGTGTATGACTTCTCTTCCTCTGGAGGGTTAAGGTTGCTTTTAATAAGTGATAATACAACAGATGCTGGACAAACCGTTGCCCTATCTAGAGCAGAGCCTCCAAGTTTAGTATGCACTGTTTTTTTAGTCTTCATTATTTACACCTTGATAAATTAACTTTTGCTGTCTTTTTAAATGTATTATAGTCAATATCCATACATTTGTCTTGGGGTGAAAGCCTAGCCCAGTCTATTAGTAAATATGCTAGTAGTATTGTAAACATTACTTATACTCCTTTATAAGCTTATAAACTTCTTTATCACTAATAACTTTACCTAACCCAATAGCTTCAATTTCTATAGCTCCTATACGCCAATCGTCTGACATGGTTGAAAGGCTTCTAGACTGCCTAACTCTTTTTTTAATATACGCACTATTAATATTAGGGGTCATTTTTAACATTAATTGAGTAGAGAGCCGTATACTTTTCTTAACATACGCTTTAATAACATCTAAATAAACTGTGTTAAGAAGTATATCTTTAGCGTTCCCATAATAATAATGATATACTACTGTAGAGTTTTGCACAAAGTACCTTTTTTTAGAGTCTACTTGTATCATTAACCCAGCAGAGGCACAGAAAAAACATAAAGTTTCATAGGTTATATTATACTTTTTAATAAGCTTTAACATTTTAAACAGTATGCTAACTTGACCTCCTCTTGAGTCTATTACCAGTAACACTTTTTTGTTCCTATTACCTTCTGCAAACTTCTTGAACCTATACTCTAGTCTTTTGTTAAACTCGGCGTTAACTTTAAATGTGCGAGTAGGGTTTTGAACACTATACAACTTGTCCTTAAAAGACATTGTTGTAGTAGTAAAAACTAAAGCTAGTACAAATGATGTAAGCACACTAAACCTTCCTTTTATTTTTTGTACCATTCTTAACTCCTGTTTTATTTAGGTCTTCCATAGTCTTTTTATGTTTATAAAAACTCTTTTCTAACCTTTCTAAATATTTAACCCGCTCACTGTCATAAGTTTCGATTCTATTTATTTTGTTTATAATGTTCACTATTATTAATAGTATAAGTATTAAGGTTAACTCTATATTAGACATAACCATAAAATCTATTATTTTATTTATCGACTCCACTTTTACCTCCTTCTGTCTACTTGATTTTTCTAAGTTTAGCTTTCAATTTATATATGTACTCACTTAAAAGGTCATTATTATGGCTCATAAGGTTGCAGGTAACTTTAAGTTCAATATATTTTTTTAGGTAATAGCTAGAAGGGTCTATTATCTTCTTTGTTGCAGGCAGTGTAAATACCACAGTTAAAGTTAATATTACACTATATATAAATACTGCTATTTTAGTTTGGGCTAGTTTTATAAATTTCATTAGTTATTCTCCTTTTCTCTAAGTTTTGCTCCTAAGTCGTCCGCATACTCCCTCATCAGTTTCATTTTATAGCCTAACATATTGCAGAGTGATTTTAGAAGCTTATACTCTTTTTTGTGAGTATTAACAGGTGTCTTACTAGTGTAGGTTGTAGCGGTTGTAAATACCATAACTAAGGTTAGTGCTACACCATATATAAATACTGCTGTTTTAGTTTGGGCTAATTTTTTTACCACTTTTAACTCCTTTTTTAGGTTCCTTAACAGGGTCTTGAAATAGCTCTTGTGTTAATTTTTCAAACTTACTTTCATCTCCGACTATATGATTAACTACTGCCTGTAGCCCTTCATCATTTCGTTTATCATCTATAGTCTCTCCTATGAACTCTACATACTCTTCTAGTTCTGCTACTCTTCTCATAAGGTAAACCATAAGCACTAACACAATTACAAGTGTTATTTCTGTATACCCTATGTACATAATTTCTAATAGTTTAGTCATATTTATCCTTAGCTTTATTATACCTTTTTATCAACTTCTTTGCTTCTTTAACTGCCTTCATATAATCCTTATGAGATTTGTGTGGTCTTTCCTTATTCTTATTATACCTAGATATTAAGTATAAGGATAAACACATAAATATAATTAGGATATCCATTATTTACTCCTATTTTCTTGTGTATATTTTTTGTAAACAGGGCTTACATATATGCAACCTCCAAGTATAGCACATATAGCTATTATTTGAAGTAGTACAGCTATACTTGAAAATTCTGATTGGTGTCCGTCGTCTATCATTATTTACTCCTTCCTTTTTCTAACATTTTTCTAACATTTTCATTATCCATTTTACGCCTTCTTTGCAAATCCTCTTCTTCTTGTTTTTGTTTACTATTATATACTATCTTAAACCATACTGCTAAAGCTATAATAATACCTGAAACAACGCCTAAAGATATAAAGTATTCAATATCCATTATTTACCTATTAGCTTCTCAGCCTCTTTTTTTAGTTTTTCTAATTTTTTAAAAGTGTCTCCCCACTCTTCTTGCGTTTCTACAAACATATTTAGTATTGTGCTGGCATTAAACATATGTAGAAAATCGGACTTGCATTTTATTATTGCTTTATAGTTTACTTTTTTGTTATCCCACAGTTTATAAATTAACTTCTTTAGCTCTTTTTGACGCTTTGTTTCATCTTTATACAACCCATAAAAGTTTACTAATGCTGTATGTACTATAGTAACTGCTTCTACACATATTTTGTTTTCTTTTTTAGGTTCAGATTTGGCCTTATTTATAGTCACATAAGAAATTAAGCACAGTCCTATAGCTAATTTTACTGCTATTTTTTTCATTATTTACTCCTTATTTTTGTTTAATTACATCTGCATATTGGTTTAATATAAGTAATATTTGAGCTTCTGGGGTTAATAACTTAACAGTGCTTGTTTTTATATGTCCAACTTGCATACTTGCTAATATAATAAATAGTATAGATATTGTGGCTCTACTCGCTCTTTTGCTGAAATTTGTCTCGTAAGCATCTCTATTATGCCTTTCAACCCTCTCTAATTCTCTCCAATTAACTGCACCTTCTTGGCGAGGGAAATTATACTTTTTAAGTTCTGCCTTAGTAGGCTCTATTATATCTGGCATGTCTAATAGTTTTTCATTCTTTCCTATAAGCTTTAGTACAACTAAAAGTATTACAGTAAATCCTGTAATGTATGCTATAGCCACTACTAAGTCCGCTGTGGCAGATACTACAATAAGCTTATAAAAAGCTGTATAAACATGTTTAGCAGTATTGGATACTAAATCAGCTCCTAGTGTGATAAACTCCCTAACTGCCTTAAATACTTCTGGTGTTATAAAATCATTCATTATTTACTCCTTGTTTAGTTTATACTATATTAATAACACAAAATTATGTGTAAAGATAGTCCTGTATCATTTCGTGACACTCTTTTTTCTTAAGTGTTTTTAAATATGTTTCTTCATTATTATATAACATATAAAAAACTACTAAGTCTTTTTTATTATCCTCTATAGAAGACTTAGGATTAAATCTGCGACCTCTTAAAATAGCTTGTAAGTTAGTAGCATAACTATAACTTGACTCTAGTATAATAATGCAGTCAACATTTAAAAAGTCATGACCAGCATCGTTTGCTGGAATACTCCCTATAATCTTACTAGTTTTACCTTCGTTAAATTCTGCTATAGTTTTATTACGAGTAGGTATAGTGTTTATACCACTTACTAAAGGTATATTATATTTATCTTTTAGTTTATTTCCTAGGTTACTATGCATATAATATAATACTGCTCTTTTATCAGAGTTAAATATTCTATCAATATACTTTTCAAAGTGTTCAAGTCTGTCTTCAGACACTTCAACTAACCTATTAGTTCTTTCAGCTAATGTTAACCCTTTTAAGTTTAAAGTAACTTCATCAGAAAATAATTCTATAGTTTTAATCTTAGGCATTTGTTCTAAAAGGTTTAATACTTTTGTTTCAACTGCTACGGACTTTAGCATAGAGTATAACTCATGTTTCATTGAAGACTTAACACTAACTGCTGTTAGTATTGTAAACCTCTCTGTTTTAATCTGCCTACAATTAAAAAAACTAATTCTAAACTTAAAGGGAGTATCATATAATTTACCTTTACCAACAATACCGCAAGCTTTAAAAATAGTATACAAACATTCTTCAGAGTTAGTTATGGGAGTGGCAGAAATTAATGCGTGATATTTAATGCACTTCCATTCAGACATTTTTGACCACCTCTTACCTCTAGCCCTTTTATATTCTTTATAATCTTGAAACTCATCAGTGATTAAGTATTCAGGTTTTGACTTTTTAATTATATTATACTTAAAGGCAGATTTGGAAGATAAAGTACTGGAGGGGACTAAGGTAATTAACTTTTGTAAGTCCTTATCTACCCACTTGTTAATTTCCTTAGTCCACTTCTCAACTAACCTAGGTTTTACTAAAATAACTGTAGACACTTTTAGCTTGTTAACTGCCTTTAGAGCTATAATAGTTTTACCTAAGCCACACGGAAAAGGTATAACTGCTTTTTTCTTTTTAATAAAAGACTTAACAGCTATATCTTGACTTATGTTTAAATCCTTTTCTAATCTATTCATATTTTTGTCTGCCTATAAAACTTACTAGTAGTGAGATAACTCCATAAGTTACCACACTCCAAAATATAGCCTGCCCTATCATGTACATTAATGCTTGAAATTTAATCATATTTTATCCTTTTGTTCTATCTCTTTTAGATTCTTTATACTTCTTGTAAAACTCCTTGGCCTCTAAGGCATATAACTTGCCTCTATAATTATATATTACATCATTTCTAGACGCATATATAGTATGTATTAAGTTATGCTTTTTACTAATAAAAACAAACCCGCCTAATTTTTTAGAAGGTATTATTTCTATTGCTCTAGCTCCAGCAAGCTTAATCATTTCTGAAGGCACTATTTCCTTAGTCAAGTCTACATACGATATTTTCCTCCCTTCTTGCCTAATGGCTTTTTTAATTTTTGACATTATATTAAATCCTCCTCATTATCTATAAATAAAGGATAAGCGTTTAGGTCTATTGCTAACCCTCTAACTTGTACTTTATCAATTCTATATCTGGCCTCTTTTACATTTTCATGGTCTCTAAAATCTTCTCTTAAATCGCTTAACCCACTATTATTTAATCTTAATAACTTTTTAAATATTTCAGCCTTTGGAGCTATGTATAATATTTTATTTTCTACATCAAATTTAATCTTATTAGCTTTCAGCATGGCAGTAGCAGAGTTATACTTATTATAAGCTTGACACGCAAAGGCCATATTTGTATTTTGATTATTACCTAACATATTTGGTAACACTTGTAAGCCTAGAAACATCTCAACCTTATCAACTTTGTCATCTTCTTTAGTATGTTCATACTGTTTATATACCCAACTAAAAGTAGCCATTCTTTTAGGAGTGCAGAAAAAAGCTTTAGGTAACTCTGCTATAGAAGTATAGCCAGCTAAGGCAGTAGCTAAGTTTCTATGTTTATGGTCATTCTGATTAGGGTATTCTTTTTCTAGAAATTTAAATATACATTTAAATATCTCTTGAAACTCTTCAGCTCCTATTAAAGCTTTCTTAGCAAAGCCTAAAGGATTTTCTTGTATTAACTTTGCAAGCTTTGGTTTAGCTTCTTTATAAGTACTTTCTTTATTCCTAACTAACTCTAGGAAGATAAACCTATTAAAATCTTGACGCTTTCTAACATTATGTAGAATTGACATAGACATAAAGGTAAAGCACTTTAAAAAATGTTTTACCTGTAAGTTATCCGTCTTTGTAGTAGTATTATTTAAGCCTTCTGTTCCTTCACGGACTAGGTCTATAATACCCTCCATTTTTCTAATAGTAGATTTTTCTGCTCCGTCCCTTTCTAGCTCATCTGTTCTAACAAGTAAGCAAGCACCGTCAAGGTTTCTTAATACTGTTTGACGACTATCCTCTGTGCCGTCTAATACAAGACTGGCAATTTCAGAGGGCATTAAAGGTTCTGTTTGTTGTGACTTAATATCTGACTTACCTGTAGTAGACGCACCGCCAATATGTAAATTACCTCCCCATGAATTAATACCTCTCAAAATAGATTGAGCCAAAACTCCTAGGTAAATTATATGACTTCCTTTTTCTTTGTAGTCTGTATGAGTTAGTAATTGAGTTAGCTTTGATATCTTTTTAGCTGACCAAGGCTTGATAGTGTCAACATTTTTAAAGTTCATTGTAGCATGAGCTTTAAAAATAGCAGATAGTTTAGGAGTATATGCCAGCGGTGTAACTTTTTTATCCTTAATCTCATAAAGTCTAGTACCATTATTAAAAATATACTGCCCTTCAATTTTTCTAACTCCATAAGATATTGAAGTTTTATATTTCTGTTCTCCCACGGCAAGACAAGCGTCTGTTAAGTATCTGTAAACTTTCTCCCAATTTATTATAGTTATAGAAGTCTCTTTGTTGACATATTTTTCCATAGGAAAATTTTGAAGTAAGAATTTATCAGAGAATAAACTTGCCCTAATTTTTTTAATATCTTCTTTAATTTTAACAATCGATTGAGTCCTTTCAGAAAAGGCATAATAACTTACAATACCGTCTGTAGTATCCCGACCTAAAGGCATAGGAAAATTACCGTTAAAACTACAAGACAATAATTGCTCTCTAACTTTTTTAACGCTCTCTATACACGCTAAGTCATTAAAATCTGTGCCTTTTTCTTTGATAAACGAGGGGTATATAGTTAAAAAATTATTTTCTTGCCTTTTATATACACTATGCTTATTACCTTTTTTATCTAATTCACCACACAATATTAGATTAGTATTTGTCCAGTCTGCTTTTAACTGCCTTGCTACACTAATTGCATTAGTATCATTAAAGGCTATTACTACTCCAGCCTCTGGCATGGCTTGACAGACACTTAAGCCCGTTGCTAGGCCTTCGCATATATAAACAGTAGAAAAGCTATTAGAGGGCTTTCTAATGTACGCATAAGCACCTTTTAAGCTTTGCTTTTCTTTTTCGGGCTGTGACAAAAAGTATTTACCCGTTTCTGATATAAATTGATAGTTTACTATCCTAGTTCCGTCAAATGCTTTATACTGCAGTACTAGTGTTTTATTGTCATTATCTTTCTTTATTCCGAATAAGCCCTTAATCTTTTTAAAGTTTATTTTCTTTAATTTAGTGTATTCAGTTTCTAAGTCTGTAGACAAGGCTGTAAAGGTATATGTAGCTTGCTCTAGTTTAGTAAGCTTTTTATGTTCAGTAGGGCTGAAAGGATAGAATTTTGATTTGTATTTGTCTGTAAAAGACTTTACATAAACACCTGTAGCTACTATTTTAAGGCTTATGTTAGTAGTTTCAGGCGTGGTAATAGGTCTAAAGAAAGTATTTTCTTTAATATTAACCTTCTTAAGCTCTAAGTCATACTTATTAAGTACTTTAGATATAAAACTAATTAAGCTTTTATCTTTCATTAGCTAAGCCTCCTAATTATTGTCACAGAGTCCTCTACTAATAACTCTATAAGTTCTTTATCCCCTTGATTTTTTGACGATATTAAATATTCACTAGTAAAAGTTTCTTTTAAGGCCATTAAGTCCTCATGGTCTTGAGTCATTAATACTTTGTATACTGGAGCATTTCTTGAATCTCTCATATTATTCCATACAAATTTAAAGACACTAGACGAAAAAACCCTGTCTGATGTATATCCAGACATAAATTTAGTGTTTGTAAACATATCTAACATATATATTAACCTAGTTTTGGTTTTTTGTCAATTCTTTAAGATATTTAATAACTTCTTTATCTGCAATTTTAAGCATATTATCTATACTCCTACGGTCATCTTTATCTATGTAAGGGTTATAAGCCATATAAATATTTGACAAGCCAAAAGAGTTTATTCTGTTTTTAGGGTTACCTTTAGACATTTTAATGCTCCTTTTAACCCTTGTGTTAAAAACTGTTAAACCTTTTTTTAAATTATTCATTATTAACCTCTATTTCTGTTAGTATATTAGACACTCTGTAAAATCCTTCTTTATTGTAATCAATATCGTCTTTATAGCCCAACATTTCTAAGTATTTCATAAGCCTACTATTTCGATACCCTAAAGGTATATACAAGTAACGGGCATAATTGTCAACTTCTTTCATTATTCTGCGGGTAGTAAAGTCTTTATAACTAGTAATCATTTTTTGCCTCCTCTATAAATATCATTCCATTATCAACAAACACTTTAATTTTTTT
>JAAGOD010045561.1_pt1 | contig 13399 bp, 9 predicted proteins | sample 8389681 | NCBI WGS metagenome assembly JAAGOD01 (sample SAMN13964374, study PRJNA552185) | sponge metagenome | biome: deep-sea hydrothermal vent fields; feature: spots directly above weak diffusing fluid; material: seawater and sediment | host: Tedaniidae sp. KZ-2020 ... | reverse complement strand
GCTGTGATAATTAAACTGTTAGTAACTTTGTCTGCAGTAAGTTTAATATTTTCCCCTAAAACACTAGTGTCTTTTTTATTATTATCTGCAGATGATCTAGGTCTAAAAAAAGTGTTTCTAGTACCTGGCGTAATGGATTTTTTTGTAGACTTAATATTTTTAGCTAAATTATTTAGAACATTGGCAATTTTTTCAGCTTCTGCGTGACGAACATAATAAACATAAACTCCACCTGCATCTTCTGCAGAAAGTTCTGTGTCTAATTTTTTTATTAAAGATCTTATTTTAGATATGCCTTTTTTGTTTCCAACAACTACAATAGAATTGCTTCTTTCATCAGGGACTACTAAAGAATAAGATCCTGCCCCAGATTTATTAGAACTTGAACTGCTGTTTCTAGAAAATCTAGAAAAACGACTAGAGCCAGATCTAGATTTATTTGGATTAATAATTTGATTTAAAAGTTTAGACATTTTTTCAGCATTAGCGTGATATACAGAAATTACTGCTAACTTTTCTTCAAAACCCGGAACATCAAGCTCTTTCATAATAGCAACTATTCGCGCAATATTATTTCCATAATCTGTAATAATTAAAGAGTTGGTTTTTTTATAAGCATTAACTTGTCCCATTTTAGAAATTAATTGTGTAATATTTTTTTGAATTTGATCAACATTTAAATAACGAATTTTTATAATTCTTGTAATAAGCTGATCATTTTTAGGAAAATTTTTTGTTGTATATAAACCAATGCTATCTTGCTTGGCATCTCGCGTTGGTCTGATTTTATAAAAATTTCCACTCTTAACTATTGTTAAATTATTTAAAGCTAGTGCCGAAAGAAAGGCATTATAAGCTTCTTCTACTGTAATTTGCGTAGGTGCAATAATTGTAATTTTCCCTCTTACTGCTGGATCTAAAATAAAATTACGCTTCATTAATTTGCTTATAGCTTTAGCAACCTCTTTAATATCTGCATTAGGATAGTCAAAGCTTTCAATAACTTGCTCAGTGGCTGATAAATTTCTAGGGGTGTTTAAAGATTTTTTTATTATTTTTAAATCAGTTTGTCCAAAACTTAAATTAGAAAAACTAATAAGAAAAAAAATATTTATTAATAAAATGTTTAGTGTTGTTTTTTTCATAAGTTAAAACCTTCTTAATATTTCTTTAGTTTATATTATATGTAAATTCCTTCTCTTTACCATTTCGTCTAATCTTTAGTCTTAGATTAGAGTTACTTTTAAATTTATTAAACAACTCCCATGGAGGGGTGCTATTAGCAGGAGAGCCTTCAACTTCTAAAATAACATCATTAACTTTAAAGCCTAAGGTTTCAAAAATACTTCCCTTTTTTATTTGTGAAAATCTAAATCCATCTGTTTTTGAAGGATTTCTTGAAACAATATTTGGAATAACATGAGCCTGTCTAAGTAATTTTCTTAAATTTTTTGGTTTAAGAAAATTGTCTACAGTGTCTTTAGAAATATTATAATAGCCTGGAGATTCTTCTTGAATTTTAGAATTATTTAAATGTTTTTTTGTAAAAAATTGAAATTTAGTTTTTTCTGGAATTTTAATATACTCTAAACGATTAGTGTTTAAATTTGTAAAAATAATTTTTCCTCTGCGTATCTCTATAAGAGTTGCTAAATTTTTAATAGTATCATTTACCGAGTAAGCCTCTGCTGTTTTGTTTTTAGAAGTACTAATAGTTGCAACAGAATAACCAGGTACAGAATTTACAATTGTCCCTAATAGCTTGATGCCTAAAGAAGAGGCAACAGGCTCTCCAGTAGGAGTGGGTTTATTTTCTGCAAGAGCTTCTTTTTTAGACAAACTATCTGGAACAATATTGTCTGAAGAAAAAATATTTCTTTCTAAAATAGAATAGTATTGATTAGATTTATCATAAGAGGAGTTTAAAATTTGTCCACCAGGGCTTAAGCTTGTAATTTTTGGAAACAAAGTTTGTCTTATTTTAAGCTGCACTAAGTCGGCTACAATATATGATAGCAAGCTAACTAAAATAATTTTAAAATAAATAGGATTATTTAGTTTTTTCATACGCTTATATCTTTGTTGAAAATCTCTTATTGCCTAAGCAATCTTATCAATTCTTTTAGATATTAGGCAGGTTTATACTCATAATCAGACCAAGGCCTTGTTTATTTTTGTATAAAAAATACAATTTTGCTTTTTCTTTTCCTTTTTTTAAAAAATATTTGTATTCTATATTTTAACAAAGGAATACATGTGAAGTCTTTAGTGTTTTTTGTGCCAGTTAAAGAGTCTTTTGCTTTTTTGTCTATAAGACAAAATTTAATTAGAATTCCAGAAGTATTAATTAGATTAAAAGAGGCAGAAAGAATTATTATAAGTATGGACAATCAGTTTAAAGGTTATGTTGATTTAGTTAGCATAATGCAAAGTGATTGGGCTTCTAATCACTTAAAAGTACAAAATAAAAAAACAAGTCACCTGTCTATTGCAAACAATTCTGAACACTTAATGATTTTGCGTACAAAATTAAGCTTGATTGCAAGCTATGTATCACAAATAGGTTTATTTGATAGATATATAAAATCTTGTTCTTATCCTGAATTTATGATGTGTGATTCTAATTCTTATAAAGCTATTGATGTTTCTTTAAAGAAAAGCTCTGTTAAAAAAATGATACAAAGTATTTTAGAAAGTAATTTGCCAAAAACAGATTTACCACTTTCTTATACAGTTTTTAAAAGAATTGCTGGAAAATACAAAAAATATCAAAAAATAAATTCTTTAAGCTTTAAGTCATGTTTTGAGCAATTTACTTTAAAAGAAAACTTAGAGGGCTTTGTGCATTTAGGCCCAGGGCAATCTATGAATCTTAATTTTTCTGAACTATCTACTAATAAATTTACAGAGCTAGAATCTATATCTACTGACCCTTTGTTAAGTTGGTTTTGGACAGATGTTAGGTTGCCAGTTTTTGCAACCAAAGCTAGCATAGCAATTTAATTTTATCTTCCTCTCATTTGAAGCAAATAAACCTGTTTGTTTCTTAAAATACGAACATAATTAGTGCCTCTTCGCAAAGAATTAAAAACCTGTTTTACAGTTTTTACTTTTTTTAAATTAATATCTAAAATTACATCTAAATAAGCAAGACCTGCTAAATGTGCAGTGGAGTGTTTATATATTCCAACAACTACAGGTCTGTTTACTCTTGCTAAATAGGGAATGCGCAATTGATTGGCAGATTTTTTATTTGCATTTACTAATTTAAAACCTAGCTTGTAAGGGGCTTGGTAAATTTTTATTTTTTGTGAAGATGTTTTTTTATTTAAAGGGCTACGCCTTAAATCTTGAGAATTAGGTTTTAAAGTAACCTCTAGTTGTAAAAATTTATTTTTTCTATAAACACCTAATATAATTTTTGCATTGCTTGCACTATTTCCGATTGCTTTTGACAAATGTTTTGAAGATAAAATATTTTTTTTATTAAATTTTGTTATAATATCATAAACTTTTAGTCCACCTTTTTCTGAAGGGCTATTTTTTAACACTTCAACAATTAAAGCTCCTCTTTTTTTATTACTGCCTATTTTTCTTGCAAGTCTTGGCGTTAAATCTAGCATATATATGCCTAAAAAACCTCGCTTTACAAATCCATATTCTTTTAATTCTTTTAAAATAGATTTTACATTATCTATAGGAATTGCAAATCCAATTCCCTGTGCTCTAGGGTCAATGGCTGAGTTTACGCCTATAACCTTTCCTTGCATATTTACTAACGGTCCTCCAGAGTTTCCTTTATTAATACTTGCATCTGTTTGTAAAAAAGGAAAACGATTTAGCTCGTCTATTTCGCGACCTTTTGCAGAAATAATTCCCTTAGTCATTGTGTGAGAATAGCCATAAGGATTTCCAAAAGCAGCAACCCATTGTCCAACTTGCAAAGATTGGCTGCTTCCCAAAGATGCAAAAGATAATTTATATTTAGTGGTTATTTTAATTAAAGCTATGTCGCTGCTTTTATCTTGACCTATAATTTTTGCAACATAATCTTTATTATCACCTGCAACTTTAACATTAATAATATTTGCATTAGATATAACATGTGCGTTTGTAATAATTAAACCATCAGCGCTGATAATAAAACCGGTACCTAAAGAAGACAAAGGTTCTGCCCTTCTTGGAATATTGTTGTAAGGCAATATAAATGGCAACAAAGGGTTTTTTAAATTGTAATAAGAAGTTTTTTTATTAAGTTTGCTAGAAATATTAACCACAGTTGGGTTAATTATTTTATAAAGCTTTATAAATTGATCTGCAGGTAGCTTTTCACCAGGTAAAAGCTTTGGCAAAATAATTTTAGCACTAACATTAAATGTCAAAAATAAACAAAAAGAAAATAAAAATTTATACATAATATATTTAATATTTAAATTTGCACAAAGTTAGTTTGCAGTTGACTAACAATTGTATCTAAAAGTTTAGACTCTTCATCTGTTAAATTGTTTTTTGTTTTTTCTTTAATAGTTAATAATAAATCAATATTAAATTCTGCCATTTTTTTATTTACTTCAGTTTTTTCTGTTTCTGGATTAGGGCTCAAGCCCATAGAAACTGTTGCCGAAGATGCCAAAGACATAATTAATGTTGATAAATTTGCAGGTAAAGATTGATTATCCATATTTTGTCCTTTGTATTTTTTTTATGTACTTTTAATTTACTTTAAATAAGCGCTTAAAAACCTCTTACTAGTTAAACTTACAAAACTAAAATTAAAAAATAAAGCAAAATATTTTTTAAAACAAAACAACGCTTTGCATAATTTACAGCAATTAAGAAGCATGAAAGACTTAATCTAATGTCTGTTTATACTCATAGCCTAAGTCCATTTTTTATAGAAGTTTCACAAGGGATTGGATTGCGATGGTATGGCCTGTCATATATTGCGGCTTTTATTTTTGCTACTTTTATTATTAAGTGGAAAATTAAAAATTCAGAATCTTTACTAAAAATTAAAGATGTATCTGATTTTGTTTATTTTGCAGCTTTTGGTATTTTAATTGGAGGCAGGCTAGGCTACTGTTTATTTTATGCACCTCATTTATTTTTACAATGGAGCCCATCTTTTCCTTTTTGGGGTATTTTAGAATTACACAAAGGCGGAATGGCAAGTCACGGAGGACTGCTTGGAGTAATTGCTGCATGTTATTTTTATGCCAAAAAAAAACAATTAAACTTTTTACACTTAGTAGATTTAGCATCACTAAGTGCAGGAGTTGGTTTATTTTTTGGACGCTTAGCTAATTTTATTAATGGAGAACTTTATGGAAGAGCATGTGTAGAGGCTTGCTATTTTGGAGTTAGATTTCCACAAGAACTTTATAGATGGCTGCAAGAAATGCCTAGCAAATTAAATCTTTTAGCGCCACTAGTTGAAAAAATGTCAAATGATAATATTGGAATTCCTGGCCAAAAAATAACTGCAGAAATTTGGAATTCTTTGGTTGCAGAATTAACTAGCCAATCTGCATCTATTTCATCATCTGCACAATACAAAATAAGCCTGTGGATTAATAAAATTATTACATTATCAGAATCCTCTAACCCATTGGTGATACAACATTTAAGCATTTTAACTGTCAGGTACCCCTCCCAAATTTTTCAAGCTCTTTTAGAGGGATTATTAGTGTTTATTTTATGCTTTTTTATTTGGAAAAAACCACGCCCTGTAGGATTTATCACAGGCTGTTTTGGACTATTTTACTCAATAGCAAGGATTATAGGCGAGGCTTACAGAATGCCAGATTTAGGGGTTGGGTTTCAATGGCTAGGATTAACCAGGGGACAATGGCTTAGCATTGCTTTTATCGCTATTAGCTTAACTTTTTTACTTTTTTCAATTCGTACAAAACAAAAAACCCTTTAGTATTTACAATTTTTTTGACTTTAAAGGCCCATGCTTTTAAAAGATATACATGCATAATAACTATTCTATTTTATTTTGTATTTTCTATTTTTTTCTATTTTTTACACCCACAAACAGTAACGCCAAAATAATAGTTAATAATATTAACAGGCCATCACTGCTTAGCTCAAAAACAGATTCAACATTTTTTATTTACCTGCAAAATAATTATTTTTGGAATATTGATTCTAAGTACTCAAATAAAATTGGTAAAATTGGCTTTGGAGGGGTTGGAAAATATAAAAAACTAAATTTTAAACAAGAATTATTTTATAGCGCTTATGAATCAGTGTTTTATGTAAAATCTGAAGAATTATTTTTAGATTATAAACCATGGTTTATAGGACAAAAAAAACATTTATGGAGCTGGGCTGATTCAGTATGGAAAAATAATTTATGGCAAGCAGAATTTTATCAAAACCCATCACAGCCTGTATCAATGGGCCTATTAGGTTTACATTTACAAAAACAATATAACAAAATGTCTTATTATGTTTTTTTTAGCCCTGTATTTTTACCAAGATATTCATCTAACATAAGTATTAAATCTAATTTAATTAGATCTTTTACTCCGTGGCTGCATTCTGTTCCTGTGCAATTTAATAATTTACCAATTCAATATAAAGTAGATAAATTTTCTACTATAAAACTAATAGCTAAAAACAGCATAGCATTTCAAATTAAATACAAAGCAGATTCTAAAGTTTTTATTAACTCTGCATTTTCTTATAAACCAAGTAACTTTATTTTTATAGGGTTAAAGCCAGCTCTAAGTGCAGACGCCTTAAATGTAAATATTAAGCCTTATGCAATTACAGAATCTTTAGCAACAATAGAAACTGGAGTTAAAAAAGAATTTTGGAGCTTACTATTATCATCTTCATACAGAGCTTACAAAAAAAAGAAAGTAGAAAAAGATTATTTTTTTGATAAACTCTCTAATGTTTTTTTATATAATATTTATTATTCTATAAAAAATAATCAAGGACATAGTATTTTTACATCCTATCAAAAAGTATCAGGATATAAAAAAAAATCTTACAACGAGTACATAGAGCTACAAGAAAGTTTATTTTCTTATATATATAATTATCTAGATGCAGTTACAGCAGGCGTGATAGTAAATAATTTTTTTAATATTTTAGGATCTGAATACAAATTACAAGTAACATATGATTTTAAACAAAAAGCATCTATGTTGTCCTCTAACTTATTATGGAAGATAAAACCACAGGTTAGATTATTACTTAATGTGACTAATTTTTATAAAAGCAAAAAAGCAGAATATAATTCTAACTTTTTTTTACATAAATTTTCAAATAATAATTTTATTCAAGTAGGGGTAAAATATGAATTTTAAAAAATTGGTATTTATTTTTATTATTTTAACTTCTTTAAGCTGTAGCAAAAAGCTTTCTCCAGTTGATAATTCAATAAAAAAAATTAATAACTTAGTATCTGTTCAAAATATTTGTTGGGCTAATTTTTCTAAAACTATTAATAAATATTTTAACAAAAAAATGAGCTTAAAAGAAGTTAATAAATTTTGGATATGTATAGATAACAGCATAAACTTGGTTACATCTGTTTTAAAACCCAAAGAAAAAAATAAATATCTTTATTTAGATATAAAAAGTATTTTATATAAAGTTTTAAAAAACGAAAATTCTGCAAGCAAAATATTCTCTATTTTTTCTTTATTAAAAGATTTATCTTTTTTTAAAAATAAAAACTTTGTATCTAAGCAAGATATCAATTTTTTTAAATCAAGTATTCAAAAATTAAAAACAATATCACTTGATTTATATCCACATAGAAAAACTTTATTTTTTGCCAATGCCAATGCCAATGCCAATGCCAATGCCAATTCTAATTTTAATGATAATTCTGTGTCTTATTTAGAGTATGAAAAAGCAACAAAGGTTTTGCAAAAATCTTTTAAAAGTATTGAAAAAATATTTATCACTAGTAAATCATCTTATGATTACGCCTCTTTAAATAAATTTTTAAAATTATTTTCTAAAAAACATAAACAAATTGCAGAATTTGTTTTTTCTGCAAAATCCCTTGTAACTAAAAACAAAACAAAAAAAATTACAAAAAATGAATGGACAAGCTTAATATCACCATTGGCATCTTTTTATTCTGCTTACAGAGGTTTTCAATTATTTTATTTAAATAACAAAAGTCCAAATTTTGATAATTTAAATGCTCAATTTAAATATTTTAAATTTGTAGAGCAATTATTTTTAAAGTCTGTAACTAAGCAAACAGCTAAGCAAGCAAATCTTAAAACTCAGCAAGCAAATCTTAAAACTCAGCAAGCAAATCTTAAAACTAAGTCGAAAGGCTATTTAGTAAAAGATATTAAAGCCTTAATATTAAACTATCAAAAAATTAAACCAAGCAAGTTTGTTATTACTTTAAAATTTTTAGATTCTGCATGGCTTAGTGTAAATAAATTACTTTCTAACAATATGTATAAAAAAGACAATCTAAAATTAGATTTAAAGTTTTTTTCTAGACAACACATTCTATCTTTAAAAGTCTTGTTTTTAAAATGGATTTATATTCAAAATTTAAATTTACAATTTGCAGGGCTTAGCAATAAATCTTTATTTTCTACAGATGTATTATTTGTAAAAGATAAAAATAAAATTATAGGGGAGTTAAATTTACCTTTAATCAAAAGATCTTTTACTAAATTATCAAATACAAAAATTGGAAAACAAAAAATAGACAATCAAGGAAGGCTATTGTTTGTTGATTTGCGCAATCAAGTCTTTTTATTTAACAACTTAGCCAGGCTAAATATAGAAAGCTTGCTAGTTGATATCATGTTTTCTTTATATGCAGATAAAAAAAATAACATGAATCTTAAAAAAATAACATTAGCTTTTAATGAGTTTAAATCAGTTTTTATTTTTGCTAAAATATTAGATCCAAAAAGTGATACAGTCCCAAAAACTATTTACAGAGAGTCAAATTTATTTATGCCTAGTAGCAAGCCTGATTTAGTTACAGACAGGCAAGAGGCTTTAGAGTATTTGCATTATATTTTTAGCGGATTAAATATAAAAAACAAATGGTCTATTTTAGTAGATAAACATTGCAAGATTTATAAAAATGATTTTGATATTTTTTATAAAACTTCTTGTGTATATGATCAATTTTTAAAAAATCAAAAATCTTATTTTAAATTTTTACCTAAACAAATATATAAATTAACATTTTTAAACAAAGCTAAAAGCAGCCTTGATATAACAGCTATTGCAGCAGGACATATAAGCGGTGAGTATTTTAATAAAAAAAATCTATTTAAAACAGGAATGTTATTACAATATATTGTCACAATTTTTAATAAGTTTGATCTTAATAAAGATTGGCATTTGTCCTACTTTGAAAGCTTATACTTTTTTCCTTTAGTGCAAAAACCTTTACAAGAAGTTTTTCCAGTAGACGACACTTTGGAATTAAAAAATTTATATACTTATTTATTAAAAAATGGACAATTTCCTAACCCTGAATCTGATATTTTATCTCAACTTCGCCTTCTTAATTGGTCTTTAAATCCAGACAAAACATATAACGCATCTTTTTTGCAAATTCTAAAAGTTTTTAAAACATTAAGGTCTTTTTCTCTTTAAAATTATAAAAATGGAAATTATTAAATGAAAAAATATACTTATTACTCTACATTTTTTGCAACGACATTCTTTTTTGTGCTTAATGCAAGTGCATTTTTTAAGGCCTCACTTGATACAAAATTTAATTATTATTTGTCACCAGTTCAATTTACTAATTTATCCCAAACTATTGTAAACATAAAGCCAAGAATCATTTATTCTTCAAAAAAAAATAATAAATCTAATTATTTTTATGCAGACATAGGGGCTTTAATTTCTTCAGAACTTTTGGACAGTCATCCAATTATTCCAGAGTTATTTTTTTTATATAATTTAAAATCTACTAAATTTAAAAATAAAACTTTAGTATTTGGAAGAAAAAAAATAAAATGGTCTTTGTTAGAAGAAAATTGGAAGTTAGGTTTATTAGAGCCTTATTTTAATGCAAATCCTTTGCGACCAGAAAAACAAGGCTTGTTTGGTATTTTTTATAAACAAGTAACTACTAATTTTTTATTTCGCTTATTTGCTAGCCCTATTTTTTTACCACATCAATCAGGGGCAGTTGATTTAAAAAATGGAAACATTAAAGTACATAACAGATGGAACTCTTTTATTTACTATGACACAGCAGTTGGAAAAAAAATTAACTATAGTTTACAAGATATTGATATTTATAATTTTTTACAAAAATGGAGTTTAGGATTATGGGCAAAAAAGAAAATATTTAATTTTGGCTCTAGAAAAAATAATCAAACCATGTATTTAACTGCATCTTATTTTTATAAGCCTTACTCAGACCCTTATGTTTATGTTAATATTTCTGACAAAGCTGGCGATACAACAAAGCCATTAGATGTTCTAGTAAAAATTAAATCAGTAATGCATCATATTGCTTTTTTTGAAATGCAATTAAAACAAAAAAACTTTTCTGAATATATTTCAGTTGCAATTGATAAACCTAAAAAGCTTTCTTTTTTAAATAACGCTAAGTACTCTGCCTTAGTTAATAAAAATATCCTAGCATTTGGATTTAAATATAAAAATTTATTTAGAGGTATTAATTTTGGTGGCATTTATACAAAATTTAACATTATTCAGCAATCTGTATTTTCTGCTGAAAAGGATTTAAGGGGTATAGACGACATTTATGGATACCCTTACAAAACGGCATTTTTTGTCAAAGCCAATCAAAAAAATATATTATTTGCTTCTGATGAATTTTTTGTAAAATATACTCAAATTTTAAGCTCTAAGGTAGACATATTGTCTATTAAGTATACAAAAACACTAAAAAACCACATTTTAACACTAGGTTTTGACATTTTGGGACACCCATTTTCAGAGCAAGTTGGAGGTGTATTTGCAAGTAATGTATCTAATGACTTTATTTATATTGGATGGAAATATCAGCTTTAACCCATATTGTGATAATAATATTAAAATGCTTACAATTATTACAAAAATAACAAAATATATAAGATTTTACCAATCTGTATAGTGTATAATCACCCGATAAGAAGGCAAGCCTATGAAATTAATATTTTCTCTTATTTTTATTATTAGTTCTGTTTCTTGTAATTTAAAAGTTACAGAAACTGCAAAGACATATGTAAAACCATCTGAGTCTAGTAAGTGTTTAAAATCTTTTTATAAAAATGTAATAAATTACTTTGATGCTAACATTTCTCCTCAAGATTTTAAAAATTTTTGGATATGCTTTTCTAATTCAATAGAAATGTTTGCATATTCGGTAAATGGTAAAGATAAAGATCAATTTACCGTAGAAGAAATAGCAGATTATATTTCTAAATTATTAACAAATCCACCTGCTTTGACTAAAGAGTTAAAGAAAGAGGTTATATTATTTAAAAAATGGTTAGTTGGTGGAAGTGACATGATTACTAAATCAGAGTTACAACAAATTTCACAAGAATTAAAAAAAATGACACCTTCTTTGTTAGAACTTTTAAAACATATGGAGTTTTACAATATATTTACACAAGACATGTCAGTAAAAAATATTTTGTCTAAATATTCTTGGAGCGAAATAGAAGTTAGATTAGATCAAGCTAAAACAACTTTAGTTAATGTTTTAAAACAATTTAGTAAAAATACCCCTAAAACTTTTTACTCTTATTCTAATTTTCAAGAGCTAACATTGCACACAGGTTTATTTTTTAATAACGGTGCTCAAACTAAATTTTCAAAATTTATACAAAAACAAAATAAGCTTTTTTCTTCTATGCAAACCTTGCTTTTGTCTAAAAACACTAATGAGCAATTCTCACCAAAACAGTGGAAGAGTATGTTAAATTTTTTCTCAGACACATACTCTTTATTTATACAGTATAGATTAACTATGCATGAGCAAAGTTTATTTAATGTAAAAAAATTAGATTATTTTATTTTGTGGTATAATAATGTTTTTAAAAGTGTTAGCTCTTTAATAGAAGTCCAGCCTAACAATGTTATTACCTATGATAAGATAGTTCCTATATTTGAAGTATTTCATGACAGGTCCATTCTTCCTTTTAGGGCAGATGAAGAATTTTTATCTATATATATTGGTAAATATTTTACTACATTAAAAAATAAATCAAGCAATACAGGTTTAAATATAAAAATACTAAAAGAAATTAAAAAAACAGTAAATAAATGGGCACGAGCTCAAGTTATTTTATCTGGAAGTGTTAATAAAAAAGTTTATGATAAACTTGGAAAACAAAAATCTGCGCAAGATATTAGGTACTATGATAGATTATTGTCTATTGCAAAAAACAGCGTTTATGTTTTTAAAAGTCCTGGAGTTGCAAATATTTACAAGGCTACAAATGCAGACAAAACAAAAATTTATAATTTGTTTGTACATAATAACTTATTAAGCTTAGTAGAAAAAATTTTTTATACTTATAGTTTTAGCTATGCAAACACTGTAATAAAAAATAAATCTTTATCTGATATATCTAATATAAAATTAAAATCTAGCGAAGTTAAAAGCTTAACCAAGGATGCCTTTGTTTTATTAAGATCTTTGGGTATTTATATTCCAGCAAGTATAGATAATATTTCTAGTTTAGTTCAAGTTCTTTCTCAATTTTTTTCTTATAGCTCTAAAGGGTATTTAGTTGAAACCAAAGCAATAGATTGCATGTATTATTGCCCAGATGTTTATTCTGGAAATCCTGCTGTAACTAATATTGAACAAATAATTTCTGAAGATGTGTCGTTTAAAGAAGTATTTGAACTGTTTAGCATTGCACATTCTGCTATTAAAAAAGCTAAGCAAGAAATAATTATTTTAAATAAAGAATGCAGCACAAATTGCGTAGATTTCTTTTTTAAAAAAATAGAAAAAAAGTCTGGATTATTTATAGTAGATAATTATTTTAATAATTCTTCTGCAGATTCTAAAAAAGAATTTTTTTCTCTTATTTATAAAAATATTTTTAATAGTAATCAAGAGCTAACAGAATCTAAATTATTTTTAACTTACACTTTGTTATATTTTATAGAATCTGTAATGCTAAGATACGATAAAGATAATTCTGGAATTTTAGATAAAAATGAATTAAAACAAGCTATTTTAATATTTAAAGGACTTGTTATTAAGTTATTACAAGCCGACGGAAGCGATACAGATCAATACTCTATCAACCAAGCTTTTCATTTTGTTTTAACAATGCCTTTAGACGCCAGTGCATTTGATAAAATAAATTTTTTATTTAACCCTCCAGTGTTGCAAGCAGACCCTCTGTCTTTAACAAGAGTGTTGTCAAAAATTATTTCTCCAAAATAAAAAATTATT
>JAAGOD010054462.1_pt1 | contig 13452 bp, 15 predicted proteins | sample 8389681 | NCBI WGS metagenome assembly JAAGOD01 (sample SAMN13964374, study PRJNA552185) | sponge metagenome | biome: deep-sea hydrothermal vent fields; feature: spots directly above weak diffusing fluid; material: seawater and sediment | host: Tedaniidae sp. KZ-2020 ... | reverse complement strand
CTGTTGGAACTCACAGAAAAGCAGTCTGAAAAGAGTACTCAAAGTTTACCAACCTAATAATATTTCAATCAGTTATTGCGCCCTTTCTTCTTCCCTCAAGAGCTGATGTTGAGTAGGGAACTCCTCCTCGGGTACATACTCCTCCTGGTCCGAAGGTAGAGGGGCTGCAGACAGCTCCTTCTGAAAATGCCCACGGAGGGCAGTGAGCATGGCTTCCGTCTCGGCACGACGCAGAGAAGTACCGGTGCCTTCTCCCAAGCAACTCTCTCCAGAATATACTCCAACTACAAAGGAGGGGAAGTGAGTGGCCCGTCCACTCTCACTGATGAGTCTGGTGACAGGTTTGGGTTTCCCTTGACGACGTAATAAAGTATTCAACATGAAGCGGGGGTGCTGCAGTTTGACAACCTCCTGCAAGTCCTGACCAGCCAACTGGGCAATAATCACATCATGAACCAGTTTCCTGGCAAGCTTTGGTCCTTGATCACGATACACAGCACCAACTACACCACACAGGGCCTCAGACACAATGTGCACATCACTGACTTGAACAGTTTTAGTCTTCATCAGATCAGTAACTCCAAAGTGATTGGCCAGTGTTGCAAGTGCTTCGTCATTGACAATAGAATTGCTGAGATCCTTCAACATGGAGCCATCCATCATAGGATATGAAAAAAACAAGTATTCATTGACATAGTGCATCATTGTGGACCTGCCTAGCATCGAGAGACGATTGCGTTTCACATAGTGCTGCTTAGTTCCTGAAGATGTGGACACTGAGCGTCCTTCGTGGTGGAGAGCTGCTTCAAGGGAGGGGACACTCTCACCGGTGTGACCCAATCGAACGGCCAAAGCCGACAGTTCTGTTTTGTAGTTCCAGTTATTCCCTTTTTTCTGCTGGTTTCCAGGGTTTCCAGGGGGTGCAGCAGCAGTACTCAATGCATAGGAGCACCTGCAACTACTCAAGACTTCAGAACCGCTTGCCAAGATCCTAGAGACACACATCCCAAAGAAAGGGCGACCAGTCCTCATCACATACCCAGCCATCACCCCAAGCCACATGGTGTGTTGAGCACACGCCCACTGAACTTTGAACTCTTGCAGAGGTGTGTGTGTGTGTTTCATCATGGTGGAGTCAGAGAGCATACAGAATGCTCTCCTGAGGAAGGTCAATGAAGAACTAGTGGAAGGTCAGTGTGAAGGTGTCGCCTTTCCAAGTGAGCAAGACAGTTGATTACAATCTATGATTACAGGGATGGAGGAAGTGATGGAAATTGACCATGATCAGGTCACTCAAACATGGAAGAAAGCACTAGCCCTTGCTCTGCACTCTTCACCTCTACAGCAGTTTGGCATCAGCTTTGGAATAGGATGGTAGGACAGGCATTAAAAAGTACTCGCGTAGCTCATGTACGACGTATGGCATGTTGATAGGCTCTCTGGATACCTGTTTCGAAAAGTGAGTAAAACTGCTGCATTTCTCCTAGGCTGTTCCTTTCTTGCAGTTCAGGTGAGACTAAGATAGCTTCTGAGGTGCTGACTGTCCAGGATGTTTTCCCATAGGGTGCATCGACACTGGGCCTCATCAAGGTGAACTGGAGTCGCATGGGAGTGGTGGTCAAAGATCGCCTCAAGAGAGTGCAGAGTTTTAGTGGAGGGGATTCCAATCGTCCCCTCAGCCTCAAGTTCATCCGGTTCTGTCAACGCCATGTGTACATTACCAGTGGCTTCACCAGTGGAGCAGTCATTGCCATCACCTTCTGACACACCAATTTACAACATCTTTTTTTTTTAAAACACAGAATTTGATTGTGTATAATTTGACCTACACATACTTATAAATGACATCCTTTCTCGACTCAACACACTGCACCTCCATCTTGATGTTGTACTTGAGCATGTGGGATAAGAGTTCTTCGGTGTAGCCCGTCAGGAAGTACACAGTGGATATGGAGGGAATGGGACATACAATACCACAGATAATCAGGTCATTATGACGCCTCTTGATGACCACTTCACTGAGCCAGATTTTATACCATGTCCCTATGATGAATTTCCTGATAAATTGGTCCTCAGTGACAGTGTCCATGGGGTGCCGAGTGGGGTCCCGCAGACTACCTGGGACAAAACATAAAATCACCAGGTACGCAAGAGTTTTAGCCACTGACAGGAATTCCAAGTGTTCCAGGACTTTGTGACCCCTATCTTATAGGGTGGCTGGGCCTGTTGATACGTCAGGGGGTAGTCGGTTCTGGTGGTCTGCTTATAGAAACCAGCTCTCATACACACTGCTGATGTGGAAAGGCATCTCCTACCAACACACACTAATCTCTGAAATAAAAAACCACCACTCCGTGAATTAATATGTCTTAACAAGGTTGAAACTTACTTGACATGGGAGACAAGCCATTCTTTACACACCTAAGGTAAAGGGTTTCCACAACACATGTGGTCGTTTCCCTTAGCTACCCGATGCAGAAGCAAGATGTCTATAGACCCCATCTCTGGAGGTGAGTGGAGGTGAAGAGTTGTATTCTGTGCAGTGTATATTGATCCTGTGTGTTGCTGCAGCATGGAGGTCCAAGAGAGGCCCAGCAAAGCCTGCAAAGAAGGAAGAGGTGGTGGATTTGTCGACTGCTTTTGGAATCTCGTTTGGAGGAGATGACACTGACTCGAGTGATGCCGAGTTTGCACCTGAGGACCATCATGTTGACTCAGAAGGTAGGTATCTGTGTTTACTTCTATTGTGAGCAGTACAGCTATGTTTGCCGTGCGCTATAGATTCTCACGAGTTTGAAGGTGAAGATGATGATGCAGCCATGGCAGAGAAGATGGTCACCGAGGAGACAGCCACTGAGAAAGGCCCTGAGGAGACTTGCCCTGAGGAAACTCTGGCTAAAGAGAGTGACGTTGCTGCTGCTAAGCCTCCAGAGAAGCAAGAGTATAACCCCCTGATAGTGCGCAGGTCACAGCGTGCTATTAAGCCCACCAAGGATATTGACCTGTACCTGCTGGGTGCTCAGTATGGAGTGGATGTGGAGGGCAGTGATGCCGACAGCTCTGACTTGGAGTTTGCCCCTGAAGCTGTCTCTGATGGTGTGTGCAAGTGTGTATATAGGTGGGAGTTGACGATGTACTGCTATGTGGTGTTTTCAGTTGGGAGCGACATGTCGTCAGATAGCAGTGTCATGGAAAAGGAGGCTACAACAAACAATAATGCTTCCAAAGGTACTTTGTGCTGGTACGGTGGTCAGCTGGAGTCAGTGATATTTCGTTTCAGTGGGTTCAGATGAAGAGTTGAGCGAGCCTGGTAATGCACAGCAGTTGCCAGCCTCAGTGGAGAGCTTTGAGATTCCTCTATGCAGTGTATGCCTGGAAGATAGGTACAGACTGTGGTGTAGAGTGTGTGGGTGAGAGTGGTGTGATTTGGTTCCATGCAGTGGTGAGGATGGTGACTTGGTGGTGTGTGACAAGTGTGGGATTGCTGTGCATGAAGGTAAGGGCTGGTGAAATCCTTGCCAACTGCCACTGCACTACTCAGAGCTGTGCTCTAAGGTTGCTATGGCATTCCTGAAGAAGAAGACCACATACGTGACAATGGCTCCGATTTGTCGTCGTTCACAACAATTCCTTGGTTTTGTGATGCTTGCAAAGTTGGCGTCAATTCCTCATTGTGTGTAAGTCCACCTCTACTCTTGCATGGTGCTCTCTACACCAAGAACTCTTGCTTCTAGTACTGTGAACTCTGCCCCACCAAAGGAGGACTCTTCAAGCAGACCATCAATGGCAGGTGTGTGTGCATGAGACCTTGTGTTGTCGTGAGCGAGCCCCTCCCCCCCCTTAGGTGGGTGCATGTGGTGTGTATGCTGTACACGCCCAACATTGAGTACATGGAACCAAGTCTGCTGAGTGGGGTGACCTTGGACCAGTTCCCTGCCACTCGCTGGGGCAGCAAGACCTGCCAACTCTGTGAGGATGCCAGGATGACCAGGACTGGCATATGCATTGGCTGTGACGCTGGACTCTGTAAGAGTTCATTCCATGTCACCTGGTGAGCGGATCACCTCTAGCTCAGCCACTACACCATCCACATGCCCCACTTAGTGCCCAGAATCACGGCCTGCTGTGTGAAGTGGACAGTGATGAAGAGGATGAGAGTAAGGAACTGTGTGACCCTTTCTTTGCTCACTGCAAGGCTCATGCAGACAAGGATATTGCTAAGAGGAAGGTGAGGTGGTGTGGGGACAGGTTGATGTGACTCCAAGTGCGATGCATGCTACTGCAGCGAAGAGACTACCTCACCGTCACCAAGAAACACAGAACATTCAAGTTTGATGAGTCGGACGAGAGGGTGAGTGAGGGGGAAGCTAGGGGCTGCATGGAATGATGATAATGTTGGTGCAGATTCAGCATTATCTGGAGGAAGCAAAGATACGGTACACCAAGTTCTTTGAGAGAATGCAGAACTACTACCAGCCTGAAAGGGTAGAATGTGGAGATGAGCGTTGGCTGCACACGGTCCCCGGTGGTACGTTAGTACTGACACAGTTCAAGCTCATGACAGTGCCATTGCAGCCTTAGACAAGCTGACTCTGAAAGCAAGGCTTTTGGGGCATGTTTCAGAGGTATTGCGCTGAGAAATGGTGCCGCCCTCGTGTCTACTAGTGTGATTGTTCCATGCAGGAGGTTGAGGGAGCTTCTCGCAAGAAGATAGCTCCAGCACTGACTGTGGACTTTGTCAACTATTTTCATGGTATTGTCAGCACAATGGAAATGGTGCTCTGGATTCATTCTAATTTTTCTCAGCTCGTCAAAATCAGATCCAGTTTCTGGAGACACAGCAAGAAAGCCTCAACACTGCTCACCAAGCTCTTGAGAAGGAGCAAGAAGAGGTCAAGGTTCAGTTGGACTCCCTCCACCGATCCCTTGCTAGGAAACGCTCCAGTGGACAAGAAGCTCTCAGTAAAGTCAACTTGCTGCATCTTAACCTCTCTAGACTAGGCCTTACGGTATGTTGAAGCTGAACCTGTGGTGGTCTACAGTGGCAACCAATGGTTCCACTTAGGACTTTGAGCTGCCAAGTTTCCTTGAAGAGGAATCGTCCGTTGTCACCATGGATGGTGAGGGGAACCTGCAATGCTCAGTCTGTGATGGCACTCACAACCAGCACCTCATGACACTCTGCGACACTTGCAAAAAGTACTACCACATTGGGTGCTTGGACCCTCCGCTCACCAAGGTTCCTAAGAAGTCTACTAAGTGGAGCTGGTGAGCTTTCCCCTCCCCTTAACGTGATTGAAGGTTGGCTGCTTGCAGGCAGTGCCATAACTGCTGTCACAGCAGTGGGGATGAACTCGCACCCATCATGGCAAACTTTGATGAGCCCTCCTCGCGCTCAGGACGGAAAATCAAGATCCCCAAAGTATTGAGTTATCCCAATTACCAGGTATGCTTCCTGGTTTGCACAATGACTGGTGAGGACAAAAGATTGCTTACAGAAACAACAGGCAAAGAAACGAAGAAAGAAGTGATCAAATGGACTTCAGACGACAACTGCTGTGGGGGTTAGTTTAGTGCTGGCAGAGCTGACTCATGATGACAGTACATAGGTCCATTGCCTGTAAATATTCATCCGCACCATCCATTAACTTGCGGTCCACAGTCTGCAAGTAAGTAGCCACACTCTGTAAGGTGCACAGAGGAAGTTGCCTGACTTACCCCCATGCGCTCAGCTATCACTGACTTCTGGGCATCAGTGATGGTTGTCATGGGAACCAACATGTCATGAAGCTGTAGTAACATCTGAGAAACAGAATAACCTTCAACCAGCAACTCTCGGACTTTGGCCTCTAGCTGATCGTATGAGCTAGAATGGCAGGCTGTGAAGAGCGTCTCAATGAAAGTAGTAGGCACCACCTTGGGAGTTGGACATTACAGTAGACAACTTGCTAATTGTGCACAGAAGGTAGCTTACACCAGCTATTTCCAGGACGTCCTGCCCTGTAACAGCTTCTGTGCCTTTGAGGTGGTAGGCACTCTGCAGCAGGGTGATGGCTTTACGCATATCACCTTGCGAAGTATAAATGACTTCATCAATGACTCCATCCTCACAAACCATACCCTCTGCTTTCACAATCTCTTCCAGGCGCCCTTTCAGCACTTCAGAGCTCAACGGCTTGAAACGAAACTTGGAACAACGAGAGGTCAAAGGTTGAATGATCCTTCAGAAGGTTTATAAAATTGAGTTTTGTTGCCACTGTGGGACTTACCTACTGATGTAGTTGCATATCAGACAGAATCTGGTGTTTTTTGATTGCTTCTCCATTGTGCGTCTCAAGGCAGCCTGAGTGTATCACAGTTTGAGTAATGATAGCCCGCTACTAATCATCTGTGTACCTGTGCACTGGATGTCATTGAATCTGCTTCGTCCAATATCACCATCTTGAATGGAGGGGCTGGTTTACCACTGCAAATACGTATGTAGGAGGGAGTGGAGTGTTAGGGTGTTGACAGGACAGACTGTTGACAACACAGTGGATGAGTTGAGGGGGGTATAAAAACACCTTATCTCTTCATCAGCTTCATGGAGATTCATAAAGGGCCCGCCCACTTTGTTGTTATTCACTGCTGCCTTGCGAGCTAAGGCTCATGCATACTAACTACTCCAAAGACAAAACTAGAGCATGAATTCCATTAGATGCTCACTCCGGTCTCGTTGTGGCCACAGCCTGCTGAGCAAAGGTCTTGACCTTGTCCCTCACCACCTGAATCCCTCTCTCGTCTGACGCATTCAGTTCCAGGACACGACGCTTCATCATCTCAGCACCGTAGAGTTCCCTGCACATTGCCAAGATGGCGGAGGTCTTTCCCGTCCCAGGGGGCCCATAGAACAACAGGTTAGGCACCTGTGAGAGGGAACACTTGTCACGTGAGCATGCCGATAGTGATCCAGCCAGGGAGACGACTCACATCAGCTCCTTGCACGCTCTTCTTTAGGACAGCCACTACTTCATCTTGATGGGCTATGTCACTCACAGACTTTGGCCTGCTGAATAGTCATCACCTTTACAGTCCCAGCTGTTGCAATGTCTGCTCAGAACTCACTATTTCTCAACCCAAGGAACCTCTTTCTTTGTTTCCTTAGATTTTCCTGCTGCCTTAGTCTTCAGGCTGGCCCCAGACCCCTTAAAAAAAGCTTCCATGATGCCCCAGGCTCACTAGGTTACTTCCCAGGCAAAACGTGGCCTTGATCATGAATAGTAAATGAATAATTGCACACAGTTTCATGAGATTATGACTCTGATAACCATCCCGCCTCTGCAGGCATTTGCAACTGCAAAAAAAATTCTGAAGATAGCTCCTTTGCACTCACAGTCGAAAACCTGCAGCAACAGGTGAGTATTATTAGCTAGAGCTACTTGTCTAGGAGCAATATCTAATATTGTTGAGTTAATTTTTATTATTAGGTTGCAGAAGTGTTGAGTTGTTGCAGTAAAAGGTTGCAAGGTTGCATGCGGGAGCATCAACCATGGAAAAGCAACTGTTCAGCAATATAGTGGTTCTTATTGCTGCTCTCTTGACTGTTATTACTCACCCCGTTACTTCCCAGCAGCCGACGCTCCGTTTGTTTCAGGGAGGAGGGGATGAAGCCATACTGTTGGTTCCAGTCGAGCCTGCAGAGCCCTACACACTGAATTTTGTCACTAACACTGACACTGCTAGCCTTGTGACTGGAAGTGTGGAGAGCATCACTGTCGTGCTGAATGGTGGCTCTAGCGTATCGCTAGTGGAAAGAATTGAAGCAGACGCTCCTTCAGGCACTTCCCTGTCAACGCAGGCCATTGACATTGTTTATGAATTTCGTTTAGTGGCTGCAGTGGGCACTAATGTCGCCATTGAACAGTATCAGAGCCTAGTGGCTAGTTTGCGATACATCTCAAGTTTGCCCAATACAGCATTTCAGGAGCAGCGCAACATTTCTGTAGTGGCCAGTGGCCCAGCAGGAGACAGCCAGCCTTCGACCGCAATCTTAATGCCAGTGCCTAGTAACCTGGCTCCACCTGAAATACAGCCCCGCATTACTGTGGCAGTCAGCGAAAACGCTGCCGATGGTACCATCTTTGCAAGTATTAATGCCACAGACCCAGAAGGCTTGGATGTGGTCTTCTCCTTTCCAGCTCCACAATTGGTCTTTAGTATTCTGCCATCCGGAGACCTGCTGGTCTTGGACTCGGATAGTCTTGACTACGAGAGTCAGACTCAGCGTCGGTTTGAGTTGACTGTAACTGCAACAGACACAGATCCCATATCTCCCATGTCAGCCTCGGCCACGCTGATCATCAACGTTGAGAATGCTAATGACAATGCCCCACAGTTTACTGAGTCTGCGTACACCTTCAGCGTAACTGAAGAGGTCCCCAATGCCATTGTCGGAACCATTGCGGCCACTGATGTTGATCAGGAACCAATCACCAATACCATTGGGAACGTCTTCTTCGATATTATAAGCCCATCCACCGAAATTATCCGAAATTTTAACTTGAATCGAGGAACAGGTGTAATCAGCGTTCTGCCACCTGGACTGGACTTTGAGACAGTGCAGTCCTATACTTTCCAGGTCCAAGCCACTGACGGTGTCTTCACTGACACTGCAACAGTTCAAGTCACAGTTCTTGACACTTCAGATAATCGGCCAGTTATCAGCCCTGCTGAGAAGAATATTCTGATCAACCTGGATACCAATCAGAGAAATGTTTTGCTGACAGAGGGATCAGGAGGCCAGCTAATGGTCAGAGATGTGGACAGCCAATTTCTCCAGGATGGCCGAGTCACGCTCTCAGTAGCAAGGAGCGGAAGTCAGGTAAGCATTTTGTCATGCCATACATTTGGGGCAGACAATCCAATAATTTTTTTCCATTTTGATGCTACAGGATGAGACATTTCCCAATCAGTATGGAGTGTGTGAGTGTACCAACCCAGAGTGCATGGACGTATTTCAACTTTGTGGGCTCCCTGCGCCTCTGGATTTTTTTTCCACTGTTCCTCCAGCTAGTCCTGAAGGGCCCACTCTTGTCGTCGGCTCACCTCAAGTCTACTCATTCAACGGACGGAACGGCCTGACCAATAACTGGCTCGGCATTCCTGACAATGTCAAAACCTCATTCCTACAAATAACAGACCAATTATCTTTGTCTTTTTGGTTGCGAGTCGAATCAAGTTCTGGTGCCTCTTATATTGTCGCTTTTGAACTTGGACGTAATCGCTATTTCTCCCTGTACGAGAGTGCTCAGGCCAGAATGATATTCTATTATTTTCGCGATGCCCTTCCTGGATTCACTCCTGAAAATGATGACAACTACAACACTCAAGTGGCTTTGAGCTTCTACTACAATCGAACCCAGTTGCCCGCTGGACTGCGTGATAACCAGTGGCACTATATCTCCCTGACCATTGATTTCCCTTCAATTCAATTGCTCATTGATGGTGTGGAATATCAACCCACCAGAGGAAACTACCGAGATCAGCTACAGTCTACTATCAACTTGGATCAGGTTGATGGTGTGAACTACACTATGCCAGCACGCATCTTGGTCAAATCTGCAACTCAGATCAATAGCATAGTAGCAAGGATTGGCGGTTCAATAAGAAGCAATAATTTTGCTCTGTTTGGAGAGATGAGGCAGCTCACACTTTCTGGAATCCTTAGCGACAATCTCTATGCTTGCTTGGCGTCTTGCAACAACCTAATTGGAGTCGATCCACAGGCTTCCTTCCCTGACATCACCACCTTCTACAATCCAGTCACACGTACTTTTGACTTCACTGGACCAACCAATGCAGCAGGATACACGGCTTTCCTGCAGTCTCTGACCTACTTCACCAATGGATTCTTCTTGCCGGAGGAGAGTGGGGAGAGCAGAATCATCACACTCACCATCAATGATGAGCAAGACATTGGTAACATAGCTCGCATCAACCTTATTGGCCGATCAAATCAAAATGATCCTGTTTTTGATGCCAACGGAGATCAAGTTGACGGACTTAATTTTGTAGCCACCTTTGTTGAAGATCAGGATCAAGAAGTAGAAATTCTTTCTCCGCGTTCTTTCATCATTGATGAGGATATTGATGCCAGAATTGTCAGCATAACAGTAAATCTGACCAACCCTCAAAATGATGCTCAAGAAACGTTGCGATTTCTTGACAATCCTCCAAGCCTGGTGAATGTCACAGGTGCTAATGGATTCCCCATTCAGGCTGGAGGGTCTTCCCAAGTCATTTTCATTACCAGCATTGATCCTTTGAGAGCAACCACCAATGTTTTCATCACGGCTCTGCTTAGCGTACGCTACTCCAACTTTGCAGAGGAACCTCTTGACATTGATCGGATCATTGAAATAACTGTCTTTGATGGTCTGCGCACCAATGTGCCAACTCTGACCACTATTCCAATTCAAACAGTCAACGATGTTCCTTTGCTGGATCTGAATGGGCCACTTGGTGGTGTGAACAGTGTAATAGAATATCTGGAGTCCAGTCCTCCTATGCTGTTGGCCGACAGATTGCTAGTCATTGATCCTGATAGCAGACAACTTACCGAAGTTACGGCAAGGATAGACACTGTGTTTGACGTGGGGAACGAAAGCATTGCCTTTAACACCACTGAGCTTGTTCCTGGCCTTACCTGTATTCCTGCCTCTTGCAATGGGACGCAAGTCACCATCTCTGGGTCTGGAGATCTACCTGATTATCAGCAGATCCTCAGAACCTTGAGGTACGTCAACTTGAAGCAGCTGGTGGACTTGCCAAACCTAAGAGACAGAACCGTCTTTGTCGCAATCAATGATGGACTAAACTCCAGTGACCCTAATGCCAACATTCTTGTCGACTTTGTTCCACTGAATCCCAGAGTTATTATTGAGCTGGCAGCTCCCCAACAGAATTACAGCACGATTTTCATGGAGGCTCAAGAAACTCCCATTCTCTGTCATTCTCTAGTGCGGGCAGTAGATACTTCCATAGACACTCTGGAGTCCATTGTCGTCAGCATTCGAGATGTCTTACCTGAGGGCGTCAATGAAGATCTGGAGAGCATTAGCTTGACTAATGTTGACACATCAGACCTGAGCATATCCATTGAGATCAACACTGCCTTGAAGAGAATCACATTCAGTCAGGTGGGCAACATCACTCAGTACCTCGCAGCTGTCAGCAGAATACAGTATTTGAACAGGGAGCCTGAACCCATCTTGGTCAACAGGTTTGTGGACTTTCTGGTGATCCCAGGAGGTGGTACACCTAGTGACACAGCTGTCTGCAACATTACCATCCTGGGAGTGAACGACAACACACCGCAGTGCCAGCCAGTGCAGCCAATCACCGTCTCAGAAAACTCAACTGGTGGACACGAGATTGTTCAGTTGAGTGCAACAGATCTTGATCGAGGTGTGGATGGTGAGATAAGCTATCGGTTGTTGGCTGGTGACTCGTCACTCTTCGAAGTAACTGCTGATGGCTTGGTCAGACTCTTAGGAGACTTTCCTCTGAATCGTGAGGCTATTCCAGAACACAGTCTGACTGTTCAGGCATTGGATGATGGGATGCCTTCACTCAGCTGCCTCTTCAACCTCACAGTGCTTGTTGAGGACATCAACGACAACCCTCCACGCTTCAACTCCACTGTATACAACTTTCGGCTGGAGGAGAATGCTGTTACAGCCCTTCCTGCTATAATTGATGTTACTGATGAAGATGAAGGAGTCAATTCACAGCTAGCCTCTGTGGAGATAGATTCCGACAGTTTCTCTGTCAGGGCTGGGTGCTTTGACCGTTTCAGCATTCAACTTGACCCCAGCAATAGAGTCATCCTTTCTACAATCCAACCTGGACTAGATTTTGAAATCGCCACGGTGTGCAGTTTTCGTATCACAGTGAGGGATGCAGGGAGCCCCTCACTGAGCAGCCAAGCCATGGTGACAGTGATGGTAGAGGATGTGGATGACTTCCCCCCACAGTTCCTCCGGGATTCCTACACCTTCATGGTGGAAGAGGAAAACGAAGTCCCTCAAGATGTTGGCGTAGTGCAAGCCACAGACAGGGACAGTCCAAATCTGACATTTTCTCTATCAGGAGCAGAGAATTTGTTTGCAGTCAATGCCACTTCTGGGGTTGTGTCCATCCTATTCTCTGGTGACCGTAGGGTGGCCACTGTGTACACCTTTATGGCTATTGTACGAGACCCTCCTGGCAGAACAGACACTGCCATGGTCACTGTCGATGTTGTGGCAATCAATAATGACCGTCCAGTGCTGGACCTGAATACCACAGACACAGACTCACTGGATGCACTGACACCAGTTGTCTTTATTGAAGAAGGAGATCCAGTAAGAATTGTTACTGAACCAGAAGTCACTGATCCTGACGATCTTCCACTTACTGTCACCAGCATAACGGTCACAGTGGCCAACTCTGGTAATCCCAACAGTGAAATTCTCTCCATAGCAACAGACCCCGTCCCCCCTCCTCACACAGTGCTGACCAGCATGCCTGGAACACTCACCATTCAACCTGGAAATGTCACCAGTCCGTCCGATATTGACCTCCTCCTACAGAGTTTCACCTACGATAACACTGAGGATGAACTGAGCGAGTGCCAAAGCAGTCTTTATCCGTGTCAGCACGGCCCACTCTCTAGGACACTGCTATTCAGTGTCTCTGATGGAAGGTTTGACAGCAATACATCGGCAGTGTTTGTTATGTTTGAGCTGGTGAATGACCCTCCTTTAGTGGACTTGAATGGCGGTGCTGCTGGTCAGGACTACAGAACAGAGTTCAGGGAGGGCCAAGGTGGAGTGAACATTGTCAATACTGACAGCTACAGCGTCACTGATGAAGACAGCGCAGAGCTGTTCTTTCTGGTAGTGAACTTGACCAACCCTGTTGATGCAGATCAAGATGTCCTGACAGTTGTAGGGCCCTCAGTTGGTCTCACGTTCACAAGAAGCTCACCCCATACAATCCTGTTTACAGGCCCTGCTCTTGTGGCTGATGTCGAGAGAGCTCTCTCAGCAGTGGAATACAGCAGCACAAGCAACAATCCAAACACTGCCGACAGGATCATTGAAGTCTATGCTCTGGACTTCAGCATGGCCCAATCCAACATTGCTGTGGCAACAATCTCTTTCAGTGCAATAAACGATCCTCCACAGGTTGATTTGGACTCCCAGTCCCCTGGTGTAGTCTTCTCCACAATCTTCACTGAGAATAATGGACCTGTACTGTTGTCGCGCAACCCCACCATCATGGACGTGGATAGTGTCAACCTGCAGAGTCTCACAGTCACCTTCAACGCAACCACTGGACCTGAAGATGAGCTCAGTCTTAACCAGGCTCTGGTCTCCAGTCCTCTCTCCTTCTCCTACGCATACCCTTCACTCACTGTCACTGGAATAG